>Ga0105099_10002490_pt1 | contig 10916 bp, 8 predicted proteins | sample PPLLak3cmMay2015_2_FD_79138 | JGI IMG/M metagenome (GOLD analysis project Ga0105099, IMG submission 79138) | Freshwater sediment microbial communities from Prairie Pothole Lake near Jamestown, North Dakota, USA - PPLs Lake P8 Core (1) Depth... | ecosystem: Environmental > Aquatic > Freshwater >...
CGATCTGGCTGACCTATTACCCGGCGCTGATGGTCGAGTGGTATCCGCACACGCTGGTGGTCAGCAACATCATTCCGACCAGTGTCGATTCCTGCCTGAATGTGGTCGAGTTCTACTATCCGGAAGACATCGCGCTGTTCGAACGCGAGTTCGTCGAAGCGGAACAAGCCGCCTATCGCGAGACGGCGGTGGAGGACGACGACATCTGCTACGGCATGCAAAAGGGTCGCAAGGCCTTGTACGAGCAAGGTCTCAGCCAGGCCGGCCCTTATCAGTCGCCGATGGAAGACGGCATGGTGCATTTCCATGAATGGCTGCGGCGGATGATCGAGCCGCACCTGTAATCTTCGGCGTCACAGCGTTTTCAGATACGCCAGCAACACCGACTTGTCGGCCTCCGACAGCACCGTGCCAAAATCATGCCCTTGGTTGCCGTTGCCGCGCAGCCTGGTGTCGAACCGCGTACCGGCACGTTCGGCCTCGTCTCCCTGAGTCACGAAGCCGATCTGCTGCGGATCGTAGACGTCGTATCCACGCCAGAACACTTGCGGCCGCTGCGCCGGTGGCTTCAGCAGATCGGCCAGGGTCGGCACCGAACCATTATGCAGATAGGGTGCACGCAGCCAGATGCCGTCCAAAAACTGCACCAGATAGCCGGTCAGCGGCGCTTCTACCAACCCCTTGCGTTCGATGCCGAGATCGCTGACTGCCCTTGTTGCCGGCTATTGCTTCCTGCTTGCCCCAGGTATCCATGCGGCCACGATCGGTACCGATCTCCGCCAGCGGCATCACCGTGCCGGTACGGGCGCTGGCGTGGCAACCAGCGCAGTGTGCGGTGAACACCGATTTTCCCCGCGCCGCAGCAACCACATCGATGGCGAATGGATATTTCGGCACCGGCTTGTTGCTCAGATAATTCACCAGCCAGTCGATATGGCCTTGAAACTCAGTCTTGTCCTTGGGTTCTGCGCCCATCACCCCCAGCGTTGAGTCGATCACCACGGAATACACGTCGTGCGTATCACCGGAGAAATTCAACCTTGTACCGGCCTGATATTTCTTCAGATTCCAGATTGAGGCGAAATCGGTCGGCCCGAACGTGTTGTCCATCGGCCAGTTGATCAGGAAGTACTTTGGCAGATTCATCGCATCGTCACGCCCGCGCCCCCACTCGGGAAAATCGTGGCGATAGATCCAGGCAAACTGGGCTTCCCGCTCAAGCAGCTTCTTTCGCGTCAGCGGAATGATCAGATAGCGATAAATCAGTCGGTCGATGAAATCCAGATTGGCCGCCAGGTCGATCTCCGTCATCAACGTATCGGCATTGAAGCGCGGGTCCTTGGCGCAATCGATCAAAAAGAGGAAAAACGCCTCCAGATCCAGCGTGTGATTCGGCCCGGTCAGCACCAGCGTCGGCGTTTCGTCGGCTTGTTTGCGGTAGCTGGCGACATGGCAGGTCGCGCAGTTGTTACCGACGCGATCAAAGCCGATGCGGCGCTTGGTGAAGCCCATCGGCAGTTCGCGCCCTTCCTCCCAGACCATGCCGAAACTGGCATAGCCGATGCCCGGTTTCGGCAGTTTTTCCGGAAACACGCGCGGCAGCACATAAAAAATCCAGTAGGGGATGCCGGCATCGTGCTCGGCGCCAATCGAGCCATATTTGAAGCGGTCGTCCGGATTACCGAACTCACTGGGGCCATGGTCATGCAACAAGCGGTCCCAACCGATCAGGGCCAGCATGACGATCAGCACCAGACCTAACAACAGACTGTTTCTGATCCAAGGGGGGCAACGACAAAGCATCCACATGGCGGGTCTCCTAGAATGTTTTTAAGTATTCGAGCAAGGCCCGCTTGTCCGCTTCGGCCAAATCCGTGCCGTACCCGGGGCCTTCATGGCCGGCGTTGCCGTTGCCGGCGATGCGGGTATCGAAGGCGAACAGCGCCCTGCCCTCGCTGTTCGGCTGGTCGGCGACAAAGCCCATGCGCTTCGGGTCATACACCTCGTTGCCGCGATAGAACTTGACCGGTCGCTGCGCCGTCGGTTGCAGCAGATCCCACAGACTCGGCACCGAACCGTTATGCAGATACGGCGCGCGCAGCCAGAGGCCATCGAGTGGGGCATTGGCGTAACCCCAGGTCTTGCGGAAGTGGCGGAAGCGGCGTTCCGGATCGGCGGAATACAGCATGCCCTGGTTCTGCGCCAGTTGCGCGGTGTAGGAATCGAGCCGGCCACGGTCGGTGCCAATGACTGCAATCGGCGTCACCTTGCCCACATATTCGCCGCTGAAGTCGCTTCCGTTCCTGCCATGACAGGCGGCGCAGTGTTGCGCGTAGATTGGCGCGCCACGCTCCGCCAGCGCGCGGTCGATGCTGTAAAAGCGCTCGAATGCCGGAGGTTTGGCACTGCCGATCCAGGCCTCGATGCGGGCGATGGCGGCATGGTCGATCAGTTTCGGCGTCGCCCCGGTGCCGAAGGCGGCGGACAGGTTGCGCTCCTCGACGCGGCTGTTGTTGCCATCCCAATGCAACTGCATGCCCTGCTTCTTCGCCTGGTTCCAGATCGCCGGGAAATCCGACACGCCGATCAGTTCTTCCTTCGGCAACTGCTCGAACGCCGTTCCGAAAATCGCCTTGGCCGAATTGAAGGTATCCACCCGCCCCGGCCCCCATTCATCCTGCATGTGGATGAAGCGCATGCGCCCCAGCAGGCCGGCTACACCGTCGCGCATCAGATGGATTCCCAATGGATAGATCACCCAGCGGTCGAGTAGGCTCAACCCGCCTGCTTTCTCCGCAATGCGCGGCACCACCTGCGACGGTGTGAAGCGACGGTCATTGACGCAGGCTTGGACGAACTTCTGGAAGCGCATCAGATCGAGCTGGTTCGCCGGCATGCCGACCACCAGCATCGGCTTGGCGTTGGCGGAGGTGCGCACGGTGGCGGCGTGGCACACCGCACAATTCAGGAACACGCGATCAATACCCAGATGGTGACGCTTGGACATGCCGACTGGCAGATCGCGGCCGGGCTCGAAAATGAATCCAAGCGATTGATAGCCCTTGCCCGGCAACAAATCCGGGCACACCTCCGGCAGCACCTGGAACAGCCAGAACGGGAAGCCCATGTTGCGCTCGCCGCCTGTGGAACCGTATTTGAAATGTTCCACAGGATCGTCATAGGTCACCGGTCGATCCGGCAGAAATCGGATTGCTGCGGCGATGGAGATCAGCAACAGCAGGATCAAACCACTCCAGAGCACGAAGCGGCAGGTGCGGCAACCTGAGTCACGCATGTTCATCGCACTGCCTCCACACATTGCGGTAACTGGTTATACGGCTGCGTCAGCAAACGGGTGGTCGCACCGGCGGGCAGGCGCGTAGCGATGTCGCGTTTCAGTGCCGCCAATTCAGCGGATTTCGCCCAATGTCCGGGCGAGATGCCGCGACTGGCCAGCATTGCAGCCGGCGGCATCGGCGCGACCCGGCGTTGCGGTTCGGCCACTTCCGCCATGCTCAGGCGCACGAAGATACGAGGCGCGCACTGCTGCAGGCGAGCACTCGCGTGCTGCAGGCTGCCGTGCAGGAAGTTCGGCGGATGCGGCAGCGTGGTGTCATGGCAACTGGCGCAATGCGTCCGCCACAGCTTCAGCGGATCGGCATCGCGCGACACCGCTTCAACGCGTGCAGGCGGCAGTTTCACCGGGTGTTGACGTGGTGCCAGGCCTAGCTCGCGCACCAGCTCATACAGCACCGCCTGACTGAACGGTTTAGCGGTAAAAACGCCTTTTGCCAACAACCGTTCCAATGCGGCGGTGACATCGCGCTTGCCGAGTCGTTTCAGCGCACTGCGGTCGAGCATACCGGCCAGGCCGACGATGAACGCGGTCTGATCCGGCTTGTGCCAGACCTCCAGAAACGGACGCAGGCGCAACGGGTCATGGGCAGGATCTGGAAGCGCTGCCTGTGGATCGCGATTGGGCAGATCCGGGTTCGGAATGCCCAGACCGTTCGGCCACAGGCGGTTCCAGTTGCGCGTCAGCGCCGGCAAGGCATTGGCCTCGGGTAGCCTGCCGAAGCGTGCGTATTCCACTGCGGCAGCAAACGCCTGCATACGGCAGCTGTCGCCCTCTGTTCCCGCGCCACAACCTTGTTGCCACAGGGTTTGCCACACCGAAAACAGATTGGCGCGGTCGCTGGCGTTGTCGATGAAATAGGCAATGTCGGTACCGCTCAATTTGACGCCGTAGAAATCGCGCCCGGCTGCCTTCAGTTTGCCGGCAACCCCCGGATTGGCCGGCGTTTCGTCCCACAGCGGCCGGGCGAAGATCGGCGCGGCGTTCTGGTGACAGGCCAGGCACAGACTGCGCCGCGCATAGAACACGCTGGGCTTCGCCCCGGCGCGGTAGTCACGCACCACCTGAAACTCGAAGCGGCCGGCGACATCGTTGTAGCTGATCACCTCAACCACCTCGCCCTTTTCATGGAAACCAAGAAACAGCCGGTCCTTCAGCGGCGCAAACCCGGCTTTGTTGTCGCCGTCAGCGGCGGCAACCACGCGCGGAAAACGGAAGTAGTCTGGCGCCCCCGCCTCGCGCTGCAGCGAACGACCGAGCGGAATCAACGTCACCTTCAACGGCGGCAAACCGCCAGCATCGGTGTGCATCTGAGCATTGATCCTGGCGACCAGCCGCGAGAACGGATACGGCACCGGCGCATTACCGATCAGTTCGTCGAAACGCGAATGGCCCACCGGCGGCAGGTCATCGGCTTCAACATCGGCGGCAACGCCAGCGACGGTCATCAGGGCGGCAATCATCAATGTAGCCGGGTTAGTGAACATGCCGCTAACGCTGCGCCAGCACCCGCTTCTGAGTGCCGCTCCAGCAATCGTCCTTGACCTGGCCGATCTCGAACTCGGCACGGCCGGCTTCATCCAGCGTCTTGCTGTGCAGCACGAAGTTCAGGATGAAGGCGTGGTCCATGTAGGCGCGGCCCAGATACAGACCCGGCCGCACCATCCGGATTTCGTCGCGCACCTTGAGTCCGCGCCGGCCAGCGAGAAAGTCCGGCTTTTCGCGATAGCCCTTGATCTCGTCGGTGAAGGCATAGTCGATGATGATCGATTCGCGCCGCGAGTCGATCAGACTCTGGCCGCAATACAGCTTGGCCGGAAACAGCAGCCAGGCATCCTTGCCATCGACGTCGATCTTCGGAATGTCGCCCGGGCCGATCACTGTGCGCAGCAGCGCCAGATCCTCGATGCGATTGCGCAGCACCTTCTCGTTGCGATAAAACACCTTGCCCTTCCACAGGGCTTCGCCGGCGGTTTCCAGCATCTTGCCCTTGAAATTGACGCCCAGCCCCTTCAGCCCGCCAACCACTTCCGCCGCGCGCAGCTTGCCGGAACTGCCGCGCGGAAACACGATTTCGCCATCGAACGCGCCATCGGGAATCGGGCCGGAACTCAAGCGTGCATACAACTGATCAAGTTCTTCCTGGTTCAGGCTGGCCAGGTATTTCGGTGTCACCTTGGTCAACTCGGACAGCGCCAGCGGAAACGCATATTCCACCTGGGCAAAGTCCGGTTTGCTGGCGTAGCTCTCGCCATACGGCGCAAACGTAATATCCGGCTTGGCGGCGAACCAGCCGGAAATCCTTTCGCAGCCGGGCAACAGGCTAAGCAGCAGGGCGAGAAGCAGTAGGCGTAGGGTCATGATCGTCTCCTTTACAAGGTCGCCAGGAAGGCGATCAGCGCGTTCTTGTCGGCTTCGGCCAGGTCTTCGCCGAAGCGGTGGCCGTCGTTCTCGATTTCCGCGCTGCAGGACGAATACACCTGCCACAGCGCCGGCACGCGCGCCCGCGCTTCCTTGACCACGTAGACCAGCCGGTTCGGATCATCGACGATGGCCTTGCCGATGCTCTGCATTTCTGCCGCCAGTTGTTTGGCTTCCGCCGCCGGCAACAGAGTCGCCAGCCGTGCTTCAAGCTCCGCCGGTTTCAGCTTGGCGTGGATCAGATCGACGACGAAATCCTTGTGCCGGAAGTTGCCGACATTGCCCGCCGTCGCGCCCGCCGGCACGCGCACGGTGAAACCGACCAGCCGCTTCTCTTCCTTGCCATCAAAGATGCGCGGGCCGATGTCGAGCACGATGTCCTCGTCCAGCTTGGTCGCTTTCGGAATACGTTGCGCCGGGTTCAGCAGTTCGCGCATCGACGCGACATACAGCTTGAAGCGGCCGTCCACCGACGGATCGTAGGTCCAGCAGGCTGGCTGTTTGTCCTTCGCCAGCGTTGGATTGCCTGGCTGGCTGGTATCGACATAGCTGGCGCGATACAACTCGTAGGGATTTGTCTTGTCGCCGCCCCAACCGCACAGCTCCGGCCCGACCGAGTTGTTGTGCAGGAATGGTGCGTGCGCCCACAGATTCACCAGCGAGACGTTGCGGTAGTAGCCACGGCCGCCGTCATGCGGTTCCAGCAGGCCGGACACCGTCGGCCGCGCGTGGTAGTCCTCGTTGGCGAACTCTTCCCAGACGTGACCGCGCATATGGTTGGAATGCAGCGAGCGGCAGCGGTAGGTGCCGACCTCGGTCACCGGAATCGGCACATCGTTGCCCAGCCAGTCGGCGCGCAGCCCGGTCTTGGGGTCAATGGCGCGGAAATCGACCGTCTCGAACGGCGCCTTGCCGCTGGAATGGCAGCGCGCGCAGTTATCGATGTACACCTTCTGGCCGCGTGCCACCGAGCCGGCGCCGAAATTGCGTTCCAGGTCACGCACCAGATCGCTTCCGCCATATTTCGCGTTGCGCTGATTGGCGCGCGCCAGCGTCAGATCGCGTGCCTGGCCTTCCGGCGCGGCAACGAAGAAATCGAGCAGGTTATGCACGCGGTCCTCGATGGCGCGGAAGTTGGGGCAGTCGCGCCGGCACTGGCCAATGTCGAACGGCGTCTGGCCGAAATTGCGCGCCTGCGGATCAATCTGGCGCAGGTCGGTCAGATGGTTGAGCCAGCACTGTTCGGAACAGGAACCAATATTGAAGTAGACGCGCTGGATCGCGCCGAGCGCGCCGATGGAATCGCCGCCGCCCTTGAGGATGTGATGTACGGTTTCGGTTTTGATGCTCTTTTCCCAACATTTGCCGGGTTTTCCGGGTTCGCACCAGCAGCTGGATTCCTTCGCGCCGGTCGGACACGACGCCGCCTTGCGCCAGCGATTGACCTTCTCGCCGGCAAAGGTCGGCCGCTGCGCGGTGTTGATCAGCGCGTTGATGGTGCCGGCGTTGTTGACCTGATCGTTCGGGATGGCCGAGGTGTCGGACGTACCCGGACGCGCATGCGCAAAGATTTGCCACAGCAGGTCATCGCGCGGCATGCCGGAAATCAGCAGTTCGGATACCCGGATGTACTGGTTTCCCACCAGCCCGGACAAGTTTTCCCATTGCGGATGCGCCGGGTCGCGCGGCGGTTTGGCCGGATCGAAAGCAACATGGCAGGAGGCGCAGGCGGTGCCGATCAGGAATGGCGGCTCGACCGAAGCATCGGCCAGTTTGCGCACCTTGTGGTCGGCGCGGGCGGGGTCGTCGGACAGCTTGCGGCTGTAGCCAGCCCAGGTGCCGAGGCTGCCGTTGACCTGAATCCAGACGGCAGGGTCGAAGCGCGGATTGGGAAATTTGCGGAAGCCCAGCGCGCCGGTGGAGGTGCCAAAAGCCAGATTGCAACTGTCTTCACGGCCCTTCTGATGGCCTTCCGGATCGCCCGCCGCCACGTCGCCCTCGTTGAAGTCGCAGGCCGGATCGCGGTAACCGGGCTTGCCGACGAACTTCAGCAGCGTCTCGTCGCCGGGGCACCAGTCGAAGCCGTAGGTCTCCTCGTAGCTCTTGGCCGGACAGCCCTCAGAACCCGGCGTGCAGCAGCCCGGATCGTTGATCATGCCCCAGGTCTTGAAGCGGTTGTCGCGCTGGTCGCCGCGCAATACGCCGTACCAATCGACCAGCGCGGTGACCCGCTGCTGGAAGGTGTAGGTATGAAAACGGGCGTTGCCGGCGGTGGCCTTAAACCAGATTTCGCGGCCGGCGCGCGCCGAAGGCGACAATCCTTCGGCGGCAGCATGGAAACCGGCATCGGTGAACGGCGATGCCGGGTCGGGCTGCGCTGAAGCGGTAGCAGAGGCGGCTGCGTTGCTGACTGCTGCCTGCGGCGGCAAGGTGGCGCGCGCGCTTTCCGGTTGATGCGTCAGCCAGGCCAGCCCGGCGAGGGTCGCGATGCTGAACAGGCCAAACCAGGTCGATGTCTTCATGCTGCTCTCCTGTCTGCGGGACGGGCCGCCTTAAATCTTGCTCAAGGCACGTGCTGAAAAATTTGGGCGTTATGGCTTTCCTTGCCGGATTCACGCACTGGCATAACCTCACCAGACCATGATCGAGGTTTCAGCGGCCATTTCCGCGTAATACAGACGAATGCCGATCTGGTACTGCCGACCATTGATCAGGCGCATGTTGACGCGCGCATTCAGATCAGTACCGCTGTCATCGTTGCCGGCAATTTGCACGTTGCCGGCCGGCGTCACCTCGAATAGCACCATGACCGTGTCCGAGGTGCCAAAGGTGCCTATCCGGTAAGTTCGCGTGCGTTTCGGCTTGAAATTGAAGACGCGGGTCTGACCGGCCTTGATCGCCAGTTTCTGCGACAGCCCGACTTCCAGAGCAGGGATCTTTTCAGTCGGCTTGACGCCGGGATAGGATTCCACAATCCAAGCTTTGTCCGCTGCAGACAGCCCGCCTTTCGGATTCAAGCCGTTGCGATAGGCAACCGGCTCGACGATCAACCCAGGGCCAAAGCCGTATTCCATGACCGAATCAGGATCCCATTTCGTTCCTTTCACTTCTGCCGGCGCAATCTTGCGCAGGATGTTCCAGTCGATCTGCTGCTCATCCCAGAGATTGGGCGAGCCGGAAAAGTAGCTTTTGACCGCTGCGGTATCCCAGGTAATTCCCGCGAAGGGATTCTGGTGCTCGTGCTCCAGACCGATGGCGTGGCCGATTTCATGCAGCGCGGTATCGCGCCCGTATGGCGTGTTGAGCGCCCATCCGAAGTTCATCGTGCGTTCATTCGGATCGCGAATGTTCAGCGTGTCACGGCCGACATAGGACCATGATCCGTCAGCCTGATCGAAGCCGATGCGGATGGTGGCATCCTCCGGCCGGCTTACCGACTTGAAGCTGATGCCGATGCCGAGTTTGAACCAGGTCTCGAACGCCGCACCAACTTCCTTGATATCCGCCGCCTTGCCGTGCCAGGCGGCGGGAACCGCGTCACCCGACTTGTAGCAGTAGTAGGTCAACTGGGTACCGTTCACCCATTTTTTGCCGCCGTTGATAATTGCACGCGCCCGATGCGCATCGACTGCGGGATCGAATTGCCGGGGAAGCTGGATCGGCTGCGAACAGTAACGCAGGGGGGCGGTTGCATTCTTGTCGTTCGGGTTGATACCGCTGGCGGCGGGTTTGACTGCTTTCGGTGCTTTCGCCATTTCACTCTCCTGATTAACTTGTGCTGTTTGAGGCGAAACCCAGTTCAACAGGTCATGCCAGAATCGTCTGTTTCACCCCTTCGTGTTTCACCCCTGCGCATTGGGACTTCAAACAGGCAAAGCAAACAGCATGCCAGCCGTAATCATCCAACAAATCCTTTAATTACATATAGTTATCAAGATTTCACAGCCCAGCACTTGGGGCATTCTTGCCCCACCTCCTCAGCCACATTTGCCCAAGCGGGTCGAATAAGACCCACACGCGACGATATCTTTTTGCACTGCCGGAAACCACAATGCAGCCCCGACCACAGGAGCCGCCAGCATGAACCACGACGCCATCCTCCCCGCCCCATTCGGCAGACTCGGCGTGCGCATCAACGGTGAAACGCTGATCGGTCTGGAATTTTTGCCGCCCGGCACGAGGTCGCACGCAGCAAGCAATTCATTCATCAAACTTGTCGCCGACCAGCTCGATGCCTACTACGCTGATCCGAAACACCGTTTCAGCCTCGCGCTAACCCCGCAAGGCACGGCGTTCCGCCGCAAAGTCTGGCAAGCCCTGGCGATGATTCCCGCCGGCAACACGCTGACCTACGGCGACATCGCGCGCCAACTTGCCAGCGGCCCGCGCGCTGTCGGCCAGGCGGTGGGCGACAACCCCATTCCGATCATCATCCCTTGCCACCGCGTCATTGCGGCTAACGGCGGCCTGGGCGGCTTCATGCACAGCCGCACCGGTTACTCGCTGGACATCAAACGCTGGCTGCTCAGGCACGAGCATGTCCTCTGAAGCGGCGTTCAGCGCTGAACTCGATCGCTTCAGTGACGCGCTCTGGTTGGAGGATGGTTTGGCACCGCGCTCGCTGGAAAGCTACCGCCGCGATCTGACCCAACTGTTCACCTGGCTGGAACAAAAAGGCATCGCACCGGAACAGGCGCAGCGCAGCGACATCGAGCTGTTCCTCGCGCATCGCACCTTCGACGAAAGCATCGCCGCGCGCAGCCTGGCGCGCCAACTCACCGCCATCAAACGCTATCAGCGCTGGCTGCTGCGTGAAGGCCGGCGGGCTGACGATCCCACCCTCACCGTCGATGCGCCGCGCCTGCCCAAACCGTTGCCGAAAACGCTGTCCGAGGGCGAAGTCGAAGCGTTGATCAACGCGCCGGATGTCAACACGTCGCACGGCCTGCGCGACCGCGCCATGCTGGAAGCGTTGTATGCCGCCGGCTTCCGGGTTTCCGAACTGGTCGGGCTGCCGCTGGCCGCGGTCAGCCTGAGCGATGGCGTCGTGCGCATCATGGGCAAAGGCAGCAAGGAACGACTGGTGCCGCTGGGCGAGGATGCGCAGGACTGGATCAAACGCTACGCACTGGAAGCCCGC
>Ga0105099_10002492_pt1 | contig 10912 bp, 7 predicted proteins | sample PPLLak3cmMay2015_2_FD_79138 | JGI IMG/M metagenome (GOLD analysis project Ga0105099, IMG submission 79138) | Freshwater sediment microbial communities from Prairie Pothole Lake near Jamestown, North Dakota, USA - PPLs Lake P8 Core (1) Depth... | ecosystem: Environmental > Aquatic > Freshwater >...
GAAGGAAGTTATCGCACGGTGTGCGGAGGCCGGCGTGAAGGTTGTGGCCGGCGGGCCGCTCTTTACAGCCTCTCCCGATGATTTCCCCGAGGTGGACCATCTGGTGATCAATGAGGCCGAGGTCACCCTCCCGAATTTTTTAAAGGACCTTGCCGAAGGTTCGGCCAAACATATTTATACCTCAGGGGAGTTTCCGAACCTGGACAATACGCCAATACCGCTTTGGGAACTGCTCGATATGAAAAAGTATGCCTCCATGAACATACAATATTCCAGGGGTTGCCCGTTCAGCTGCGAATTCTGTGATATTACGACCCTTTACGGCCACAGGCCGCGGACAAAGAATGTGAGCCAGATACTGGACGAATTGGAGAGCCTCTATTCTCTCGGCTGGAGGGGCGGCGTATTCTTTGTCGATGATAATTTCATTGGGAACAAAAAGAAGCTCAGGGAAGACGTTTTGCCAGCGATGATCGAATGGGCGAAGATAAGGAAGTACCCCTTCGATTTCGCCACCGAGGCGTCAATAGACCTCGCCGATGATGAGGAGATGATCAGGCAGATGATCCGCGCCGGATTCGAATCGGTCTTTGTCGGTATCGAAACGCCGGACGATAAGGCACTGAAGGAGTGCAACAAGTTCCAGAACGTAGATCGTGACCTTCGCGCAAGCGTGGATAAGATACAAGGCCTGGGTCTGTCCGTTCGGGGAGGCTTTATTGTGGGATTTGACAGTGACACCCCTGACATATTCGAACGGCAGATCGAGTTCGTTCAGAAAAGCAAGATCGTTACGGCAATGGTGGGAATGCTCAATGCCCCCCGTGGTAGCAGGCTCTACGAGCGGCTCCAAAAAGAAGGAAGGCTGCTCAAGGACGCTTCCGGTGACAATACGGATTTCTCAACGAACATAATCCCCAGGATGGGATATGAGAACCTTGCCGAGGGATACAGAAAGATCATCAACGGTATATACTCTCCGGGATCATACTACGAACGGGTTAAGGAATTTCTCCGGGGATACAAACCTCTGGAAAAGAGAAAAAGATGCAAGCGTTTCCGGTATCTGTGGTCCCATCATCGATACCTGGGCGCACCGCTCAAAACCATCTTTGTTCTGGGTATCAAGGACAGGGCGAGGTTCTATTACTGGAAGCTCCTCGGCTGGTCGTTGTTAAGGCGGCCAAGCCTCCTGCCCCTTGCCATCACGTATATGATATACGGGTTCCATTTCCGCAAGGTTTTTGAGAAGCACATGCCGGGGGGGCAGGCTGACCGTACCGACGGTCTGAGGATAATTATTATCTCTTAAGAAAACTGCGATGTGATCATTCCGCAGTTATGTAGCCCTGTTTGTATTGCGAGGCCAGACAGTATTCGAGGTATTCCCTGACGACGTTCTTCGGTCCGTAGGCCCCGCTGTGGCCGTCACAGAGGATGTCTGCCTCGAGGGCGAAGAGTTTCTGTATCGACTCCAGCCAGGCAGGGGGATCACAGTCGAATTCCTTGAGAAGCGGCGCGCCGATGTCCTGTGCGAAGAGGATACGTTGCCCGCCCGTGTCCAGGTAGAGGGAGATCGATCCAGGCGTGTGGCCGGGGGTGTGTACCCAATTGAGGTCATACGCGCCGAATCGAAGCGTTCCTGACCCACCCTCCAGTTTTTTATCAACGGGCAGGGGTTTAAAATCTACACCGAAACAAAACGAGGCGGTAAGGCGTATATCGCCGCGCTCAACGATCTCGGCGTCTTTTTCATGTATAATGAATTTTGTTCCGAAACGTGATTTCAGAAGCGTCGCCCCGCCGATGTGGTCGGCGTGGCAGTGGGTCATGATGAGGGTCTTGAGATCATCAGGGTTGAAACCGGCCTTTCCGATGTTGTCGATCATGCGGTCAAAACCATGGCCTGAACCGCAATCGATGAGCACCGGCCCGCCGAGATCGAGAAGATAAACAGCGCTGTCGCGCCCACTCGTCATGTCAGGCCCGCCAACACGCCATATAATGTCCGTTATCTGCTGAGGTCTCATAATTAGCAAACTTCTTGTCTTTTTGCATTTACCTGAAACTTGAAACCTGAAACTTGAAACAGTTTTTCAAAAATACACCATCTCCTTGGATTCCGCGTAGGCGTGAGGCCGGCCGCCGCCGAACTCGTTGATGAAGACCCAGGCGGTTATCTCGCCGGCGTCGATGATCGTCTTGCCTTCCTCCGTTTTTTTCCAGAAGAGCATGCCGCGGTTGAATCTTGAGCAGTGCTCTTGCGGGTACTTGCAGGCGTCCTCCCTGGTCTTGCGAAACCTCTCCTGCCACTTTTCCATATTGGAGGGCCTTAAGTCTACCCATTCCCGGGATGCCCACCTCTCTATATTCTCATCGTTGACGGTCCAGGGTTTTTCTTCCCACCCCTTGTCTTTATTGGCACGTTTCGCGAAGAGCAGCCGCTTGCCGTCAGGCAACAGAACGGGAATACCTATGGATATAGGGGCATTGCGTATGTCGCTCTCGATCTCAAGGAGCTTTTCCAGCGAGTAGGCCAGGCGTTCCGGTGAAACGGAAAGCGCGTCCTCTATGGTGCCGTAACTTTGTTTGATGAGCTTGCATTCAGTGACGAGCTTCGATATCCTGGGTCCGAGAAAACCGTATGTGATGCTGCTGCCGTTTCCCAGGCGCGTTGCCTCTTCGATGGCATCACGGCGCAGGATGCCCGCGCGAAAGGTCGGTTCCATGACCGCGCCGTCTATGGCGGCAATTACGTCCCTGGAGGAGTTGATACCGATGATGTTCATGACGGTATGATGTGCGATATCTTCAGGGGTGACGAATTCCATGAGGCCCAATGAAGTGATGGCCTTGAACTCATCGATGGAAAAGACACCGTTCTCGCCGGTGTCGATGTAAATGCCCTCCAGTTCTCTTTCGGGCAATTCGCACCCTGCCTCTGCGAGATCATACGAGAAGGTTGACCCTTCCATGAGCCTGTAGGCATCTTCCATGGGGCAATCATAGAGGGGATAGGTCTTGCCTCCCCTTTTGATCGTTCCTTTGCCGATGTCTTTCCATCCGATCATGGCCGCGGGCTTTATCTCTTTGATGATGGGCCAGCCCGGTGTTTTGCTCAAGGTGTACAGGAGCATCGTGTGGGCGCCGGCGGTTGCCGCTTTGGCCATGAGAAGCCTCGACGGGTTCTCTTCGCCGTGGGTGAAAGGGATGTTGAGGCCCATGCCGCCGGTACCTGTCGTCCCGATCTTGAGGTACAGGCGGGTCCCAACCTGTTTCATTGATCTATGGAGGATCTGGACATGCCGGATGAGCGGAGGTATGCTCGTTGTCGAGAGAAGTTGATAGAGCATGGCCGGGCCGCCTGCGTGTTCGCGTTCATCGCCCATTGTCTGGTAGGCATGATAAATGTTCTGGTATGACAGTGCCGTAGCGGTGTTGATACAGTCAATGATGATCTCCGGCCTGTGTTGCATGATAAGCCTGTAGAGGGTTGATTCGGCAAGTATCTCTTCGGAGAGCTCATTGAGGTTGTCATCGACAAGCGTGCGGAGATGTTCCTCTGACGCGACGATATCGGCGAGCCGCATGTCTTTCAGGGGCCACCTGACAAATATATTGCCCGAGGACGCCATCAGCTTGCAGTACGAAGGGGCTTCAACAGATATCTCCTTCAGCGCCGATTGTGCCTCCTGCTCATTGAGCGATGTCATGACAAGCTCCGCGGGCAGGTAGCGAAGGATCTGCCTGCAGATCGCGATACCCGTTTCACCGTATGCCCCGAGTACAAGGACATTTTTGCCTTCGATCTCCAAGTGTCACCCCCGAATTGGATATGATGATATATACCATATATACCACAAGAAACCTGTCGAAAGAAAACAGGTTTTTACCGGAAAGTCATATTCCGGCACTTGACTTTTTATTTACCCTATCGCACCATAAGGTATGAAAGCGAAAAGGGGTTCGGCGGCGGACACGCGGTATTCACGATGGTCTCATTTTTTCCTTTGCGTGCTGGTGGCCTGCGCGGCGGCTTTGAGTGCATCTTCCGCGGCGGGTCAGGAGGGACGGATCCTACCCGTTGTCTTTCTCGATGTGAAAGGCCGGGAGCTTTGTCGTTTCCGGGCGGAACTGGCGCTAACCCCCGGACAGCGGGAGCGGGGACTTATGTTCAGGACCTCTGTGCGGCAACGCACAGGCATGCTCTTTATAGATGACAGCGATGTAATGCAGTATTTCTGGATGAAGAACACATATATCCCTCTCGATATTGTCTTTATAAACAGCCGCTACGAGGTGGTCCATATTCATACCGGTGCACGCCCACACGATGAAAGGACGATCAGCTCACGTTACCCGGCCAGGTACATCCTGGAGGTGAACGCGGGGGAGGCAAAGGATTGTTCCATTCGAAAGGGGTCAAAGGCACAATTTGGCGAGGTCTCTCTCGGGCCTTGACAGAAGACAGGTCCCGGCTCGCCGCATGGTTTTTCCACAACAATTGTGGATTTCCTGTTGAAAAGTTGTAGAAATGGTCTCCTAAGCCCTCGATGCTAATAGGTATTTATTCACCTGCCTTATGAGCGTGCAGGCCGAAAAACCCCATGATATTAGCCTCTATAGATATTTATTACTACTCCCATGCTTTATGTTCATGAACCTTTCGATAAAAAAATCACCAATTATTTTACCCGGTTTTGCGGGCGCCGCAGGACCGGACATTTTATCTTATTGATATTAAGTCGTTATATGATCGGCGGACAGAGGAGTCTTTCTTTTATTTTTGATCTGAAGGAAGAGAGAACAAAATGTATTGACATACGGCCGCTAAGCGGTTAAAATCTTTGTCTTTAAAGAGAAACCAGATATATGAGCCGTATAGAGGTCGGGAGGTAACCATGGCAAGGATCTGTGAGATGTGCGGAAAAGGAAAGCAAATCGGTAATAACGTCAGTCACGCCAATAACAAGAGCAAAAGAGAATGGCTGCCGAACCTGCAGACCGTTCGTATCGTAAAAGACGGTGAGAGCCGTAAGGCGAGACTCTGCACGAAGTGCATCAAAAAAGGGAACTTTCAGAAAGCAGTCTGAACAATTAAAGAAAAAAAACGGTTATGGGTTATGGGTAATAGGTTATGGGAAAACCTTTTTTCCTTTATCTATAACCCATAACCTGTTTTTTTTATCACCTATCACCTATCACCTATCACCTGTTTTTATGCGATACTTCTCACGCGCTCTACGGAACGTACGCCCTTGATCTTCTGGATCGATTTAATTACTTTCTGCAGCTGGGACATGTGCTCTATCTCAACCTCATACATACCGGCCGCTGACTTATCGGGATATGTCATTGCCTGGGCGCTGAGGATATTTACCTTGTTCGAGGCTATAACGCTGCTGATATCGGAAAGTAGGCCCTTGCGGTCGCTCCCGGTGATCTTGAGCCTGACCGGGAACGTGTAATCCTTGCTGAGCTGCCACGATACCTCCACCTTGCGTTGTTCATCATAAGTGTGGACATTGGGGCAGTCTTCGACATGAATGGTGAGTCCCCGTCCGCGTGTGATAAAACCAATGATGCCGTCTCCCGGGATGGGGTTGCAGCATTTAGCGTAGCGTATGACAAGGCCGTCGATCCCCTTGATCTTTATGGCGTTGTCGCGCCCCCTCTTGAATGTGCTGATAATGGTCTTTATCTTACCCGCCGGTTTCACGCTCTCGGGGATTATCTTGTTCAGGACCTGCAGGGGGGTATAGAGCCCGTATCCGACGCTGGCGAAAAGATCATCGACCGCTTCGAAGCTCAAGTCTTTGGCGATCGGCAGAAAACTCCCACCCTTGAGAAATTTGTTGAAACTCATGTCATGTTTGGAGAGTTCCTTTTCCAGGAGGTTTTTACCGAGTTCGATGCTCTTTTCGCGTTGCTCCGTCTTGATCCATTGCCTGATCTTCGTCTTCGCCTTGGATGTGGCGACGAAGCCAAGCCAGTCCTTGCTTGGTTTGTGAGTTGGGCTCGTCATGATCTCGACCGTGTCGCCGCTCTTTAACACGTAACGCAGCGGAACGAGTCTGCCGTTCACCTTCGAGCCCACGCAGCGGTGGCCCAGTTCGGAATGGATGGCATAGGCAAAATCGATCGACGTGGCCCCTTTGGGGAGTTCCCTCACATCGCCCCTGGGAGTGAAGACATAAACCTCGTCGGGGAAAAGGTCGATCTTGAAGATCTCCATGAACTCCTTGCTGTCTTTGAGTTCTTGCTGCCATTCGATGATCCTTCTGAGCCAAGCGAATATCCTGTCCTCTTTCGGGTTGAAGACGTTACCTTCTTTATATTTCCAGTGGGCCGCGATACCTTCTTCGGCGAGTCGGTGCATCTCCCTTGTCCTGATCTGGACCTCTATCTTTTCGCCGTGGGGCCCGATGATTTTTGTATGGAGGGATTGGTACATGTTCGCTTTCGGCAGGGCGATGTAATCGTTGAATTTACCCGGTATGGGTTTGTAAAAGGCGTGGATTATGCCAAGCGCCTCGTAACATTCCTTGATAGTTTCCACGACGACCCTGAAGGCGATGATATCGAAGATGTCGTCAATGTTGAGCCCTTCCAGTGTCATCTTGCGGTAGATGCTGTAGAGATGTTTCGCTCTTCCGAAAATATCCGCGTTGAGGTGAAACTGGTCAAGCTTTTGCCTCAGGAGCCCGATGACCTCGCCAATATAGGTCTCGCGTTCCTTTTGCTTCTGAGCGATGTTATCGGCGATCAGTTTGAATTCGGCGGGCTTGAGGTACTTGAAGGCCGCATCTTCCAGTTTGGCACGGAGCCATTCTATGCCAAGGCGGTGTGCCAGGGGGGCGTATATTTCGAAAGTTTCCTTTGCGATCTCGATCTGTTTTTCGGGAGAGAGAAAGTTCAGCGTCTGCATATTGTGATAGCGGTCGGCAAGCTTGACAAGAATGACCCTGATATCCTTGCTCATGGCGAGGATCATCTTGCGAAAGTTCTCGACGCGTGATTCTTCCGATGTCTTCAGGGGGATCTTGCTGATCTTGGTGACGCCGTCGACAAGCTCGGCTATCTCCTTGCCGAAATATTCCTCGATCTCGTTCACATCCACGTAAGAATCCTCTATGGTGTCGTGGAGAAGGCCCGAAACGATACTCGGGATATCGAGGTTCATCTTGGTGAGGGTATAGGCCACCTCGAGGGGGTGTATTAGATATGGTTCACCTGAAAGTCGTGTCTGGCCCTTGTGCGCCTTGGCAGAAAAGATATATGCCCTCTGGAGCAGTTCCACGTCGGCTTCGGCATTGTACTTCAGGACCTCGTCGACAATGTCGTTAAACCTTATCATCTTATTTCCAATCGAGATATATGACGGGCGGTCAGTGTCCCGGCAACAGGCGTTGTGCCGGGAAGTCCGGAGAGAGGACTTCGTATGTTCTCTTCGTAATCAACGTGTGGCGTCGCCGATCGCATGGTATTCCTGTTTTTTATAATACCCCAAGCGACGTAAAATGGCAACCGGTAAAGAGCTGCGGGAATGGAAGATATGATGCCCCCTAAAGGGTCAAAGGACAAGATGGTTACTGCTGTCTGCCGGGGAAAGATCTTTGTTGCCTGCCCCCAACCTGTGGGACCTTCTTCTGTCAAGGATCTCGGCAAGCAAGGGTATAAGGAGGGAACCGAAAGGCAGGACGAATATGAAGAGGGCCGGAACGTAAAAGGATAAATGCACGATGTGTGCCCTCAACAGCCGCCTTTCTTCTTTCGTCCACGCCCTGTGGGTGTTTCTCGGTTTCATGAGCAATCCCATAAAACCATTGATCTTCCCGGCCTCGTAGAGAAGCAGCGCTTTGTTCTTCGCGATTATTTTGGTGAGTTCACATTTTATCATATGGAAAAGTGAACGCAACATAAAAATTCACTCCCGGTCTTTTAAATACCTTGGGCGATCTCTTCAAACGTCAGTCTCTTCAACATGCCAACAGGATCGTGATGAGGCATGTTTTGCTTTTATTATCGGGTGAATTCCGATAGTATTAAATATGCCTGACGACGCATTGCAACCGGAGATCAAGGCCCAGGTAGAGCGCGTGACCTTCTACAACCAAGAGAACCATTATACCATAGCCAAGGTCAAAGTGGAAGGAAGGGACTCCATGGTCACCATCGTCGGCACGCTCTACGCTGTCACTCCCGGAGAGGTCCTGAAATTGAAAGGCAGCTGGGGAGAGCACCCCCGTTACGGGCAGCAGTTCAAGGTGATCTCCTATGAAACGCTGATGCCCGCCACCGTGAAAGGCATAGAGCGATATCTTGGTTCCGGCATGATAAAAGGGATCGGTCCCGTGATGGCCAAAAGGCTAGTATCGAAGTTCGGCGATAAAACCCTCGACGTTATTGATGCCGATATGGAAAGGCTTCGCGAGGTTGAGGGCATCGGCGGGAAACGGGTAGAAATGATAAAGGCGGCATGGAATGAGCAAAAGGAGGTCCGCAATGTCATGGTATTTCTCCAGGGCAACGGTGTGAGCCCCGCCTATGCCGCGAAGATATACCGATTTTACGGGAGCGATGCCGTCCGCGTAGTAAGCGATAACCCGTACCGCCTCGCTGTTGATATATTCGGCGTCGGATTCCTCACCGCCGACAGGATAGCGGAGAAACTCGGCATCGGGAAGGAGGCTCCGCTTCGGATCGAAACGGGCATCCTCTACGTGCTTGGCCAGCTCTCTGACGAAGGGCACCTTTTTTTCCCTTTCAACCTGCTCGTCGATAAGTGCAGTGAGATCCTGGAGGTGCCGAAGGAAATGATACCTGATGCGCTCGAGAGCCTTGTTGAGCAAAAAAAAATAGTCTTCGATAGTCCCGCGGCACTTCCCGGTATTGCTGACAGATATGACGACAGCATGGTCTATCTTGCATCCCTTTATGTCTCGGAAACGGGTATCTCCGATATGATCAAAAAGCTCGCGGCCTTTCCGAAACAGCTGCGCCTTCTCAATATCGATGAGGCCCTGCAATGGGTTCAGGGAAACCTCGGTATCGTTTTTTCGCCAAGGCAGCGCGATGCGGTGCGCTTATCGATCGGGGAGAAAATGCTTGTAATCACCGGCGGCCCGGGAACGGGCAAGACGACGATCATAAACGGGATAATAAAGATCGCCGGCAAGATGGGGCAAAAGGCGTTCCTTGCGGCCCCCACCGGCAGGGCGGCGAAAAGGATGACGCAGGCCACCGGCACAGAGGCAAGGACAATACATCGCCTTCTCGAATATGCCCCCCGCCAGGGGTTGTCCGAGGCCGGGTTCAAGCGCAACGAATCTAACCCTCTCGATGCCGATCTTGTAATCATTGATGAGGTCTCCATGGTCGATGTACCCCTCATGTACCATCTTCTAAAGGCAATACCCGAGCGGGCTTCGCTTGTTCTCGTGGGCGACGTTGATCAGCTCCCGTCCGTCGGCCCCGGAAGCGTTCTTAAGGACATCATCGCATCGGGATGTGTCGGGGTAGTACAACTCAACGAGATATTCCGGCAATCGGAAAAGAGCATGATCATTGTCAATGCCCATCGGATCAACAGCGGCGACATGCCTCTTTTAGAAAGACCGGACGAAGACCTGAAGGATTTTTTCTTCGTCAATATTGAAGAGCCCTCGGAGGTCCTTCAACATATTGTTGACCTCTGCAGGGAGATCATTCCTTCCCGGTTCGGTTTCCACCCCTTGAGAGATATCCAGGTCCTGGCCCCTATGCACCGCGGCGCGGCGGGCGTGACCAGCATCAACGAGCAGCTCCAGAAGGCCCTGAACGGCTCCACCGATGAGATCTCCAGGAGCGGCCGGACCTTTAAGGTCGGGGACAAGGTGCTCCAGACAAGGAACAATTACGATAAGGATGTCTACAACGGGGACATCGGAAGGATTGTCGGGATCGACAGAGAGGACCAGGAGGTCCGCGTCGATTTCGACGGGAAGGCCGTGTCATATGAGTTTGGTGAGCTCGACGAGATCATCCTTGCTTATGCCATATCGGTCCATAAATCCCAGGGGAGCGAGTACCCGGCCGTCGTGATACCCGTTCTGACCCAGCACTATCTCCTCCTGCAGAGAAACCTTATTTATACGGCAGTCACCAGGGGAAAGAAACTCGTCTACCTCGTCGGGACAAAAAAAGCCCTTTCCATTGCCATTCGCAACAACAAACCCCGAAAACGCTACACCCGGCTTGCGCAGAGGCTGAAGGAAGCAATGAAGATCAGGGAACAGGGATCAGAAAAATAGTTGCGACTTGTTTTTAAAGGTCAACTATTCTCCTGGCCAAATCTTTTAACGTTCAAGCTGTTCAAGCTGTTCAGACTGGCCCTTTTTATTTCCTGCTCCCCGTTTTTTACCCCCTTGCACATTTTTTAAAAGCATATTATGATTTTATTGTTACCAGTAATTTAAAAGAATATTGTCCGTTGCCGGTCACTTTTTAACACAGTGGGGAAGGGGGTGTGGGTGAAGAGACTTGCCGCGGTATCGCTAACGCTGGCCATTTTGGCAGGGTTTTATATTGCCAGTCTCTATAGCTTCCTGCTTTTTCACAGCCTCGTTGAGCTTTTTTCCGTAGTTATCGCCTTCGGTATCTTTATGGTTGCCTGGAATTCCCGGAACTTTATCGGGAACAACTACCTGTTGTTCATAGGCATTGCTTATTTTTTCGTTGGCTCCATAGATTGTGTTCATGCCCTTGCGTACAAAGGTATGAATATCTTCGAGGTACCGGGCTCAAACCTTGCGACGCAGCTCTGGATAGCCGGAAGGTACATGGAAGGCATTTCATTACTTCTCGCTCCCATGTTCATTCGAAATAATGTCAATCCCGTAGTGACTTTCATCGCCTACCTGATCGTGACGGC
>Ga0105099_10002495_pt1 | contig 10903 bp, 10 predicted proteins | sample PPLLak3cmMay2015_2_FD_79138 | JGI IMG/M metagenome (GOLD analysis project Ga0105099, IMG submission 79138) | Freshwater sediment microbial communities from Prairie Pothole Lake near Jamestown, North Dakota, USA - PPLs Lake P8 Core (1) Depth... | ecosystem: Environmental > Aquatic > Freshwater >...
CATGAACTCGACCGTCAAAAAGCGCTTGAATCAGCTTGAAGATATCCTGGCCCTGACCTTGATTGACAGCATCGGCCCGAAACGGTTTTTCGATTTGATGGATCATTTCGGGTCGGCCGCAAGTATACTTAATGCTTCGAATCAGGAGTTATGCCAAGTCGCGGGAATCAGCACCAAAATATCCGATTGTATTATGAAAGCCCGAACCCGCGACGAAGCTGCCGAACTGTGCGCAAAAATCGAAAAACTTGGCTGGGATTATTTCCTTTATAACGATTCGACTTATCCCCTGCCATTGAAGAACATCCATGGTCGTCCGGCTTATCTTTTCTATAAAGGGACTTTTATCGAAAAGGACTATATGGCGATTGCCATTGTGGGGTCGCGTAAAGCCTCCGAAAGCGGGATGGTTTTCGCTCGCAGCCTGGCGCAGGGTTTGGCTGCCGCAGGCGTAACCGTCATCTCCGGGATGGCGCGCGGAATAGATACTGCCGCTCATCGCGGAGCATTGGAAGCCGGCGGGCGGACCATCGCTGTTTGGGGCTCATCGCTCGACATTATATATCCCCCCGAAAATCGGGCACTGGCGGCGGATATCGTGCAATCCGGCTGTATTATTTCGGAATTTCTTCCGGAAACCACTCCGATCGGGCCGAATTTCCCGCGTCGGAATCGTATTATTTCGGGATTGTCGCAGGGTGTTGTGGTAATCGAAGCGGCCGAGCAATCCGGAGCGTTATCGACCGCCAATCACGCCCTGTCGCAAAATCGCGAGGTATTCGCGGTTCCCGGCTCGCCCCGTTCGACAACCAGCCGCGGGACGAATCGCCTCCTGAAAGAGGGCGCGACACTGGTGACTTCGGTTGAGGATATATTCGAGGCTCTCCCGAGACTGAAATCGGAATTGAAAGCCGAAAAGGCTCGAAATGAAATAGAATTGACGCCTACGGAAAAGAATTTAATTGACCTTTTTGACGACAAGCCTATTCATATCGACAAGCTGGCGCAGGATCTGGCCGCCCCGGTAACGGATTTGATGCCGATTCTGCTGGCCCTGGAACTAAAAGGGGTATTGAAGGAATTGTCGGGCAAAAGATATATTCTGAATTAAACGCACGTATGATACAGGCATCGGTAACAGTAGTAAATCGTCTTGGAATGCACGCCCGTCCGGCAGCGATGTTCGTCAGTCACGCCTCCAAATACAAATCCGAGGTTTTCATTGAAAAGAACGGTCTCAAGGTTAACGGAAAATCGATCATGGGAGTCATGATGCTGGCGGCCGAGGCCGGGTCGGAATTGATAATATATGTCAATGGCGAGGACCAGGACGCCGCCTTGAAGACTCTGGTGGAGCTGGTTTCCTCGGGATTCGGCGATTTAAAAAACCTGTAATAATTGGTTGCCACCAATTGAAAACATTCGCTATCTTTTATCCGAGGCGAGCAGTATTTCAATATGAGCGAAAAAGCTGAGACCATTATCCTTAAGGGAATTCCCGCATCATCGGGGATTGCCTTCGGTGAAGCCCGCGTGGTTTATTCCGGCGAGCAGTCAATTGTCGAACGGAATATCGAAAAGGACGACATAGACCGCGAAATCGGCCGCCTTGATCGCGCCGTGGAACAGACTACTCAGGATCTACAAAAATATCAAAGAAAGGCCGGACAGAAACTTGCCGGACCGGTTGCCAGGATTTTCGATTCGCAGCTGCTAATCGCATCCGACGTCGATTTCCTTGACAAAGTAAAGGCCGAAATCGCCGAAAGCCTGAAAAGTGCCGAATATATTTACTCCATGCTGGTTGAAAAATCGATGGTCCCGTTGCGGATATCCAAAGACCCGTACATGAGGCAGATGGTGTACGACATCGAGGCCGTCGCCAATAAAATCATCGATAATTTATCCGGGCAGCATGGAAAGACCATATTTCCGGCAATCAGGGATTGTGTCTTTGTCGGGAAGAGATTCAATCCGGGCGATTTATTGACCCTGTACGAACAGGATGCCAGAGCCGTAATAACGACCGGAGGCTCTCCCAACTCGCATATGGCTCTGGTGGCCAGATCGCTGCTAATCCCGGCCGTGGTGGGAGTCAATCAGGCGCATTTGAAGATAAATTCCGGCGACCGCGTTATCGTGAACGGTGACAAAGGCATAATCACGGTCAATCCTTCCGATGCCGAATGGAATAAGCTCCGCGGCAAGGAAAGCGATTTTCGCCTGCTGCCGATAACAAGGCTGAAAAAGCTCCCCCTTTTCCCCCTGAAGACGAAAGACAAACAAGAAGTCAATGTCGCCGTCAATATCACTCTTCCCGGCCCGCTAGATAAGACTTTGGCGGGACGGCATATCGGAGTCGGTTTGTACCGCACTGAATTTTTATATCTTCAGCACGGCGAATTCCCCACCGAGGAAAGTCAATTCAACGTTTATGACGGGGTCGCCGAACAGTACTATCCGCAGCACGTGGTAATAAGAACTTACGATCTCGGGTCCGACAAATTTCTGGATGAAAACGAAAATAACCGGGAAAGCAACCCCGCGCTGGGATGGCGGGGTATCAGAGCCACCCTCGATATGCCCAAAATTTTCAGGGATCAATTGAGGGCCATCTTGAGGGCCTCGACCCGGGGAAACGTTAAGATCCTGCTGCCGATGATTTCCGATCTTTCGGAATTGCGCCGCGCTATAACAATAATAAGGAAATGCAAAGCGGAATTGAAAAGGTCCCGTATAAAATTCGATGAAAACATTAAGACCGGCATTATGATAGAGGTTCCCTCCGCGGCCGTTGTCGCCGACTCCCTGGCCGACCGGGTCGATTTCTTTTCTGTCGGTTCCAACGATCTTACCCAGTACACTCTGGCTGCCGACCGTGATAACAGGAAATTGATAAAGCTGTTCAACCAGATGCACCCGGCGGTGCTGCGGCTCATAAAATTCACGGTTGAAGCAGCCGAACGTCATAATATCCCGGTCACGGTGTGCGGAGAGATTTCCGGAGATATACTCGCGATACCCCTGCTGGTCGGTATGGGAGTATCGGAACTGTCGATGAATCCGGCCAAACTCCATAATGCCGCTTCCACGATTCCCAAATTCTCCATGCCGGAAGTCCGGCGTCTTGCCGATGAAGTATTAAGAATGAAAAGTTCCAGAGAAATCGAAGGAAGACTTTTGGAATTCAACATGGGATTGGATTGAAATGTCACAGCTCGATAATCTCGATATTTACGCGGCGCTTGATCCGTCAAACATGTACATCGCCATTTTCAACTTCCCGGAACAACTTGAAAAGGGAGCGGTGATAGGAAATGATTTCGATTTCGATATCTCGAGATTTAAAAATATAAAATCCATCGTTCTGGCCGGTATGGGAGGCAGCGCCACGGCCGGGGATATTGTTTCTTCGTACCTCAGGTACAGCCTTAAAATACCTTTTATCACCTGCCGCAATTACCGTCTGCCCGAATATGTCGACGAACACAGCCTGGTGATTCTGTCGTCTTATTCCGGGAATACCGAGGAGGTCCTCGCCGCCTCCGAGGATGCCATACAGAGAAAAGCCAAAACCATCTGTATCACGGCCGGAGGCAAGCTGGGGGAATTTGCGGCCGGACATTCGATTCCGACTATCAAAATGCCGCCGGGCCTGCAGCCCCGCGCGGCGCTGGGTTATTCGGTTATCCCCCTGATGTACTTAATGCGCGATTTAAACCTCGCCAAATTCGACGACAATCAATTCGTGGAAATCGCCAAAGGATTAAAGGCTTATCGTGGTCATTATGTCCGCGAAACCGCCACCGAACAAAACCCGGCCAAACAACTGGCTCTGAAACTGTATTCGAATATCCCCTTGGTTTATTCCGGTCAAGACCTATTCGATGCGATCGCATATAGATGGAAAAGCCAGATTTGTGAAAATGCCAAGACCATTGCTTTCCATAATTATTTCCCGGAATTCAACCATAATGAAATCGTCGGATTCGAAAAAATCGAGCATATCCGTAACAATCTGATCGGCATAATCTTGAGAGACAGCCAGGACCACAGCCGGGTCGCCAAACGTATGCAAATCATCTCCCGTCAGCTGCAGGAGAAGGGCATCGAAATGGTTAACATCTATTCTCAGGGGGATTTCCTCCTGGGACGAATCTTCTCCCTTATCCAGCTCGGAGATTTCGCCTCCTTTTACCTGGCCATTCTGAATGGCATTGACCCCACTCCGGTGGCGCCTATAGAGGACCTGAAACGGGAAATGTCGGAAAATTAGACAGCTTTTTCCCGAAAATCAAATATCCCAAAAAATAAATACCGGCTTGCCAAACTGCAGGAAACTATTATATTCTTCCGGTGTTAATAGGGACTGGTGATGAAGTATGAATATAGAGGTTTGTAAATCGAAAATCCATCGGGCCGTTGTCACGGACGCCAATCTCGATTACGAAGGTTCACTGACCATTGATGTCGACCTGATGAAAGCCGCCGGAATTGTGCCTTACGAGAAGGTCCACGTGGTCAATGTTACCAACGGCAACCGCCTGGAAACTTACGCCATTGAGGGCCGGGCCGGATCGGGAGATATTATCCTTAACGGAGCGGCGGCTCATAAGGGCAAAATCGGAGACGTGGTTATCATTATCTGCTATGGACAGATGGATGCCGATGAGTACTCGACCTTCAAACCGAAAATCGTAAAAGTCGATCGTAAAAATAAGATCGTTTAATCTTCCCAGGGATAATAGATGAAATCAAAAAGAGCGGCCGTGATACTTGCGGCCGGAAAAGGGAAACGTATGAAATCGGACCTCCCCAAGGTCCTTCATCGGATAAACGGCAAGCCGCTTATCAGGCACCTGCTTGAAAGCATCCGGGTCCTGTCGCTGGATAAGATTATAGTCGTCATCGGCCATAAGGGGGAACTGGTAGAAAAGGAACTGGCCGACTTCAAAGTAGAATTCGTCTGGCAACGGGAGCAGCTCGGAACCGGCCATGCCGTCATGATGGCCCGTGAAAATCTGAGAAACTTCGAGGGCACCATCCTGGTGGCGGCCGGAGATGTCCCTTTCCTCTCCACTAAAACTATGGAGCGTCTTTTCGAAACCCACGAAAAAGCCGGAGCCTCGGCTACCTGTCTGTCGGCGGTATTTGACGACCCGACCGGCTACGGCCGCATTATCCGAAAAGATAAGGGCGACATCCTACTTGACATTATCGAAGAGAAAGACGCCTCGCCGGAAGTGAAGGATATTTCTGAAGTAAACAGCGGGACTTTTTGCTTCGACCGCAAAGACCTCTTTGCCGCGTTAGATGAAATCGATAATAAAAACGCCCAGGCCGAATACTACCTGACCGATACCATTAAAATCCTCCAAGCCCGGGGAAAGCTTTGCGCTGTCTCCAAAGCGAATAACCCCCTGGAAGTGGCCGGGATAAACTCGGCCGAGCAGCTAAAGGCCCTCGAGGATGCCTTGAAATAAAATTCGAGTAAACGAAACCCGCCCCTCGACTGTATTATATTATAGAGTTAAGTCAAAACCGGAGTTTTTCCGATATACTATAAAAGCAAGGGAATGCCGGCACAACGTCTTTTATGGCATAATCTTGAATCGGAAATCAGTTGACATGGCCATAAAATATGGATAACTTTAATTTATGCGGATCAATGGCGGTATAATTATGAAAAAAGTGGCAATTTTAACGATCTTACTGGCAATCCTGGCATTTTCCTCGGGATTTGCCCAAATGGCTGAAGAAGCCGCCTTAAATACCATAAAGAAAGACCATCTGGGTCTGGAGCCGGCCTCTAAGCCATTCTCACTTATTGACTTATCAAAACTCCATTGGGGCCATTCCTATTCCTTTAATTACTTTTCTGGCGGAGGGACTTCCGGAAGCGTCGGGGTTTATACCGGAAATCTGCTCTATGAATTCAGCGGCAGCCTGTCGCTGGGCCTGCAGCTTGGAATAGCTCATAATCCCGGGGCGCTGTTTGACAAAATGCAGCAAACCAACGCCGTTTTTCTGCCGGGTGCCACTCTCGATTTTCATCCTTCCGAAAACTTCCGGATTACGGCCGGATTTAACACATATTATGGAAACTATTACTACCCGTTCGGCTCTTATTATTACCCCTGGAGGTATTAAGAGAACTTAACGGGAAGGGAACATATCGGAACTCGTTCACTGACCGGCCCAGCCAATGTTTTTTAAAAAATCGCGCAGTAACCGCCCCTCGGTGCGGCGGACTGCCAAGACCAAGAAAAATTCTCGTTTGCTGGAATTCGCCATCGTGGCGTTGTTTGCTCTGGTTATAATTTACGGAGCCAGCTTCGCGATCAGGATAACCAGGGGCTTCTCGCAGACGATAGAGACGCCGGAGCATATTGTCAGGCTTCAGGTGCTGAACGGCTGCGGGACAGATGGCGCCGCCAGCAAAGTGACGCGGGCACTCCCGTCGTTGATAAAACTCCCGCTGGATGTAAAAATAGTTGACGTAGCCGATTTTAATTCTTACGATATAGCACAAAGCTTTGTGATATCCCGCCAGGACGATTTAACGGCGGCAGAAATTCTGGCCCGGCAGCTCGGTCTGGATGCGGGTAACATAGAATTTGAACCGATTGAAAATAATTATAAGAGTATAACTGCCACTTTGGTTGTCGGTCAGGATTTTGGAACGGCAATATTGGAACGGTTGCAGAACGAGGAGAATTAACGAAAGGCATTGAAACTCACACCACTGGTAATCGCACGAACGGCGGGTAATCTCGCTCTCTCCAAGAACGGTTACGACGTCAAAATCCTGAAATTAAAAAATATCTCTTCGATTTGCGACTATTTCGTTCTGGCTACGGGAGATGTCGACCGGCATGTCCAGGCCATTGCTGATGGCGTTTTTGACGGGTTGTTGGAAAAGGGACTTAAGCCCTGGCACCGGGAAGGAAACCGTGGGGGCAGTTGGATTCTGCTGGATTATGTTGATGTCGTAGTCCACGTTTTTCTCCGGTCGACCCGTGAATTCTATGCCCTCGAAAAGCTCTGGGGAGATGCCCCGGTGGAAATATTGGAATAATTGTTAAATCCGCTAATTGCACCAATTTCGAAAATAAAATAATCTTATATAAGGGATAGTACTATGAACATGGCGCCAGCCGACCTGAAAAATAAAACCATCGCCGAACTTCTGGAAATAGCCGAAGCTCTCGATATTCCCGGCGTGTCCGGGCTGCGAAAGCAGGAGCTGATTTTCAAGGTGATGGAAGCTACCTCCGCCAAACAGGAAGGTATGATTTTCGCCGAAGGAGTGCTTGAAATCCTCAATGAAGGCTACGGATTCCTCCGCTCCCACAGTTACAATTATCTGCCCGGTCCCGATGACATTTACGTTTCCCCTTCGCAGATCAAGCGTTTCGACCTGCGAACCGGCGACACCATTTCGGGCCAGGTGCGGCCGCCCAAGGACAACGAGCGATACTTCGCACTTCTGAAAATCGAAGCCATCAACTTCGAATCCCCTGAAGTCGCCAAAACCAAAACGCTCTTCGACAATCTAACTCCGCTGTATCCGGATGATCCTTTTAAGCTGGAAGTGAATCCCGACGAGTACACCACCCGCATCATGGATTTAATGACTCCGATCGGCAAAGGACAACGCGCCCTGATTACCTCGCCTCCGAAGGCCGGTAAAACGATAATTCTCCAAAAGATCGCCAATTCCATAACCAGCAATCATCCTGAGGTTAAGCTTATAGTACTATTGATAGATGAACGTCCGGAAGAAGTGACCGACATGCGCCGTTCCGTGAAAGGCGAAGTGATTTCCTCCACCTTCGATGAACCGGCCGACCGCCACGTCCAGGTTGCGAATATGGTGCTCGAAAAGGCCAAGCGCCTGGTGGAGCACCGTTATGACGTCGTGATTCTGCTCGACAGCATTACCCGGCTCGCCCGTGCTCACAATGCCGTCGTCCCGCATTCCGGGAAAATCCTGTCCGGCGGTGTCGACAGCAATGCCCTGCACAAACCGAAAAGATTTTTTGGAGCGGCCCGTAATATCGAAGAAGGGGGCTCGCTTACCATCATAGGGACCGCGCTGATCGATACCGGTTCCCGTATGGACGAAGTTATTTTCGAAGAATTCAAAGGTACCGGCAACCTCGAAATGGTCCTGGATCGTCGTCTGGCCGACCGTCGTATCTTCCCCGCCATGGATCTCAACCGCAGTTCCACCCGTAAGGAAGAACTATTGATGGAACCGGATATCCTGGCGAAGGTCTGGATTTTAAGGAAGTTCCTGGCCGAAATGAGCCCGATCGAAGCGATGGAATTCCTGCTTGATCGGATCAAGAAGACTAAGAATAACCAGAAATTCTTAGCTTCGATGAAAGATTAAATAGAATAAGCATTGGATTCGGCAAAACGCATCTATCCGAATCTTTAAATTCTACTTTATAAAACCGGTTGGATCTGTAATTACGGGTCCTTGGCTATCTTATGGTGTATTCTAAATATATTGCGATAACAACATTCTTCGGCGTTATCCAGGAATCGGTATTATCGAAAACCAGATAATATACATTACTCTGCGGAATTTTATAATCGATATCATAAATTGTCACTTTATCGGTATCAAAAAGCACATCATGCTTATTGCCATTTGAGAAATTTATAAAATTCAATTCATCAAGTATAATAAACCGAATATCATTTTTCGGGCCGCCTGAGGCGACAAATCGGCCATTCAGCTTGCCATTTAGCATTGTTTGCATTAGCGGATAAGTCATCTTTAAATAGACAATATTTCCAGGCTTTACCTCCACCGTATCAATCCAAATCGGCTTATAATATACTGGGGCAGGTAATGCTGTTATATAATCCTTTATCCATTTAAACCGATCGCTATTGTTGATTAATCCTTCTGCATCGATATAATTTAATTCGGTTTCAGTATTACTCATTCTTTCTTCGGGATTAGGATGCGACGCTGACCATTCGTCTAGAATATTCTTGTTCCCCGGGCCGAGCCGTTTAAATCCTTCAAATAATGTAGTCATCCCACTAGGATTAATGCCCGCTTCATATACATTATAAAACGCCAAAAAGTCCGCTTCCCTCTCATCATCACGGCTGTATTTCATTTGAGAAAAGTACGAAACTGCTCCACCAACCTCCAATAATACCTTTCCCCATTCATTCTTGTCTGGCTTTAATATGGCATCGGCAGCCGAGAGAATTCCGGCATGTAATAGCTGTTTAGAGAGTTGCTTTGCGGTATGACGTCCTACGACGTGCCCTATCTCATGGGCAATCACCCCCGCCAGTTCGGCTTCACTGCTTAAATGTTCAATTAGTCCTCTATTGAGGAAAATAAATCCACCCCCAACTGTGTAAGCATTTACGTCATCAGTATTTACTACATAAAGCACATACTCTTTGTTTTTTCCTCTGCTATATTGTGATATATGCTTTCCAAGGCTGTCAACATATTTCTGAATGATGGTATCAATGAGGATATTTGAATTATTCAATATATCATTAGCATAATGCGCGGAAAGTTGATATTCATCATCATTACTCAACAAATTAAAGCCTTCGCCAAATTCTAGCCTCTCCACATTTAATATTTCTTTATTTATTTGGATTACTGAAATTGAGTCAATATCAAGTTTGGATAATTTTCCGTTGCCCGGATTGGCGAAATACGATATTTTATTTTTATCTAAACTACTTAAAATAATCCTCATTGAATCGCCATTAGACTTTATCAATAAATCAAATCCGTCCGGCTGTCCCGCCGCAATAGGAATTGCGATGGCAGTATCAAAAGCAATGACTTGTAATTTATAAAGTTCAATTTTTTCTTTTGCCTTTACCTTCCGTACCTCCAATGTGAATTTTTGCTTTTCAAAATTAAGAAATTCATAAATTTCTGACGTGCCATTTAAATCAATGGTATTAATAAAACACTTTTCCTTTGCCTCGACCATACTTCCAATGATTAAAATAGCCAGGAATACGGCGATGATAATCTTATACATTAACTCCTCCTCTTTGAACCGCTGCTAATTGATAAACTGACAATAATATACTTATTATAAAATAGTCAATTTTTATAAAACTGGGAAGAATTCTACTTTATAAAACCGGTTGGATCTGTAATTACACCCTTGATGGCGGAAACCGCGGCGGTTGCCGGCGAGGACAGGAACACGTTCGCCTGAGCCGAACCGAGCGCTCCCTGGTGATTGCTTGGGATCGTCGCCAGGCAATTATCGCCCGCGGCAAGATACCCCTGATGATTCAGTTGCCAGGGAACCGAACTGGCATTAATCACCATAGCGCCGGCATCGATAAAAGCCCGGACCAGTCCCTTCTTCAAAGCCTCAAGAAAGATACCGCGCGAACCGGGACAAACTATCAGGCGGACATTTTCACTTATGAATTTTCCTTTAAGGATATCGGCGGCGATTCGAATATCTTCGAAACGCCCTCCTGATGCGGTTCCGATAATCACGTGCTGCAAAGGTTGACCCTCGATTTCCGCGGCCGAATGGACCGACCTGATACTGTGCGGACAGGCAACCTGCGGGACCAGCGAATCGATATTGAATTCATAATTTTGTTCGTACTCCGCGTCCTTGTCGGCAAGGGCCGGCCGGTAAGGCATACTGGTTTTACGATTCAGATACCGCCTCGTTATGGAATCGAACGGGACCAGTACCGAAAGCGGTCCGAGTTCCTTGATTTGATCGCAAAGTGCGAATCGTTCCGATATCGGCATCTGCGAAACGGTCGTACCGTAAAATTCCACTACCTTTCCCTTCAGGCTTCCTTCGGGCAAGTTCCCGGCTATAAATAGAGCCACATCGCGCGCAAATACCGCCTTCGGCATTTTCCC
>Ga0105099_10002496_pt1 | contig 10901 bp, 1 predicted proteins | sample PPLLak3cmMay2015_2_FD_79138 | JGI IMG/M metagenome (GOLD analysis project Ga0105099, IMG submission 79138) | Freshwater sediment microbial communities from Prairie Pothole Lake near Jamestown, North Dakota, USA - PPLs Lake P8 Core (1) Depth... | ecosystem: Environmental > Aquatic > Freshwater >...
CAACGAAAAGCTTCCCTACTATAATGTAGCCCTCTTTTATTACGCCGGTCACGGAAACCAGGTAGAGGGACAGAATTACCTGATACCTGTTGATGCGAAGCTTGAGAAGGAGACTGACTGCAAGTTTGAAGCGGTTGCTGTCGATTTCATAGTGGAGGAATTTGAGAAGTACCAGGAGAACACAAATATTGTTATTCTGGATGCCTGCCGTAACAATCCCCTCAAGGCATGGGCGCGCGGAGGCGAACAGGGATTCAAGGCCATGAGTTTCACCAGCGGCACGATAATAGCGTTTGCCACCTCAGAGGGAGCCACCGCTGCTGACGGTAAGGGAGCAAACGGTCTCTTTACGGAGGAGCTGGTGAAGCAGATGGCAGTGCCCCAGTCGATATTGAATGTTTTTATGAACACCCGTGTGCAGGTGAGGAAGCTGAGCAGCAACCAGCAGGTGCCTACCGAGTGGAACAAGCTGAACGGGGATTTCTTCTTCAAAAAGTAATTTTTTGATATAACATAAGATAACCGTTTCTCGTCATCATATACCTGCTTCCCTGAACATTAAATTCTTAATGTTATGAAAAAGCTATTGCTCCGCGCCAACCTTCTGCTGCTATTAACAATAATGCTAACTCAGCTGGTTAACAGCCAGACATTTACGGAACATGCTTCTTTGTCCGGAGTTGCAAACGCATCATCGGCTTGGGGTGATTATGACAATGACGGCGACCTGGACATTCTGATTACAGGCAGCAACACATCAAGAATATACATGAATGATGGCGGTACATTTACAGATATTGATGCCGGATTGTTCGGAATTAACCAGGGTTCAGCCGGCTGGGGCGATTATGATAACGACGGGGACCTTGATATCGTACTCACAGGCAGCTATATTACGGTCATATATCGAAATGATTCAGGAGTATTCAATGACATTTCAGCCGGATTGCCAGGATTGGCAAACAGTACGGGGAAATGGGGTGATTATGATAATGATGGTGACCTTGACCTTTTCTTATCGGGGTTAACAGACTCGGGTGACAGAATCTCAAGGTTATATAGAAATGACAACAATATCTTTGGAGACTGTGAAGCAGGATTCCCCGGAGTTCCTTTCGGATCAGCAGCCTGGGGGGATTATGATAAGGATGGCGATCTGGATATTGTTATTTCTGGAATCATAGCTACCAATCAGAGAATTGCCAGAATATACAGAAACGATAACGGTGTTTTTACAGATATTAACGCCGGTTTATCAGGTTTCTCCTATGGTGGTGTCGCATGGGGTGATTATGATAACGACGGGGATCTTGATCTGATAGCCGCCGGCAACAATTATATCCTGAAGTTATACAGGAATGAAGGCGGAGTCTTTAGTGAAGTGAGCACAGGAATCCCGGGCTTAAGCAGTGCTTCGTTGGCATGGGGTGATTGCGATAATGACGGAGATTTGGATCTTCTTGTTTCCGGAGGTGATTATACAGGTAATATTTTTTCAAGAATTTACAGGAACGACAGCGGAACCTTCTCTGATATTAATGCCGGACTCCCGGAAATATATCGCGGTTCTATCGCCTGGGGTGATTTTGAAGGAGATGGTGATCTGGATATCCTGCTAACAGGTTTGGGTGTATCGAAAATCTATAAAAACGGGATTGTCACTTCAAACACAGTTCCGACAGCCCCTTCAGGACTGACAGCAACAGCAACAGGAACCGGCATGCTTTTATCGTGGACGAAATCTAGTGATAATCAAACCCTTCAGACGGGACTGACATACAATCTCTATATAGGGACATCCTCAGGAGCAGTTAATAAGAGAACTCCCATGGCAGTATTGCCGGGAGGTTTCCGCAAAATCGCCCAAAAGAGCGAGATCCAGTCAAATTCATGGCTGATCAAACGTCTGCCTGCAGGCACATATTTCTGGAGTGTACAGGCTGTGGACAACAATTTTGCAGGTTCTCCTTTTGCAACTCAAACCACATTTACAGTACCTTTCTTTAATTCTGTTGCACCTGCAGCGGACCAGATAATTGCCGTTAGCCAGACAGCTGCAACCTTAACAGTTACCGAATCGAGCACACCTACCTCTCGGCAATGGAAATACTCAAATATCAACGGCGGACCATATGACCAGTTGATATCCGGGGCAACAGGTACAACCTGCTCTCCATCCTTTAATTCAACAGGCACGTATTATGTGGTTTGTGAATCTACTAAAGGAGGTGTGGCATATTTTAGCAACCAGGTAAAGATAACAGTATCCACCCTGTTAGCAGTAGCAGGATTAAGCCTGCCGGGTATCCAGGAAGGGTCAGTTGAATGGGGAGATTTTGACAAGGACGGAGATATTGATCTCCTTATCACCGGGAATACTCAGTCTGACGGGTATATAGCAAGAGTATACAGGAATGATGCAGGTTTTTTCACTGATATCAGTGCTGGCCTTGCTGGTGTTTCAGGCGGTTCTGCTTCCTGGGGCGACTATGATAACGATGGTGACCTTGATATAGTACTCACAGGCAGCTATATTTCAAATATCTACAGGAATGATGCAGGAGCGTTTACTGATATTAGCGCAGGGTTAACTGGTGTTAATGACGGTTCTGTAAAGTGGGGTGATTATGATAATGATGGTGATCTTGATATCCTGCTTTCCGGTCGGACTGCCGGGAATTATTCTATTTCAAAGATATATAATAACAGGAACGGAGTTTTCAGCGATATCAGTGCTGGGTTGACTGCTATATCAGGAGGCACCGTTTCGTGGGGGGATTATGATAATGATGGTGATCTTGATGTTTTAATATCAGGATCGGCATCTGAGATTCACAGGAATGACAATGGTTCTTTCACTGATGTAAATGCAGGATTACCGTCAGCTGACTATGGAACATTAGGAGATTATGACAGCGATGGTGACCTTGATATATTATTATCCGGATCTTTCAGCGCAACTGTCTATAATAATAACAATGGAAATTTCGTTGCTGTAAGTTTACAATTTACCGGAGTTTCAAATTCTGTCTCAGCATGGGGTGATTATGACAACGATGGTGACCTCGACATTTTCCTCTCAGGTAAGAGTCTTTCCGGGTATATTTCAAAGGTTTATCTTAATAACAACAATGTTTTCTCTGAAGTCATAACTGGGATAACCAGTGTATATGACGGATCCGCAGCATTGGGTGATTATGACGGGGATAATGATCTTGACCTGATCCTTACCGGTACTTCAACGTCAGGTTACTTTACAAAGGTTTATAAGAATTATACAGGCATTCAGAATGGTAAACCTTCTTCTCCGGCAAATCTTCAGGCTGTTCAGGGTGGTAATAAAGTTACATTTAGCTGGGATAAATCCTTGGATTCAAAAACAAGCCAGTCAGGCCTTAGCTATGCCTTATACATCGGGACAACCCCTGATACATTCAATATATGTTCACCTATGACATCTGTTCCGGCAGGATACAGGAGGATAGTGAATAAAGGAAACCAGCTGAATTCGTGGTTCATTAGGAATCTTCCTGCAGGAACCTATTACTGGGGTGTTCAGGCAATCGACAATTCATTTGCCGGATCTGTTTTCTCAGCAGAATCGACATTCACTGTCTCATATGCCACATCTGTCAGCCCGGTCAGTGAGCAGACCCTGGTTATAGAACAGACCGGGACACAATTAACAGTCTCAGAATCTTCACCCGCCGATTCCCGCCAGTGGAAGTACGCAGTAAAAACAGGCGGACCTTTTGATCAGGTGATTCCCGGGGCAACCGGAATATCCTATTCTCCCGTATTTTCAGAGTGGGGTACCTATTTTGTGGTATGCGAATCAATAAAGAGCGGTGTGGCATATACAAGCAATGAGGTCAGAATAAATGTACCTCTTTTTACGGAAATTGCTACACCAGATATTCCAGGTTTGTCCTCCGGTACAGTGAAATGGGGTGATTATGACGGAAACGGATACCTGGATCTCCTGGTAAATGGTTACAGCAATGTATATGGCTATATAGCCAGAATATACGGAAATACTTCCGGTACATTGACCGATATTGGCGCAGGTTTACCAGATGCCTATTATATCTCAGGAGATTGGTGGGACTACGACAGGGACGGAGACCTGGATATCATTTTATCAACTTACAATGAAATTGAGATTTACAGGAATGATGCAGGAGTATTTAATGATATTGGTGCAGGACTTGCGAACGGAGGTGGTTCGGCCAAAATTGGTGATTATGATAATGATGGAGATCTTGACATTCTTTCCGCGGGAAATCCATCCTATATTCACCGGAATGATAATAGCGTTTTTAATACAATTGATGCAGGCCTGGTTAATATATCAGAATCTCCCTCAGGTTCATGGGGTGATTATGATAATGACGGTGATCTCGATATCCTGATAACAGGGATGACGGCGATTGGCGCCCCGGTATCAATTATTTACAGGAACAACAGGGGAACCTTTACAGCTCTTCCGGCCGGATTAAAGGGTTTATGGTATGGGTCATCAGAATGGGGCGATTACGACAGCGACGGCGACCTTGATGTTCTTCTGACAGGTTATGACCGGGATTACAATACTTTTGCTATAATCTACAGGAATGATAATGGCACTTTCCCCGATATCAATGCTGGTCTGACAGGTGTAGAAGATGGATCGGGAACATGGGGCGATTACGATAACGATGGAGATCTTGATATTCTGATAACCGGTTATGATGGAGTATCTGGTACGGAAGTCTCAAAAATCTACAGAAATGATAATGGAATTTTTACCTGCGTTGATGTCGGACTTCCGGGTGTATCAGGGGGATCCGGAGAATGGGGAGATTATGATAATGATAACGATCTGGATGTTATAATAACAGGAGGGGGTAATTCCGGACAGTCCATAACATCAATAATCCGGAATAATATTACCTCGGCAAATTCTGCACCTTCACCTCCGGCAAATCTTCAGGCTGTCCAGGGATCAAACAAAGTAACTCTTTCGTGGAACAAATCTACTGATTCAAAGACGGCGCAAAATGGATTATCATATAATGTTTATATCGGAACTGCTCCCGGGAAGATAGATAAGAAGTCACCAATGGCTTCGCTTACTGATGGATACCGGCATATAGTTGCAAGGGGAAATCAGAACAGCCCCTGGTCAATAAAGGATCTCCCTGTTGGAACATACTGGTGGAGTGTCCAGGCTATTGATAATTCGTTCAAAGGTTCAGCATTTGCCTCGGAGGGCACTTTTACAGTCCTTTTTACAAATTCTGTCAGCCCGGCAGGTGAACAGGTTCTGGGGCTGAGCCAGAATGGTACATCATTGACTTTAACTGAGTCTGCTATTCCAACCTCCCGTCAGTGGAAATATTCAATAACCAGCGGAGGACCATACAATCAGACTGTCTCAGGAGCTACAGGGTCATCGTACACTCCTAATTTCGCGGCTTTTGGAAATTATTACGTGATATGTGAATCGGTGTACGGAGGTGTATCTTATACGAGTAATGAAGTATCGATAAGAGTACCCTATTTTAAAGAACAGTCCGGTACAGGACTTCCTGATATACAGCAGGGATCCGTATCATTCGGCAACTATGATACTGATAATGATCTTGACATACTTATAGCCGGAGGAGGATCCTCAGGTGTCCGTGTATTTACCAACACTGGAGGAGTATTCAGCGGAACTACTGCAGGACCTTCTTCAGAGATCGGTTACTCTACAGCGGCATGGGGTGATTATGACAGCGATAACGATCTTGATATTCTGGTATGCGGTTATTCGAGTGCAACATATACTTATGTAACACAGATATACAGAAATGATGACGGGACCTTTACCGATATCAACGCAGGACTGCCGGGATTGCAAAATGGTTCGGCTGCCTGGGGTGACTATGATAATGACGGTGACCTTGATATCCTTTTGTCAGGCTTGAATTTCACAAAAGTATTCAGGAATACGGGAGGCGTCTTTTCAGATCTGGGTGCTGGTCTCGCCGGAGTAAGTTCTTCTTCCTGTGCCTGGGGCGACTATGATAATGACGAAGATCTTGATATTGTACTTACCGGATTGGGCGGAACCGCTCCTATATCGAAGATTTACAGGAATGATTACGGGGAATTTGTTGATACTGATTCTGAAGTTACAGGGGTATCCAGTGGTTCAGTGGTATGGGGGGATTATGACAGTGATGGTGATCTTGATCTGCTTCTTTCAGGATTATCAGCTACTGATCCGGTAACATTGATTTATAATAATTCCGGTGGTAACTTCACAGATATAAGCGCAGGACTGCCGGGAGTCTGTAACAGTTCTGTTTCATGGGGAGATTTTGATAATGACGGCGACCTTGATATTTTGATAACAGGCAATAATTCAGCAGTTGGCATTTCCAGGATTTACCGGAACGACGGAGGAGTATTCACGGATATCAGGGATGGTCTTACTGGCGTTGAGTATTCGTCTGGTGCGTGGGGTGATTATGACGGTGACGGAGACCTGGATATAATGCTGACTGGTTGGGCTTACTCAGGCAGCTTTACCAGACTTTATAAAAACAATATTTCTACAGTTAATTCTGCTCCCTCCTCACCCGCAAATCTTATCTCCAGTATTATCGGAAATAAGGTGATTTTAACATGGGACAAGTCAAACGACTCCAAAACTTCGCAGGCCGGGCTTACATATAACATTTATATAGGAACATCTGCAGGGTCCGGCAATAAAAAATCACCTATGTCAGCAATTCCGGGGGGCACAAGAAAAATTGTCAAGAAAGAACTCCAGACCAATTCTTATACGATAAGAAACCTGCCGGTCGGAACTTATCACTGGAGCGTTCAGGCGATTGATAATACTTTTGCAGGATCGGCATTTGCATCTGAAGCTGACTTCACAATAGATTATTCAACGAGTATAAGCCCCGAAGCTACACAGGCGTTGTCAATCAACCAGAATGGAACTATGCTTACGGTAACTGAATCCACACCGGCTGATTCACGCCAGTGGAAATATTCGGAGGTGGCCGGGGGGCCGTATGGTAATATTATTCCCGGTGCTACAGGCACAACATGGACTCCCGTATTTCAGGAATGGGGAAGCTATTACGTAGTCTGTGAATCGGGTAAAGGATCTGTAACCTATACAAGCAACGAAGTAAGGATCAATATCCCGGTGTTCCTTGAACTTACAGGAAGCAGCCTGAACGGTACTTATTACAGTAGTGTTGCCTGGGGTGACTATGATAATGACGGAGACCTGGATCTTTTCGCTTCAGGTCTTGAATACCCGGGCTATCCGGGGACAGACAACCATTCAAGGATCTACAGGAATGATAGCGGTATATTCACTGATATACAGGCTGGTATAACAGGAATAATGTTAGGTTCCGGCGCCTGGGGAGATTTTGATAATGATGGTGATCTGGATCTTATTATTTCAGGATATGTCTCAAGCCGGAATTACAATGCTAAGATCTACAGGAATGATTCCGGTATATTTACTGATATCAATGCAGGTCTGAGCGGACTGAATGCTTCAGTTGATTGGGGAGATTATGATAATGACGGCGACCTGGATCTGGTGATTTCAGGATACAATTATCCCAGCACAATCAACATGGAGACAAAAGTTTATAATAACAATAACGGGGTGTTCACTGATATTGGTGCAGGACTGCCTGGTATCTATTACGGTTCAGTCAGGTGGGGCGATTATGACAATGACGGAGTTCTTGATATACTACATACCGGGATAGCGAGCGAAGCAGGAAATGTTTTTTTATCAAAAATATACAGGAACGATAATGGTTCGTTCACCGATATCAATGCAGGTTTAACCGGAGTAGGAAATGGTTCCGGGATATGGTTCGATTATGATAATGACGGAGATCTTGATGTTTTACTAACTGGTGTCTCTTCTTCAGGTCCATTGACAGCTTTATATCAGAATAATACTGGTTCATTTTCTGAGATCTCCTCTGCTTTGACACAAGTTTCGACCAGTTCGGCATCGGCAGGAGACTTCGATAATGATGGAGATCAGGACATTTTGTTGACAGGATCGGGTAGTTCCGGACCGATTTCAAAAGTATTCAGAAACGATAGTGGTTCATTTACAGATATAAATGCAAGCCTTGTTGGTGTCTATAGTTCTTCAATTGCATGGGGAGATTATGATAATGACGGAGACCTGGATATTGCCCTTGCAGGGTGGAACTCAACTGAATACTATCTGAAGATATATAAGAACTCGGGTATTATTGCAAATACACCCCCGGCTGCACCTGCCAACCTTAATGTAACTGCACTAAACCTTACCAGAGTAAGCCTCTCATGGAATAAAGCAACTGATTCACAAACAACTCAGAATGCACTTAATTATAATCTTCGTGTCGGAACGTCTGCGGGCGGCAGTAATATTGTAAACCCGATGGCATCTGTCAGCACAGGATTAAGAAAGTTGCCTTCAAGCGGGAATACCGGATTCGTAAGTAGTGGCTATGTCCTGAATAACCTCGCCCCCGGAACTTATTACTGGAGTGTCCAGGCAATTGACCAGGCTTATGCCGGAGGAGCATGGACAGATGAAGCTTCATTTACTATTCTGACACCTCCGGTTGCCACTGACGGTACTTCAATTTCCCAGACTAGTTTTACAGCAAACTGGGGTGCATCAGCAGGAGCAACGGGCTACCGGATTGATGTGGCTTCTGATGCCGGATTAAACTCTTTACTCCCGGGCTATAATAATGAGGATGTTGGAACTGCTTTAAATGCTGTAGTGTCGGGTTTGACCGTAAATACAACGTATTACTACAGGATCCGGCCGTATAGTGGAGGTGGCACGAGCCTAATAACTTCAAATGTCATATCAGTGACTACTCTGGTAGAGGTTCCTCCTGCTCCTGTAGCACAAAGTGCATCTTCGATAACTCAAACCGGTTGTACGGCAAACTGGGCCGCCGCTGCAACAGCAACCGGATACAGGCTGGATGTTGCAACTGACAATACTTTCACGACATTCGTTACGGGATATAATAATATCGATGTCGGGAATGTCCTCACAAAAAGTATATCCGGATTAACGGCAAATTCAACTTATTATATCAGGATCCGGGCTTATAGTGCCGTGGGAACAAGTGCCAACTCAAATGTAGTCACGGTAACAACTTTACCTCTGCCGCCGTCAGCCCCTGTTAGTATTTCATATGAAAGTATCACTTCTACCGGCTTTGTTCTGAAATGGAGAACATCACCAACTGCAACAACCTATTACCTCGATGTTTCAACAGTCAGCGATTTTGCTTCATTCATTACAGGCTATAACGATCTCAATAATGGTTCAGATACAAGTAAAACACTAACAGGATTGAGTCCTGTCACAACTTACTATTTCAGGGCAAGGGCCGGAAATTCAGGCGGTATAAGCAGTTCATCAGCCACAGGTAATGCAACAACTCTGCCTGAAATCCCGGCGGCACCGGTTTCATCAGCTGCGGGGAGTATAGGGCAAGTGGTTTTCACTGCAAACTGGTCAGCTTCAACAGGAGCCACAGGCTACAGGCTGGATGTGTCAACCGACGCCACATTCACTACACTCATTCCGGGCTTTGATAACCTTGATGTTGGAAATGTGACCAATTGTGATGTGTCAGGCCTTACAGCAAAAACGAGTTATTATTACCGGGTAAGGGCATACAACATAAGCGGCACAAGCGGAAACTCAGGTTCAATTACTGTAACGACTTTTCCCAATCCTCCTGCCGCTCCTTCGGGACTTACAGCATCGTCATGCAATAACCTGGTGACGATCTCATGGACAGCCAATACCGAAACGGATTTCCAGAAATACTTTATTTATGGAGGCACAACAGCCAATCCGATAACCAGGATTGACTCCACACTGAGCATTTCAACTGTAACCAAAACAATCTCCGGACTGACAAGCGGACAAACCTGGTACTTCAGGATAACAGCTGTGATATCACCCGGAGTGGAGAGCCAGTACAGCACTTCTGTTTCTGTGTTGGTAAAGAAGGGAGTTGTTCCGAAGATCAAATCGAAATTTTCCGGGGCTGTGCTGGTATGCTACAATCCCGGAGATTCAATTGCATCATGGCAGTGGTACCGGGGTGCAGCAGCAATATCAGGTGCCACTAAACAGTATTATGTGACTGCAGGGGCTAAAGATAGCTTCAGCGTTCTGACCACAGACAAAAACGGCTGCCAGAACTCGTCAAACATAATCAACCTTACGGGAACCAAATCAGTTTCTGTCTGGCCCAATCCTGCAGAGGACAACTTCACACTTAAGTTCAGCAGCGAGTTCACCGGAAGAACAATGATAATGCTCTTTAATTCATCAGGCGTTAAGGTGAGTGAATACCAGACAGATAAGCCTGATGAGGAACTTGAATGCATAGTCCCGGTCGGACATTTGCCCGACGGACTGTATACTGTGGAAATCGTAATTGACGGGGAGATAGTCGAGTACTCCCGTGTTATGGTAATTAACTGAAATCCTTAAAGAATTAACGCTATGAAAACAATAAAGAGATATATCAGGAACATTGCCATAACAACGATTTTGATGGCAGCCTTGTGCAATTCAGCAATGTCGCAGGGAACAGACTCGCGCAAGAAATTCACCAAGGAGGAGAAGATATTCGCCGGCCTGATAATCACCCCCCAGACAACAGGTATTTCAAATAATGACTTTGTTTCAACTGTTCCGCTGCAGCAGAAGAACGGCATGTCGTTCAGCCTTGCCGCTGAGGGGGGATATTACTTCTCAAAAATGATCGGCATCAGCATAGGTGCGGGAATGTCGTCATACTCTGCCGAACAGGCACTTGATTCATGTTCATTCAAATTCCAGGCAACCG
>Ga0105099_10002499_pt1 | contig 10894 bp, 13 predicted proteins | sample PPLLak3cmMay2015_2_FD_79138 | JGI IMG/M metagenome (GOLD analysis project Ga0105099, IMG submission 79138) | Freshwater sediment microbial communities from Prairie Pothole Lake near Jamestown, North Dakota, USA - PPLs Lake P8 Core (1) Depth... | ecosystem: Environmental > Aquatic > Freshwater >...
CGCCAAGGCGAAGCCTGCAAAGGCCGCGAAGGCACCCAAGGCAAAGCCCGCGAAGGCCGCCAAGGCAAAGCCCGCGAAGGCGAAGCCCGCGAAGGCGAAGCCCGCCAAGGCCAAGCCCGCGAAGGCGAAACCCGCGAAGGCCAAGCCGGCGAAGGCGAAGGCTGCCAAGAAGCCCGCCAAGGCCAAGCCCGCGAAGGCCGCGAAAGCGCCGTTGTTCACGGTTGCGTACGGTGGTCCTGGTGGCAAGGCGGTGCAGGCTGGCGGCGCGGACAGCCTGAAGCGGGCCAAGGCCAGAGCTGACGGCCTGAGCGACAAGGGCTACGTCGCGACCGTAGTGGACCGAAAGGGGACAGCGGTTTACTGCGCTTCGCCCGCTGCTGCTGCGGCACCTGAGAAGCCGGCGAAGGCTACGAAGAAGCCCGCCAAGGCGAAGCCCGCGAAGCCCGCCAAGGCGAAGCCCAAGGCGAAGCCCGCCGAGGCTGCCCCGCCCGCACCCGCCAAGCCCTCCAAGAAGGCGAAGGGAGCCCAGGCTGACCCGGCCGCGGCCATTGCCGCGACCTGGGGTCTCAAGGTCTGATGCCGCCTCCCCCGGAAACGTACTGGGAACGACCAGGCACGCTGTGGACCGACCGTTCTGGCGGAAAGCTGCCCAACGTCGGCGTCAAACCCAGCCGCGAGCTTCCGGCCTCGCGTTCCGACCTTGGTCTGGAGCAGCGTCCTCGTCGGCTCCCGTTCACGTTCTGGCTCGGCGCCCCAGAGGTGTCGTGGCTCGAGCAGACGGACGTGCCTCTTTTCGTTTCGCACAACCGACTGCGGACGCGGCGGACCATGCCGCGCGCCAGGGGATGGTGGTGCCTTGACTCAGGAGCCTACTCGCAGCTCCGCAGCCACGGTCGGTTCCTCGACTCGCCGCGCGAGTATGCGCGGATGGTTCGCCGATACCGAGACGAGGTTGGCAACATGGTCTGGGCCTCGCCCCAGGATTGGATGATCGAGATCGATGCGCTCCGTGCGACGGGGCTGAACATGACCGAGCATTTGCGGCGCACGGTCTGGTCGTTCCTCGAACTGGCCTCGATTGCGCCAGACCTGCCTTGGATGCCCATACTTCAGCCGCCGTACGAGCGGTGCTACCTCGAGTACCAACGGGCGGGGGTGAACCTGCACGCCTATCCGCACGTCGGCGTCGGCAGCGTGTGCAAGCGAGTGTGGGGCTCCGATCCGCTGGTCGAGTTCGAGATGTACGAGCTGCACTGGCTCTACGAGCTGGACCTGCACGGGTTCGGCGTGGAGACGAACGGCCTGCGATGCTGCAAGGACTTCTTCGTCAGCACCGACTCGATGGCGTGGTCGTTCGCAGCAAGGCGCGGCGAGGGAAAGGCGACGTCGTGCGTCTGCACCCACGACAAATGCACCAACTGCCTGCCCTGGGCGCTCGAGTGGCGCGAGCGGCTGCTCCGAGACATCGGCGAGCAGGCACAAATCTGAGGCATCATGGCAAAGCTGTGGCAGGTAGACATCGTGCATCCGCTGAAGCTGTGGCCCCATGGGCCGGTGGAAGCTCGCGACGACCTGCTGGTGGTTCCGATGGACCCACGTCCCCGCGGGGAGCTCGAGCGCATGCGGCCGGATTCGGTAGCGGGCATCGTGCCGAGAGGGCGCAAGGTTCTGCTCCAGGTCGGGGTACAGGGCCGCTACGTGCAGCTCGAGCGAACGCCCGTAGCAGTCGGGCGAGCGAAGCCCGAGGCAATCGTTTACGCGCCCACCGGCCAGGGCGACCTGTGGGACGCATTCCTCGTCGTTCCAGAAGCCAAACGCAAGGTTGATCGCCCCATCGACGTGGATCGTCACTACTGGCAGTCGCACGTTGCGGACCAGGTCCGCAACGGAGCCGACGCAAAGCCTCCGGCAAGGCACTGGGCGACGGCGTGGTCGATCTACTGCGCGCACATTGCGCCTGGGTCTCCGCATTGCCGCAAGCCGTCGGGATGGTATCTCACCGGCGAAGAGGAGCTTCCCATCGATTTCTGGGAGCAGTTCGCCGATCTTGCTCGCGAGGCTGGCTACGACATCTTTCTCGACCGCGAGAACGGCGAGGCGACCATCGAGGCCTACGCAGAACTGAAGCTCGACCAACGCACCGGGCTGCTGACCATCAACGGCAAAGCGCGGCGCGTTGCCGACGCGAGGCAGGCCTGGCAGCTTGCAGCGTCGGAAGTCCGTGCGGTGCAGGAGGCTGCCCCTCCTCCAGACGTTTTCGCGACCATGCTCGGCAGCGTGGTTCGTGCGCTCAACGCCGAGAACCGAAAGCCGGTTCACGAGCCCGTGTCGTTGAAGCGGCGGGGAATCCCCGGCGTGCGCGACAGGGCTTTCCTCGTCGCACTGGGACACCTGTACGACGCTCGACCCCAGCCCGTGGTCGGTGGCTACGTCTTGCGGTTCGAGCCAGCGACGCTGGCGAAGGACACGGTGCGCATCTACTCGAAACGCATGCGCGACTACCGTCGCCTGGGCTTCGTTCGTCTCGACGCCCCCTGACCCTCTAGCAGCCGTTCGTCCGAATCGACCGCCCACACCTCGACCGGCGCGTCCGGCTTGAACCACACCCGCATGCTCTCGCCGAGCATATCGTCGGGCACGGCGACCATCCGAAAGTCCACCTTGCCTTCGAACGTCTCCTCGCCCTCGGTCCCAGGCTGGGTGAAGTAGACGTCGGCCTCCTCGAGGACGAGGCGAGCCTCGTGAAAGTCGCCCTGGCCGATAGACGACCACAAACGATCCCAGTCGGGTTTCGCATAGGGATGCGAGGGCTGAGCGGGTAGGTCAAGCTCCACCCAGCCGTCCCTCTCGCGGATGACAAGGTCGCTCACCGCAGGCCTCCGTTGCTGCGCAACCACCGCTGCGCCTCGGAGCAGGCCGGTCCCATCACGCCGCCCGCCCTGATCGTTGGAACTGCGGCGGCAAGAATGCGCGTCGCGACGAGGACGTCAGCCTCCGATACGTCGTAACTGCGGAGCGAGGCGGCCAGCGAAGCCGGGTCGAGCATCTGGCCGGTGAGACGAAAACGCATTTCAAGGTTCGTTCGGTAGGCCTGGGCCTCGAGCAGGGCGCGGCGCGCCTTGCTCACGACGTACTGGTACACGAACATGGGCGGCCCGAGGGAGTCGTACTGCACGATGTGGTGACACTCGTGGACGCAGGTTTCTACCTGCGAGAGAAGGCCCCAACCCGGCGAAACATCGCCGGGCGCGAAGGGAAGGTAGATCCGCCTCCCGATGGTCGTTGCAAACCGGCGCATGAAGTCGTCCTTGTCCGCGATTCCCATGCGGTTCAGCAGCTCGGAGACGATCTGCATTTCTGCCGCCGAGGCTTTCGGCACGATCTGGGCGCGAAACCGCGCAGCCATGTGGTGCCAGAACCGGCGGACGAGGTCGGACGTAAGTTCAGCCATTGTCGCCTCCGTCAGTGTCCAAGGGCGAGCAGTGAGGACCGGCGTCGCCCGTCTCGTCGCAGATCCACAGACCACCGCTCAACGACTGCACCTCGTCGCAGTCCTGCGCAACCACCCATCGCTGGTCGCTGCCGCACGCCTCGACGACGCGACCGCTGCATCGCATGGCGCCGACGTCGCAGCCGTCCTTTGGTCCGAGCACGACGTCGTCGGGATCGCAGGCCGCGCACGATCCCACCGCTACAACCAGCACGACGAGACTTTTCATGCGTCCAGGCTACCGGACCCAGCCCTCACTGGAAAGTCCACCAAGTCTTGATCGTCCGAGAGCCCCCGTCTCGCGCCGCAGCCAGGCGGTGGTTGCCGTCGAGGAGGCTCAAGACGCCCGTGCGATACACCAACAGTTCGATGGGGAGAAACTTGCGCCACCCCTCAGGCCGACGGAAGCCCGACAGAGCGTCGTCGTAGCGAGACCGTCCAAGGATGCGGGCGTACACGCCCGCCAGGTCGGCGAGCGGCGTCTCGTGCATGCCCGGACGGGCCGGCAGTACAACCTCGCCGAGGTAGGCAGCCGCAGGCAGGCATGCAGAGGGCAGACACGGTCCCAGCCACAGGCGCCGTGCGTCGTCGGCGGGGCAGGCGGCCATGTAGACCGCGTACGTCTCCCCTGGTCGCCAGCACCTCACCGCTTACCTCGAGCTGCCTTGACCGCTGCCTCGAGCTTCCCGACGAGCTCGAACCAGCGGTCCTGCTCGGCGAGGGCCTTTTCGATGTCGTCCTCCGGCCCGGTTTCCGCACGGTCATGCGCGTCGTCGATCCCCGCGTTGACAGCAGCCTTGAGGTCCACAAGGTCTCGCAGCGGGAGCGTGATCGAGACCATTTTCTTCGTGGTCGTTCGCTTCGCCATGCGGCAAGCATACACCACGCTGCGGTGGTCCTTGTGTCTAGGGGATCGTGCCGCCGAGCAGGCCGGCAACGGCGGCAGCGATGCGGTCGAAGGCTTCCTGCTGGTTCGCCGGCGGGGGGTCTTTCCAGTTCCCCGCGTTACCGGGGGCGTAGCCCTCGCGCAAGGCGTCCTCGGCGAGCGTGACGCCGGATCGGGTCTGGTTGGGGTCGATCAGAGCGCCGGAATTGACGATCACCCCGATGCACGGGGCGTTGCCTTGCCCCTCCAGCGTCAGCCGCTCGACGACGGACACGTCTCCGGCCATGACCTTGAGACTCGTGCTTCTGCTGATGGCCGCGAGCACTGAGGCGGACTGGGCCGGCGTAACGACCGTCGAGTCCTCCGTCAGCCACCAAGTGGAGTTCGAGGGGCCAGAGCTTGTGCGGAAGAAGTAGGACGTGCCCGTGGTCGTCAGACTCGTTCCCATGCGGAGCCAAAATTCGACGGCCTCGCCCATGCCCGCGTAGTCACCGGACTCCATGACCTGCTCGGACGACTCGCTCGTGAGGTCCAGGGCCACAAATTCAAACACGTCCACCAGTTTCGCCAAGTCTTGGAACGTGAGTAGGGCGCGCCCCGCGCCGAGCGCAGGCGGGCGCCCTACCATGATCGAGTAGCCGCCGAGCTTCCACTGGCCTGCCGGCACGACGCACGGCTCAATCGTGTCATCGACCACGATCCACTTGAGCCCCTGCACCGCCTGGGCGGATGCGACGAGTGCAGGCCAGGTGGGAAAGACGTTCCCTGCCGCGCCCGACGAGCCGGGTCGAAACACGAGCACGCTGGCGGAACCTGCGAAATTGACTGCGATTCGTCGCTGCAATTCGATCCACAACGCTGCGAACTGCTTGTCGCCGAACACTGGGGCGGCTGGGTCGAGTTGTCGAAACATGGGGCCTCCTTGGGCAATACTACTCGCACTCGTCCGCAAATGGGTGGCCCCTTGAGCTACCCGCGGTCCCATCCCCAGCGAACCCGGATCGCTGAGATTCCCATATCGCGAGCAGCCACCAGGCGGTGGTTTCCGTCAGCAAGGACAACCCGCCCGTCTCGGCGGACCCATACCTCGATGGGGGGCAGCGGCTGGTTGTCGCGGTAGGCCTGCCGGATCGACGGGAGGCGGTAAGGCGCCCACGCCTCCGCGTGTATGCCCTCAAGGTCCGCAACCTTGGTCCACCGCACACCAGTTCGATCAGGGATCGCGAGCTCCCCTCGGTACAGCCCGGCCGCCCGCCACGCCTCCTCGTGCTTGCCGAGGCATGCGCCGAGGATGCCGTCGCCCGCGCTCCCCACGCGGAACACGGAATGGGTCCGCCCAGGCCGCCAGCATTTCATCGCAGGGGTAGCGTCACGAGGCGCCCCGTGAGGTTGCCCGCCATGCCTCCGACGAGGATGCCGAGCAACGTCCACCAGAAGCCGCCCTTCGCGCGATAGGCGTAGACGCCGCCTCCGATGTTCCCACCGAGCGTGGTCATCCCCACGATGATGTCGGCCGCCTCGAGCCCCTTGGCCGCGTCGTCCCGAACCGGCGGTTGCTCGGCGAGGCCTCCACTCGAGGGGGCCGACGCCGAAAGCGCCTCCATGTCGCACGGGTTGGGGCCGCGTTCCTGCGTGCATGCCCCGGAGTCATAGTCCCAGACGTAGCCCTGCTTCTGGCAGACGACGTCGGGGTCCGATGCCTTTCGGCAGACGCCGCAGTGACACACCAGGCCGGGCTCCAGGTTGCACGATTCGTCGCGAAAACAGAAACCGCATTCGCGCCCGTTGTCCTCGGACGTGTAGTCCGTGGTCCGGGTCACGCACGGACTCACGAACGCGGGAGGAGTCCGGCCGAGCAAGCCGGATGTCTGGGAGAACGGAGCGAACGGCTTCGAGAGCATGCGGGACATTCTACCCGCGCCTCTGCGCGCTTCACAGCCATTTGCGCCTGGCGTCCTCTCCCCAGACCGGAGCCCGCATGTCGCCCAACTTTCGCTGGGCGGCGATCAGTTCACGGGCGTAGGCAAGCACGTCCTCCGGCGTGCGAAGCGGAGCGGAGCCCTTCTTGATCCGCACTGCCGCCTGCGCAACGCCAGGGATTGCGTTGAGTTGTTCGATGCGGTCTCGCAGCACCAGCATGCCCTCTGCGTATTCGACGGCGTCCTGCCTCACTCCAGGCGGGACCGGGCGCTTTCGGGTGATCGCATTCCAGGCGGTCTTGACCTGGTCGTGCAGCGGACGCGCCAGGCGTGCCTCGGTGCGTACGAGCTGGCGTTCCGCTTGCGGGGTGCCGTACGTGGGGTCGATGAAGCGCCAGAGCCGGTCGAGTTCCTGCTCAAATTCCCTGCGTGAGACGGGGGCGACTAGGTAAGCCTCGACGCGCCGCATGGCTTCGACGTCAGGTGTTGAGATCGAGATCGGGGCTTCCTTCCTTTCGGCCAGTACGAGGGCTTCGCGCGCCCCGCGCCGCAGCCAAAGGTCTGGATCAACGAAAATGTGCTCGATCCCACTCCACGCGAAGTACACGCACGGCACACCAAGGAACGTGCTGCGGTGGTAGCTGACGTGCCAGTCTGCGGCCATGGTCAGCCCTCGCCTCGCATCACGCTCGTAGCCGAGCTCGCGTTCCTTTTCCCGCATCTGAGCGGAGTCAACAAAACTCAGGAACTGTCGCCGGGTGAGCCCGTTCTGTTGCTCCTTCATGTCGGCGATGTCCTGTCCGTCGCGCCACCCGACGCAATCCGTGAGGAACACGTAGCTGCGGGGCGCCTCGCTCACCTCGAGCACCGTGACGGGAAACGGCCCGCGCCAGACCTGGGAGGGGCTGCGAGCCGCGAGCAGGTATCCCGCATCGAGTTCGACCTGGCGACCTCGAGAGTCTTCCCACAGCAGAATCCTGTCCTGGGCAGGGTAGGCGAGCTGCTCGAGGTACGCCTGGATTCGTCGGAGGCTGGCGGTGTTCAAGGCGTAGACGCTGAGGTCGTGGCCGAAGTTCACGCGGACGGCTCCCATTTTCATGTAGGTCGTGGTCGCGCCCTCCTCGTAGATCCGGCGCGCCGCCTCGTCGTAGGAGAGCCCAGCCGCTCCCGAGAGAAGCACCCGCTCCGCGACGCCCTCGTGAATGTCCGGTTGTCCCCATGGCGCCTTTGACGTCCACGGATCGCGCACAACCAGCAGCTCGCCGGTCGGCGAGATCCAATAGTCGCCGCGCCGTCGCATGGCGGAGCGGGATTCCACCAGGAAAGCGGGATCGCCGGGTTCGTCGTCCTCGCGCGTCATGCGCTCCCCTGCCGCCTCGAGTTCGTTCTCCCGCCAGAACCGCGTGGAAGAGGTGGCAAGCAACACGTCTGCTGCCTGCGGCGCGATGTACAGGCGCTCCCTCCACAAGCCACTCGGCAGCCTGGTCCTTCCCGTCCTCCGTTCGATCATCACGCAACCGGATGGGGCAATCAACTGCGACGAAATGTAAGCCTGGACCCGTCCCATGACCTCGTCGTTCCAGTGCTCGACCTCGAAGGCGGCGCCGCTGACGCGGATCGCGCCATCCGAGAAGAACCTATCGGAGGCCTCCCACGTTGACTTGGTGAACACGCCCTGTCGCTCGAGATACCATCGCGCCACCTCAGCGTGCGAGGCGTTGTTTGCGCTGATCGTCTCGCCCGACGGCAAGATCCAGACGTCGCCCCGAAGCCTTGCCCAGTTCGGGCCTTCCTCGACGGCTGAACCGCCGCTACGCATCGCTTTGCGCGGACGCAGAACGAGGTAGCCTGCACCGATGAGCCCGGCGGCGCAGACCACCCCGAAGGCCCAGGCATACCACGGCGCGCTCGAGCTTGCTGCTTTGCGTGGCTCCCACGGCGCGGAGTCGTCGGGGGACAGACGATGGGTGCGGATCGAGCCGGGGGCGGGCACTGCGCGTGACAGCGCGGGCGACACCCAGGCTTGCATTGTTGCCGGAGCCACGATCCGCGCGTGGTCGCCGTGGCTGACGCGAGCGCCAAAGTCAGCGATGCACGCCTTGCCGCGCGTCCAGACACGCTCCGGTTGCACCGGCCCAGGCCAGACGACCGATGCCCGAACGAGCTCGAGCTGCTCGACCAGCGGCAGGATGCATTCGTTGCAGGCCCTGGTCTGTTCGTTGCCGGCCGCCGAGCACGTCGCGATGAAGAGAGCCTCGCCCGCCACCGCCCGCTGCGCAAACGCCAGCATGCCTTGCTTCACGGCGGGGGCGCCGGTGTAGTAGCTGTCCGCGAGGTACACGCAGTCCCACGCCGACGGGTCGTCGCGCAGCAGGGGCTCGACGAGGCCGTGTCCCGCCGAGAACGACGCGATGGTCCTGGTGCGCCAGTCCAGCGCCAGCTTGAATGCGCGGAGCAGTTCGTCGGACTTGCTCTCGCCAGCGGAAGGCGGCGAGAGCGAAGCGAACAGCCTGCCGAAGGCCTGCGAGCCGTGGCAATCGACGTGCTGCTCGACGGACCACCCCTTCATCGAACCGACGCACGGATACGTCGAGCCGATCCCCATCGGGATGACCAATACGCGCGTCGGTTCTGCCCATCGGACCTTGGCGAGTTCGTTGCTGATGGGTCCGCACCACGCGACCAGGTCTTGTTTCGCCATGGCATCAGCCTACCCATGAGCACCTTGCAGGCCAAGACCGACCACGGGTAAGCTCGGCTTATGTTCCGACCCCTAGACCCCGCCGCGCCCGTGTTCTCCGACAAGCAGTTCGCCGACCTGTGGATCGAACTGAACCGCCGCCTCGCCAGGGCGTTTCGCATCGAGCCAAGGACTGCCGCCGTCATTGTACAGATCACCCCTCGGCCGTTCGGCTCCGGTGAGGAGCTCCTGATCCCAGTGCTCTTCAATCCGCCGTTCCTCGACAACCAGTACGCGGTGACCGCCACCATCGTCGGCAGCAGTAGCGACTTCAGGCCCCTGTCGATTGAGAGCAAGACGCCTTCCCAGTGCGTCATCCGCTTGGTGAACGAAGGATCGATGACGACGCCCGCTGGCGTTGACGTCATCGCACGCGAGGCAATCATCGAAGAGTTCACCGGGTACTCAGGCTCATGATCGAACGCGCCGTCATGTCCTACTGGACGGGCGCGTCAAAGGGCTCCCCACACAGAGGATGGCTTAGCGAGCGAGACCATCACGACGCCTGGCGCATTTCGAGCAACCTGCTCGCGCGTCACTTCCGCGAGGTCGTGCTGGTTACGGATCGCGCTGGATGGGCTGAGCTTTCGCCGCTCGCGCTTCCCTTCGCGAAGGTAAGCCTCGAGCTTGAGAAGATCGACCCCAAGTTGGCAAGGATCTGGTCGTGGGGCAAGGTGGTGGCCTACGGGACGCAGACGCAACCGTTTGTACACGTAGACACGGACGCCTTCATGTTCCGGCCCCTGCCGCTAAGCGTTCTCGAGGCGCCGGTGTGCGCTCACATTCCCGACAAGTTCTGGCGGACGACGTACGCCTCCTGTTACCCCATCGAGGAAATGCTCGCCAAGGTCAGGCGCCTACCGAGCGCGGTGCGCAGGGCCGCGGCCCAACCCATTCAGTACGCAGCAAGCTGTGGCCTGTACGGCGGCAACGACATCGGCACGATCCAACTGCAATGGCACTTGGCGAACGAATGCCTGGAGCTTGACCCGGACGGGTGGGCGAGCCTCGCTCCCATCGCGCAAATTCACTTGCTTGAGCAATGGATGGTCGGCGTTGCACTCCGCGAGAACCGCTCGTGGATCGAGTATTTGTACCCGTCGTGCTCTGCCGCCATAGACGAACGACAGCAGCGTGAGGTTGGCTTCGTTCATCTGTGGGGACCAGAAAAGCGCCACCTCCAACGTGTGCGAAATCTGTACGAGAACGGCCAGGCAACATGAGGATTGCGGTCACTGGAGGGGCCGGCTTCATCGGGAGCCACCTCTGCGCACGCCTCCTGAACGATAGGCACGATGTCCTGTGCATCGACAACTTGGTCACGGGCGCCAAGAGCAACATTTTGCCGCTGCTACCGAACCCCCATTTCGAGTTCATTCGGCACGACATCACCTTCCCGACCTACCTCGAGATCGACGCCATCTACAATCTCGCCTGCCCGGCCTCGCCAGTTCACTACCAACGAGATCCCGTCCAGACCATCAAGCTCGGCACCTTGGGAATGCTCAATGTCCTGGGCCTAGCCAAGCGGCTTCGCGTTCCGATCCTCCAGGCATCGACGAGCGAGGTCTACGGCGACCCAGACGAGCATCCGCAGCAGGAGAGCTACTGGGGCAAGGTCAATCCGATTGGACCACGGTCCTGCTACGACGAGAGCAAGCGGCTGGCCGAGGCTTTGTGCTTCGCCTACCATCGCGAGCACGCGGTCTCCGTGAAGGTTGCCAGGATCTTCAACACCTACGGGCCGAACATGGCCGCGAACGATGGGCGCGTGATCTCGAATTTCATTGTCGCTGCGCTCGGAGGTCGGCCGCTGGCGCTCTACGGCGGCGGGCACCAGACGCGCTCGTTCTGCTACG
>Ga0105099_10002500_pt1 | contig 10893 bp, 8 predicted proteins | sample PPLLak3cmMay2015_2_FD_79138 | JGI IMG/M metagenome (GOLD analysis project Ga0105099, IMG submission 79138) | Freshwater sediment microbial communities from Prairie Pothole Lake near Jamestown, North Dakota, USA - PPLs Lake P8 Core (1) Depth... | ecosystem: Environmental > Aquatic > Freshwater >...
TATAAAGGTCTCAAGGCTCGCAAGTAGATGCCCGGCCTGGGCATAGGAGGTGTGGTGGTATGAGGAATGATGATAACGGCGGTGGACAGGGACCGGTCCTCTTCGGCACGGACATCTGGGTCGGGCCTCGTCGAGGCGATGGGGCCCAGCGCATCGGGCTCACTGAGCGTGCTCAAGCCTTTTCCGGCCTGCCCAAGTTCGTTTCCTTCGAAGCCGTAGTAGGGACGACCCTCGTACCGGGCGATGTCCTCATGAGGGTGGAGACGGACAAATGGGTCGGCCGCATCGAGGTCCCGTTCGGTTGCAAGGTGTCAACTTTGAACAATGGGCTCATGGAGGAGCCGGCCCTTCTCAAAAGGGACCCCTATGGCGAAGGGTGGCTTGCCGAACTATTCATCGACGAGAACGACATGAAAGCCCTCCTTGAGAGCGGTCAAGCGAGGAAGGCGCTTCCGGCTACAAGGGGAATCGCCGAGTTAAAGGCGAGGGGCGGCCTCATCCGGGCCGAGGTGGTCATCGATGGTGGGGTGTTCTCCTGCGTCCGTCTATCAGGGGACTTCCACATGTTCCCGATTGAAGCCATTGATGCCATTGAAAGGTCCATCATCGGCCTTACCCCGGAAATTGGAGGGGTCAAGGCCGCCGTGTGCGCTGTTTACGAGGGGGGGCACATCGATAGCCCAGGAATGTCTCCCATGGATATTGCTAACGTCATCGTCGAGGCGGCAGGTGCGGCGGCGCAATCTTACGGCGACAAGGTTTTATAAGGCTGGGCGCATGGCATGAATGGTCCCAATGTCCCGTGACATGCGTTCCAAAAAGGACACGAGAAAAAGGGAGGAGATGAGGAAGAAGCGGAGGCGGAAGGAGGAGGCCCTCTCCCTCATTAAGGACGTGGTGTTAGCCGCGGTCATCGTCAGCATCGTCATGGCGAGCCTTTGGGTTTATACCGGTTTCATCTGGCCCCCCATGGTCGTGGTCGAATCGGGAAGCATGATGCATGGGGAGGATTCTGCCCTTGGAATAATCGATACCGGGGACCTGACCCTTGTAAAGAAGGTCGAAAGCAGGCACGATATCGTCACCTACATCGAGGCCAACCCAGACTATAACACGACGAGCCGGGCCCATAAGGGATACAAACAATATGGCGACTACGGAGACGTGGTCATCTACGAGAAGAATGGGATGAGCGGCACTCCTGTCATACACAGGGCCATCATATGGGTCGAGTACAATACCTCCGACGCGAACATGGGCAGACCCTGCGCCGATATCCCTGACTTGGATATGTTCTGCGTTCATCAGTTCCCCTTATTGGATGCGACTTACAGGCACGAAGACATCTTGATCGACTTCGGTGTCATCTTCAATAGGGACTATGCACGACACGATGGTTTCCTTACCCATGGGGACCACAACCAACCGGTCGTGGACCAAGCCAGTCTACCGGATAAGAATGGGAACACGGTATCCTCAATTCCGGTCGAGTGGGTGGTGGGGAAGGCCGAGGGGGAGCTGCCATGGTTCGGGATAATGAAATTACTGGCCTCTGGGTCCCTGAAAACGGACGATGTCCCAGAATCGTCCTGGAAGGGATTGATCGTCAGCATCGTCCTCATTATCACGATACCGTTGGCCATCGACATAGGACTTTATTTCCATGCCAAGTCAAAGGGAAAGGGGAGTGGCAGCAGAAAGTCGAAGAAAGGCAAGGCCGATAAAGGGAGGGGTGAAGACGATGATGATGGGGGGCTGAAGAATGTGGGTGAGGTGGAAGTGGAAGGAGAAGAGGGGGGGGAAGAGGGGGATAATGGGGAAGAAGAGGAGGAGGAGGAAGACGATAAAGAGGAGGATAAGGAAGGAGATGGGGAGGGGGACAGGAGTCACATCCACAAGAAGAGGCACGGCTCAAAGGCTAAGACCCTTGAGGACAAGAAGGGAACGGCCTTCGACGTAGAGGAAGAATTGGACAAGGATTATTAGGACCGGCCCTTTTACATCAAAAGAGACGGACCTGACGGCTTCTGTAATCGACGATGGTCCTGATCTCATCGTCTTCCGATAAGATGCTCTTTGTCTCGACCGGCGAGACGCTCAGTCTGATGAGACGTGTACGACCTCCGCCCCTACCGAACGATTTCAGGGTCGCAGATATGATGCCGAGCATGTCGAGCTCCGAGATGAGGTCGGTTATCCTCCTCTGGGTCAAAGGTGTGACACGGGCCACACGACACATCTCCCTGTAGTTGTCATACACCTCGCCCGTCGTCATCTGCGTGGTGTCGGCCTCTGTGCCCACTATAATGGCGGTCAGAAGCACCTTGGACTGTGTAGGTAACGACCTGATGATCTCATTGAGGACGTCCAGCTCTATTTTGTTCTTAGCCTTGTGGACATGTCTCTCGGCGACGATAGTGGCACATTCTCTCTCCGCTATCTCACCCGCTACCCTGAGCAGGTCCAGAGCCCGCCTTGCGTCACCATGCTCCTGGGCCGCGAGAGCAGAACATAGCGGTATGACCGCCGGTTCGAGCGCGCCCTTCTCGAAGGCCATGTCCGACCTCTGGAGGAGGATGTCCTTTAGCTCGTCGGCATTATAAGGCGGGAACACCACCTTTTCCTCTCCGAGCCGCGTTTTTATCCTCATCTCGAGATGGTCTGTGAACTTGGAATCGTTTGTAATTCCGATTATACTAACTTTTGCCCCTTCTAACTCGTCGTTTAGATTTGTAAGAAGATAGAGCACGTTGCCGCCCGATTTATAGACGTGCTGGTCTATCTCGTCGAGAATTATAAGTGTGACTCCCTTAGCCGCTTCAATGCGGTCCTTCACATGGTTATAGACCTTTTCCATTGGCCATCCTGTGAAGGGTATCTTTTCATCGTCAGTCCTTGTGAAATTGTTCCCGATTGCGGCCAAGACTCCGTACTCGGTATCGACGACCTTGCAATTTATATAAACGTAATTTACCTTCTTGGCCCGTTCATCGTTCTCGACCTTTCGACGGAGCTCCTTACCGATATATTTCGCGCACGCCGTCTTGCCTGTCCCTGTCTTGCCAAAGATCAAGATATTAGAGGGCCTCTCACCTTTGAGTGCCGTCGATAAAATCCCCGCGAGCTGTGAGATTTCTTCGTCGCGGTGCGGGAGATGTTCAGGAATGTACTCGGCCCTCAGGTAATGCCTCTCGTTCTTGAAGATGCGACGGGTCTGGCCTTCCAAGTACCTGTCGAATATAGTTTCGTTCTCTGTGCGCATCTTCGTCCTTCCCCTTCCCCTACCGGATTTCCTCCGCAAGGGCCTAGGGACCACGTAGACAAAGCTTTCGCTCGGATTCTGAGGTCGGTCTCTCTGGGTTCCCCCTTCTTCCGACGGAGACCCCCTCATTTCCTGTCTATTACGACAGCTTGTCCTTGCGGACCATCAAGCCGTTCATTGCCCCGCGGTGCCCTTTCGGGATGTGCGGGACCATGTACAACCTGTGTTATGTGCCCTTTCGGGTGAACTACGTATAACATAATAGTTTATATTGTTTTTGTGTCCCATTATTGGAAGGATTTCAATCAATTCATACAAATTCATTACTCGCATGTATGGCAAGTCGAGATAAATTTAATAATATTTTCTATTGAAAATGTTGAATGATGCCAAGTTCTCGTCGATAAATTTTGCAATTTTTTAAAAATCGTGAATCCTATTAAATCCGCGCCTTATTGTTTTTTCACATTAATTCAAGGACCGGAACATTAATTCGACAGGATAGGATGTTACTCAATGGTCGTTGATGCGCATGAAAAGGGTCATGGTCATCTCTTTGAACGATGATACCGTCGAGCTTCAGCAACTCGCCCGTTCAATGGAATACGATGTTGTGAGCGTCCATGTTCAAAGACGACAATTGCCAGATCATACATTCTATATTGGGAAAGGTAAAGTCGAGAAACTAGCGCCTGTCGTAAAGACGGAACGCATCGATACGGTCCTTTTCAACCATGACCTGAGACCGATTCAGCTCTTCAATCTTGAGAAGCAACTAGGATGCCCTGTATTCGACAGGACGCGTCTTATCTTGGAGATATTCGCAGACCGGGCAAAAGACCAAGAGGCAAAACTTCAGGTAGAGCTGGCAAGACTACAATATCTTGTCCCGTATGTCAAAGAGCTCGTCCACAGGGCCAAGACGGGGGAGCATGCGGGTTACATGGGTGGTGGAGAATACCAGGTCGACCAATATTTGAAGATAATAAAGAAGAAGATCCGGGACATAAAGGACCGGCTCGGTAGCATTGTCGTCGAGAGGGAGGCAAAGAGAAGGCATCGGCGAGAGGGGGGTTTCTTCCTTATCAGTATCGCAGGATATACGAACGCGGGGAAGTCATCGCTCCTTGCGAATGTGACGGATGCGAAGCCGATAATCGAGGAGAGATACTTCTCGACACTTTATCCTTCAACGAGGCGTGGTAAAAAGGGTGTCCCCGGGAACCAAATGCTCTTGTTCACGGATACGGTCGGCTTCATTTCAGGCCTTCCGCCAGCTATCATAGAGTCGTTCAGGTCTACCGTCGAGGAGATATATCTTTCGGACTTGGTCCTTTTTATCATCGATATGACAGATAATGAGGATGATATCGTCCATAAGATATTGACGGGCCTATCCTACATACGGGACGGCGGTGGGACCTCTGGCATCCTGTATGTGTTCAATAAGATTGATCGTGTCCAAGGCCCCGATGGTAATGGGAACGTTTCGACCTTCAAGGAGAATCTCGTCAATAGGTTACATTCTGCGGGTGTGGACCTTTCAGATCATGTCCTGGTCTCATGCACTAAAAAAGAGGGTATCGATGAACTGATGTCGTCCATCATCAGGACCCTGTCGAAATTACCTCATGTTCACCATCTCATAATTGAGGGGTCGAGGGATGCGTTCACAATGGCCTTTAAAGAGCGGCTCGGACAGAATCTAATCGGATGGTTGTTCTCAAACACCATGGTCTTCAAATTCAGTATACCATGGGATGGTAGTTCACCGTTCGCATCAGGGAATCCTACCTTAAATGGTTCGTTTGAGATCCTGTGCAAAGAAAAGGAGTTCAGGAAGCTCATGGATATTAATCTTAGTCAAGATAGTAAATTATCTATTATAGATTATAAGAAATGAGTCATAATATAATGATGTATAAAGTTCAAATGAAATAAGATAGGTTTATATCATATCGTGATTTTCCTTCATGTGTACATTTTATCATCGTATGTTTCTTTTTTTTACTGGTGTCCTCAATTATCCGTTCTTATTAACCTTTTTCAGAACATTTATTATATTTTAAATCAATTGATAATGGGATAACAACATATCATTACATATATATGCTACAATGGGACAAATATCATTCACAGGAAACGGAGGGGTCCCCCCCTCATAGAATCGTCAATAATATATGAATAATACATATAATTAAGATTCACAAAAGGTTTTATTCACAATTCACTCTATTCCTGGTCATACAGGCATGATAAATTATATGACCCAATTCCATGAGGAACTAAGATGAGAATAATTCAGGCCACACCTTATTTTCATCCACATGTCGGTGGGGTGGAATCTCACGTCTTCATGCTTTCTAAGGAATTGATGAAGCGTGGACACGAGGTCTCGATACTCACGACACGATTTGATAAATCTATAAAGGAAAAGGATGAATACAAAGGGATTCAGATAAAACGGGTCCCGCAATGGATGAACCTATTCACAACACCGATATCTCCTAAGATGTACGATGCGGTCATCGAGGCAAAAGCGGACATCATCCATTGTCATGCACCGCCACCGCTAACTGCATATTATTGTGCCAAGGCCAAGAAGAACCTGACCATCCCTATGGTAATGACCTATCATTGCGACCTTGAGCTACCCTTCCTTGGAGGAGGTGCGCTTACAGGCATTTATAGACGCACCTTAGGCGCATACACCCTGAACAGGATGGATGAGATAATCGTCCATACTGAGACCTATGCCGCGACCTCCCGCGTACTGTGGAATCATCATCCAATAGTCATTCCAACAGGGGTCGATCTTGAGATGTTCCATCCAGATGTGGATGGTTCGAAGATCCGGAAGAAGATTTGTCCCGAGGGCCAGCGCCTCGTGATGTTCGTCGGTCGTCTCATGTTCCACAAGGGCATCGAATATTTTATAAACGCAAGTAAGTACATCGAGAACACGAAATTCCTCATTGTGGGCGACGGTCCTTACTGGAAGAACCTGGAGGTCTGCAGGCTCAACAACCCGAAAGGTTACAATGTGATATTTGCTGGAAACGTACCGGACGATGAACTACCAAATTACTATGCCGCATGCGACGTATTCGTCCTTCCATCCGTGTCCCGGCTCGAAGGCTTCGGGCTCGTGATGGTCGAGGCGATGGCCACCGGGAAACCCGTCGTAGCCTCCAACATGCCTGGGATGAGGGAGGTCATGAGCGATGGGAAAGAGGGGCTGCTCGCCGAGCCTTTGAACGCCCTCGACTTCGCCCACAAGATCACGATCCTCCTTGATGACCGTGACCTTAATAAGAGGCTCGGCAAGAACGCCCGGAGGACCGCAGAGACCCGCTTCTCATGGACCATCATCGGGACCCAGGTCGAGAACTTGTATAAAGAGATGATACGGGACAAAAAGAAGGGGACATAGACCGCAACTATGGTCTTCCAAATCCCTCTCTTGTGATGAGACCTTTTATCTCGTTCCATCCTGTTAGAAATCTTTCCGAACTAAGCATTACCATAATCTTTGAGCGGGTTATCCCAATGAAGGTCCGGAGAATGAACAACGCCGTGACCGGATCGAGGAGGGGCACGCTCATACCACCTCCTCGATAGTTCCACGGTTGCCATCAACAAGGACCCTTTGGCCGCTCTTTAAACGAGATGTGGCCTCACGGACCTGGGCCACGGTGGGGATACCGAGTTCCCTTGCGATGATTGCCCCATGGGAAAGCATCCCTCCGACTTCGAGAATCAGGGCCCCGGCCCGCATGAGGAAATGGGTCTGTCCAGGGTCCAGGCATCGTGTGACCAGGACGTCGCCTTGCTCGATTTCGACATTGCTGTCCAGGCTTGCGACGACCCGCACCGTACCCACGTAGGAGCCAGCAGATACCGGTTGGCCCACGATGGCCCCGTCGGTCCCGCTTACATCGGACCGAACCTCAACGGCATCGAAATCCACCCTCCCCCGCAGATACCTTCCAGGGGTCCCCTGTTCATCCTCGAAGCTAAGTCTATTGAACAAGGCCTTTTTAGATGGGCCGGTCGTACACTTACCTAATAGGTGACCCGTTAGGTCCTCAATTTCAAGGAAGAAAACATCGTCGACGTCTGCAATGGAACCATCTTGGACCATTCTTTCAGCGATTTCCAAAACCAGTCCTCTCATCTTAGCAAGTATCATGTCAAGATAGAACCTCTGGAATTCTCTGAAGGCCGTGTATCTAGTCAGGTACTTCCCCAGGACCTTGAACACCCCCCTCTTTCCAAGAGGAAGGGCGCTCTCGATATCCTTTAAAGCATTGCACCGAGGCCCTTCCATTGCCTCAACCTCCTTTTTCCTGGGCTTGGACGCTTCCAGGGCCAAGGACCTGACGATCCTAAAAGGAACCATCGGGTCATCACTCCAGGACGGGGCCCTTAGGTCGCGGCTGAGCCTGCGATGACCATACCTCACGATTATTGAATCGAAATGTTCTATGAGAAGTGCCCCACCCAGGATCTTTAAAAGGGCCATTTTATAAATCTCATAATCGCCGTGCTCAGCTCTTAAGATATCGAGGGCCCTGGGGACCCTCTTCATGGCCTCGGCAAGCCCTCTAAGCTCCAATGTGGCATCGAGGGTCCGATTGTCCTGGAGACCGACCATTAACAAGGAAAGCTTGCTCTCATCGATCCCGTTCTTCCTTAGGAACCGGTCCATGGCCTCGGTCAAGGCGATGCTGTAAAGGACCAGACCCCATTTTGATACCCGGATGTGGGACGCTGTTATATCCATCAATTCCCCGAACACCCTCACGAGCTCCTCGTCGCTCAATTCATGAAGATCTTCAAGGGCGTCTAGCCGTCGAATTATTTCAGGGACGACCTTGTCCCGGAAATGCACGTCCAAGTTAGATATCCATAATCGAGGGTTGGTCGCTATGAACCCAACAACCTTGAGGATGTCCCACCGCCCTCCGGACCTCTTCCTATCGAATGCCTTCCCACTGAGGTCCGGTGGTAGGACCTCCATCGACCGTCTCTTGCCGAACTTTGGCGACACCCCCGATAAAAGGTACTCCAGGGGTGCCGTTGCCGTATATAGATGGTTCTTATGCCTGACCATGAACGGCCCATCGAACGGCAGGGTGACCTTCAGGGCGTCCAAGGTCTCTTGAAGGTAATATTTTGTGTACAGTTCCTTGAACACCGAGAAGAAAAGCGTGGATACTGGTCCTGAGAAGAACTCCTCTGCATGGACCCTACTATAGGATTGGGCATCTTCCGGTTTGGGCGGGCGCAACCTTGTGATGGGCCGGGCTTGTAAGATATAAAGGGCTCCATTGCAGACGGCCCATTCGATATCAAGGGGACGACCAAACCCCTCCTCAAGTCGCCTGGCCGTCCGGACAAGTTCATCGAACGGATGGCCGTTATCCAAGACCCCCCCTTCGTGGACCACTATCCTCTCCGGGTCCTTCCTTCCCGACACCAAGGCCTCCCCAAGCCCCTTCACATGCTCGATGATAAGTTCCCTCTCCCCATTTACTGGGTCCCGGGTGAAGACCACACCGGCCATTTCCGGTCTCAGCATCTTCTGGATTATGACCGCCATCGGTTTTCCATGAGCGGATTGCCAGACGGCGACCAAGGCCCGCTCTAAATCCTCAAGGTTCCTTACATTGAGGACCGTCTTGAACTGACCCGCATTGGAATGGTCACCCAGGTCCTCTGCAACAGAAGATGAACGCACCGAAACCAAACCTCCGAGGGCGTTCAAAGCCATTCTCAGGTCATCCCGAAGCCCCCTCGCCGCCTCATTTTCATCAATGATTGCATGAGAGTTCGTCGGTACGATGAAAAATTCCGGGACCCTGACACCGAGCAAGACACAGCGGTACAGATTGAACCCCTTTGACCCAAGGTTCCTCCGGTCCCCTTCCTTCAACAACATTTCATCACCTCACATCCGTCCTAGGAAATTGATATAGGCCCTGGCCCTTGGTAGCGGTCCCACCTCGTGGTAAAGGTATTCGAGAAGTCCCTGGCCGACCTTCCCGCCACACTCCATCCGAGCAATGGTCTCGTGGAGAACCGCTCCCTTTATTGGAAAGGGTATCCACGAGAGGACCTTGCAACGGATCTCGTAATCCTTTCCTGTCGAATCCCGAAGCTCCAGCAAGGCACTCACAGGAGTCTTTCCATCTTTTCCGTAGACGGTACTCACATGGCTGTCGACGATGGGGTTGTTCCTTTCTCCATCGAAGACATAGCCCTTGAGGAAGGCCTTCGAACCGATCCTACCCTCCCAGAGGTTGAAGGACAGGTCCTTTGAGAAGGCGCAACAAAAGAGCCGGTAATGATGGACCGAGCTCCAGTCTCTAATGCCCCAGGAATGGTCACGGTGACCGAAGCAGGGTCCAACTCGGACCCTTTCCCCGTTGAGGACGATTTTTCCTATGTAGGACCCCGATTGTTCGTAATGCTGGGTTCCAATACTCTCAAAGGTCCTGTCAGACCGGTCCGTGATGTAGGGATGGATCCTGTTCAACGGCGTGAACAGGACGTCAACCGAGCACTTTTTCGAAAGGTACCTCAGCCTCCAGCCAGCCCCCTCAACGTGAAATTCGAGCCCCTTGAGTTGGAAGATGTACTTGCTTGTCGTGGGCCTCCCGAACTTGATTAGAAGCTTGAAGACGACCGGCTCCCCGTTCCTGAGGACCATCACGAAGCCCTCGGTCCGGTTCTTCGGAGGTCTGAACCCGATGGTCGTAATTAACGAGAGACCGGACCTTTGGTCCGACATGACGAAGTAATAGCTCTCCCGCCAGGCCCCGTCGTCGTACACTCCACCACCCGCTGCCTGAGCCTGGAGATGGTTGATGTCCGTAAGGTCGATGTATCCAAGTGTCATGATATCTATTTCGACCTTGAAACGATTAAATATTTAGACTTCCATGGAAGCTTATGTTCGGATTGAAGCGTTTTCGGGTGCGCACTAGGTATAATGCAGCCGTTCGTCCGTTGCTTGAACCCCTTTTCCAAGATATCGACAGCATCGTCGTCAGGCAACAGTTCACAACCTCGCCAAAGGACTTCCTGGTCCTTTGCCAGGTGAACTTCAATAAAAGGATTGACGACCCCCATACAATGCTCACGAATTTGGTAAAGGGACTTGATTACTTCGAGGAGATAATCGTCATATCCTCCGACCGGCTGCGCACCCTGTGCTTCGCCAAGGGAAAGTACAACGAGATGTTCACAGAGCTCTTCCTCCATACAACGAAGGAATACCTCTGCTTCATCGATTATCCAATAACGCTCACAAAGGAATGTGGTCGTCTTGATATCATTGGTCCACCCAAGGAGGTGGACAGGCTCCTGGCCTTCATGAAGGAATGGGGCAGCACCCTGGAGATTATCGGTATCCGGGACTATCAAAGTCGGGACAAGGGACTGCTTACGGTCCTCACCAACAAGCAGTTAAAGGTCCTCAAGTTCGCCTACGAACGGGGTTTCTTCGACCATCCAAGGAAGGCCGATGCCAGGAATCTATCTGCCAAGCTTGGAATGAAACACACGACCTTCCTCACACACATCCGAAAGGCTCAGAAGCGGACCCTCGACGAGCTGTTCGGGGA
>Ga0105099_10002503_pt1 | contig 10885 bp, 9 predicted proteins | sample PPLLak3cmMay2015_2_FD_79138 | JGI IMG/M metagenome (GOLD analysis project Ga0105099, IMG submission 79138) | Freshwater sediment microbial communities from Prairie Pothole Lake near Jamestown, North Dakota, USA - PPLs Lake P8 Core (1) Depth... | ecosystem: Environmental > Aquatic > Freshwater >...
TTGTTTGCGTTTGTTCGATTATTTTGGATTCATAGAAAAACCTGTTCGAAGCCTGGATATTGTTGACTTGTGATAAAGCAGAGCATAAAATTTTGTTTTATTCAAAAGGTGAACCTATGATCTCATATCAGAATGTTTTAGACGGGCGCGGTTTTGCCTTGACTTTTGTGGGTATGGCCATTGTATTCCTTGCCCTTTGGGTGCTTACTCTATCTGTCAGCCTTATCCCCAAAATACTGCAACGTTTGGAAAAACAATTTCCGGGCCTGTTGTCTGACGGAGAGACCGGTTATCAACCGGTTCGGCTGGAAGAAGATAAAGTGGAGCTGGGATTCATTGCGGCCATAGCCTATGTTTTGCACCATCGCCGGATTTCCAGGAGTTAAGGGATGGACATTCTATTTAATTTTTTGCAAACCACTGGGTTTTCGCAGATGAGTTTGGGCAATGTGGTCATGATTGCCATCGGGATTTCCTTTATGGTGTTGGCTATTACCAAGGATTATGAACCGTTGCTGCTGGTTCCCATCGGATTTGGTATTGTGCTTGGCAATATTCCGGGCATTGCCAGTATGCCACTGGGTGTTTATGATCAGGGCAGTGTCTTTTATTACATTTATTTTGGTGTAAAACAGGGGATTTTCCCCCCGTTAATTTTTTTGGGAATCGGGGCCATGACCGATTTTTCCTATATGTTGTCATCGCCTAAGCTGATATTACTTGGGGCTGCGGCTCAGATTGGTATATTCATTACCTTGATTGGCGCCCTTTATCTCGGATTCACCCCGGCAGAAGCCGCTTCTATTGGTATTATTGGTGGAGCAGATGGACCGACGGCGATCTTTTTGTCCTCAAAACTGGCGCCGCACCTGTTGGGCTCTATTGCCATTGCAGCTTACTCTTATATGGCACTGGTTCCCGTGATTCAGCCCCCCATCATGAAATTGCTGACCACAAAAAAAGAACGACTCATCAGAATGAGGCCTCCGCGTCATGTATCGAAGGCTGAAAAAATCATATTTCCCCTGGTTGGGTTGATTATTTCTGCCGGGATTGCCCCTGGGGCCCTTTCTTTGGTGGGGATGCTTTTTCTGGGAAACATTCTTAAAGAAAGTTTGGTGACAGAGCGATTGGCCAATACAGCACGCAATGCACTCATTGATATTGTGACCATTCTGTTGGGCGTGTCGGTTGGGGCCAGCACCAAAGCCCAAGTCTTCCTGACCAGTGGCTCTTTGAAAATATTCGGTTTGGGGGCCTTGTCTTTTGCCATTGCCACGGCTGGAGGGGTGTTGTTTGCCAAGTTGATGAATCTTTTTCTGAAAGATAAGATCAATCCCCTGATTGGCTCGGCCGGAGTGTCAGCAGTGCCTGATTCGGCACGGGTATCTCAGATGATGGGACTAAAAGAAGACCCTGAGAATCATTTACTCATGCACGCCATGGCGCCCAACGTGGCCGGTGTCATTGGCTCAGCCATTGCGGCAGGTGTTTTATGGGCGGTTATGGTTAAGTAAAAAAGGTGAAAAAGTGAAAAAGAAACAAATCAGGTTTATGTGTACTGCCTTTCGGGATGGCTTTCAGTCTGCGTATGGTGCCCGGGTATTCACTAAGGATTTTCTTCCGGCCGTTGAGGCGGCCCGTGATGCGGGAATTCAACATTTCGAAGCCGGCGGCGGAGCCCGTTTTCAGTCCCTTTATTTTTACTGCAATGAAGATGCCTTTGCCATGACGGATGAATTTCGGCGTGTTGCCGGCCCTGATGCTGAATTACAGACCCTGGCCCGGGGTGTTAATGTGGTGGGGCTGGAGTCTCAGTCTGCCGATATTATTTCTTTGCACGCCAAACTTTTTAAAAAACATGGCATTACGACTATACGAAACTTCGATGCGCTGAATGACGTCAACAATCTGATACAAAGTGGCCGGGCCATTACTGAAGCGGGTTTAAAGCACCAGGTCTGCGTCACCATGATGGAGTTGCCGCCAGGGTGCAGCGGAGCTCATGACCCGGAATTTTATGAATTAACATTGCGGCAGATTCTGGATGCAGACATCCCATTTGATTCTGTTTGTTTCAAAGATGCCTCCGGCACATCCATACCCACAACGGTATTCGAGACCATAAAGCGGGCGCGTAAATTGCTGCCCCAAAAGACCATCATTCATTTTCATACCCATGAAACGGCTGGCATTTCCATTGCCACCTATCTGGCGGCGCTCGAAGCTGGTGCAGATGCCATTGATTTGTCTCTTGCTCCCTGCTCCGGTGGCACCTGTCAACCCGACGTTCTGATTATGTGGCATGCCCTGCGCAAAACAAAATTTGATCTGGGTGTTGATCCCATCAAAATACTTAAGGCCGAAGAGGTGTTCAAAGAGTGTATGAAGGAATACTTCATGCCACCGGAAGCTGTCGCCGTGGAACCCCTGATTCCCTGGAGTCCGATGCCGGGTGGTGCCCTGACTTCCAATACCCAGATGTTGCGGGACAATGGCATCATGGACAAATATCCCGACATCATTAAGGCCATGGGGGATGTGGTGCGGGCCGGGGGCTACGGTACCTCGGTGACTCCGGTATCCCAGTTTTATTTTCAGCAGGCCTTCAACAATGTGATGTTCGGTCCCTGGCAGAAGATCGCTGAGCCCTACGGCCGCATGGTGCTGGGATATTTTGGGAAAACGCCAGTAGCCCCGGATGCCGAGATTGTGGCCTTGGCCAATAAGCAGCTTGGCCTGGAGCCAGTGAGTGAGCCGCCTATTGAGCGGAACAATCGCGACCCCAAGAAAGGGGTGGCCGCCGCACGCAGCACCCTCCTTGCCGAATCGCTTCCCGAGACGGAAGAGAACATCTTTATTATTGCTACTTGTGGGCAGAAGGGGGTTGATTTTCTCAAAGGAAAGGGAGAAGTCGGGGTCCGAAAAAACAAGGCCAAAAGTGAAGAAGCCCTAAAAACCGAAGATACAAAAAGCACTGATTCACACTATTCACTGGAAGTGGACGGTAACGCCTATTCAGTGAACATAGACGGGGATTATGTTGTGGTAAATGGCACCTCATACCGGGTTAATTTTGGCTCCAAGGGCGGCAATGGGCATGAAGCCAAGGGTGCAGTCGGGGCTTCACCATCTGTTCCTTTGCATTCGCCGATGCCGGGCAAGATCTGGAAAGTGACCGCCCAGGTCGGTGAAAAGGTAAAAAAAGGGCAAACCCTGGTCATTCTTGAAGCGATGAAAATGGAAACCAAACTGGGCGCTCCAGCCGATGGCACCGTCAAGGAAATAGCCGTTCGGGTGGGGGACATGGTGGCCACAGGTGCCTTGCTGGCCCAGATTAACTGATTGTTGTTGTACCTTTTCCCTGATAATTCAAGATGTTTGCGAGGAAAGTGGGGCAAGGCCCCACCGTGTCTCAGAATTCGTATTCGATGCCCACAATGGGCATAAAAGACCACTGTTTTTCAACATCTTGTCGATTCTCAACCCGATTCCAGAACAGAAAGGCGGTGTTGTCATTGTTGTAGGCATTCCAGAGACTGAGGTTCAGAGTCAGGCTGGAGCCAGAAAAAAAGAATCGTTTGTCTAAGGTCAGGTTCAGGGAGTGGTATGGTTTATGACGTACTCTGTTGATGAGATTTTGATCGTAGATGCCGTAATTGGCATCTTGGGAGGCGATCAGGTCAAAGGGGGTGTAGGGAACGCCACCGGCAATAAGCCATCGGGCACTGAGATCCCAGGTTTTACCGACTTTGTAGCCTCCTACCAGATTTAAGAGGTATTGCCGATCACTGATGCGGCTTCGCCATATTTGATTGTTGTTGCGATACTTTGAGCTTGACAGGGCTAAATTGACCAAACCATGGAAGCGTTGACTTAATTTTTTCTGCCAGGTTATTTCCAAGCCAAAGGCCCGCCCTTCTCCGGTATCGTCCAGAGCCTGATTGCTGAATTGAAATTGATTGAATTGTTCATCGAGAAGGCATAATTCTTTCTGAAGAGGATCTACTGGCAGATATTTATAAAATTTTCCATAAAAAGCCAAAGTAAATTGATTGCTGGCATTGATTTGCCAGGTCAGGGCTCCACCCACTTGCCGGCATAAGGGGGTGTTCAATGTTTTATTCAGTTCATTTTGGGTGAGCATGAGGAGCGGGAGATGTTGATAAAAGTAACCGCTGTAGAGATCAAGGCTCAGACGAGAAGACAGCGGCAAGGTGAGATTGATGCGTGGGGACCAACTGAAGGCATTGGCTGAGGAAAAATAATCCCCACGAAAGCCAATGGTCAGGGACACAAATCCCGATAAAGGGATAGTCCAGTCGCTAAAGAAGGCGGTTTTATTGGCTTTTGACTGAATAACGTTTTGGACGTGTGGTGTTTCATGACCCAAAGCATCCAAGCCGGCGGCGGCAAAGTACCGATAATCACCCAGCAGCAATTGGGCTTGACCTCCGAAGCGTAGGCGATGTCCTTTAGTTAAATTGATGGTGGTTTGATGACGAATGGTGTAACGAGTATCTTGGGATATGTTTTGGGTGGCAGTTTCTGTGTTGTGGGTCCAGGACCAATCCTGGAAATAGTTAATTCTGGAAAAGGAAATCGAGGTGTCGGAGTAGGCGGCTGGCCCCCAAAGGGCAAACCAGTTTACCCCAAGGGTTAGGCTGTTGTCTTTGGAGAGGCCATAAAAATCCTGACCGGTCTTTAGGGCTTCATCCCGTATAAAATCACTCTCATCCCAACCGGCCAGCCCGATAAATATCAAACAGTGGCGATTGTTGATATCCCAGGATAGTTTTCCTTGCAGATCACTCCATCCCGGTGTAACCCCGGTTTTCATCATCTTGGTAATCAGGTCGGCATAACTGTGGCGGTACGACAGCATCCAGGATGCGTTTTTTGAAAAAAGAGGTCCTTCGGTTATTGCACCGATGCCCACCATGTCAAGAGACATCTGGCTGTTGAAGTGATTGCGGCTGCCATCGCGAAAACTGAGCTGGGTTACCGACGACATTTTGTCTCCGTACATGGCCGAAAACCCTCCTGGGGAAAAGGAGACTTGATCTAAAAAATCAACGTTGATCAGTGAGATTGCTCCTCCGCCAGTACCCTGGAAGGGAAAATGACTAATGGCTGGGACTTCGATATTGTCAATGACATAAAGATTTTCATCGGGGCTACTGCCACGGACAATGAGGCTGTTTTTTTGATCGTTAAGCTGGGTAACGCTGGGCAGAGTTGCCACGATCCGGGCGACATCGCCTCCGCTGCTGGGATTGCGGCGAACTTCTTCCTGACTGAATGACATGGTTGGCTCAGGCTCTTCTTTTTGATCTTGAAACAAGCCGGCCTGGACAGTCATTTCTTCATGTGTTTCTACCTGGATTTTGAAGCGGACATTAAGGATGGTGAAACGATCCGGTTTCACTATAACATCGTGAATAACCAGAGGGCGTGAAGAGGAAAACTGAAACTGTAGCGTGTGGTTGCCGGATGGAACATCTTCAAATGTGTACTCTCCATTCTCACCACTCACTGCCTGGTGAGTTAGCTTATCGATAGTGATGTACACACCCAAAAGAGGGAACAGGGTGTCGCTGTCGATTACCCGTCCAGTGATACTGCCTTTGGATGAGGTCTTGTCCAGGGCTACCAGGAAAGATGTCAGAAAAGAGAGTTGGACCATAAAGATGAGTGCCCAAATTGTTGTAGCAGGATTTTTTATCATAACAATTCCTCCGGTTTGTTTTTGCCTCATTAAACAAGGAAATGGTTCATACCGCTCCTCAGCCGATAAGCTGATAAATGAATTGTTGGTTTTTCCTCCATTTGGGGTCTTCTTCTGGTGTTATAAGAAATGATGGACAGGAAAATAGTGGGGGGGTTACTGTTTCTTCAGCTGGTTACGATACTGAGATGGTGTCTGCCTGGTGATTTCCTTAAAAACCCGATTGAAGGTGGCAAGGGATTGGAAGCCTGATGAGAAGGCTATGGAAAGAAGTTTGCTCGTGGGGGTGTTTTTCATCATCTTTTGGGCATGGTCGATTCGTTGAGTGTTGAGAAAACTGTAGAAATTGGTGCCGGTTTTTTGGTTGATTACCTGAGACAGTTGATGTTGGGGCAAGTTCATTAGTTCGGATAATTTGTTGAGGGTTAGGGTTGGTTCCAGAAATAACATTTCCTGTTTCATTTTTTGATCAAGCAAAAGCCAGATCTGAGTCACTTCTGGGTTGGAGATGCCGGTTTTTTGATATTTGGGTAAAGTGATGTTGCCAATGTCTCTGTTAAGAATTTCCGGGTGAAGTAAGACCTGATAACCCATGGCAAAAATGAAAACAGAACTGAGCAGATTGCTGAGTTGGCTGAATTCCTCTTCGCTGATTTGCGCTGGACTGTATCCATGGATGAAGGTGATGATACCCCAAACAAGCAGAATCCCAATCAGTAACAGCCAAAGCCATTTAAGGTTTTTGCGATGGGCTTTGTCTGGTGTTTTTTTGAGAGAACGAGTATGGCGCACCAGGATTGTTAAGCTGAGGATGATGTAAAACGTCGGTACCAGAATCCGTGGCAGCAGTATCCAGCTAAGCGGATGTGGGTGCTGGATTTTCAGATAAAAAACCCTCTTGTTTGCGGAGCTCATCAGGTAAAATGGGAGCCAGGTGATCAGGTTATAGATAAAGGGGATTAAGTGCAGGGCTTGTTTGGGTCGAAGGTGCAACGGGCCGTGGATGCGGGTGGATACGTAAAAATAAATTAAAGGGGGAATCAGTTGAACAAAGGGATCGAAAAAAAGGATCAAATGTGGCCAGTGTCGGTATCCTCCGCCATTGTAGAGAGTGGCACCTGCCAACATCCAGGAGCTGAACATTAACAGAATGGATAGAATTATATTGGCGTCCAGTCGTCGATGGCTTTTCCTGTGGATAATCATAGCCAGAATAAAGCCGTGAATCGCGGCCAGATAATTGATAATGGCGGTCATGGAGAGTAGTGATGAACCAGGCATGATTCACATTTTAGACGATAAAGGGTCCACTGTTCAATGCAATTATTAGTTTGTTTGTAGCACAGGAAGCTGGGCTTAATGGCTTGCCTATGACTTTGTCTTGTCATAAAATGTTTTGGAGCCAGGATTTGTAAGCGATAAGGAGGAATGATTATGCCAAAAGAAGAAGAGATCTCGGTAAGAAACACCAAACAGGAGATTATCAAGGCCTATCACGAGGTGGTGGCTGCTTTGAAGACCAAGGGCAAGGAATTGTTGAAACCGGATTTGATAAAAGAGGAAAAGCAGAAGCAGGAAACCGTGGCTCAGGTGGATGCCATGACCGATAATAAAATTGCTGAAGATATCCAAAAACTCAAGAACCATTTCGGAGAGGCACTGGCCGAAATTTCCGAAAAACTACAAAGTGAGAGTGAAAAATACACCCAGATCAAGAAGGCCATTGTGTTCAAAGAAAAAGAACTCAAAGATCTTTATGGGATAGAAGTGGAAGCGGAGACTCTGGCGGCTTTAATTGAGACCCATAAGGAAAAGAAAGCATTGTTAACAGAGGACTTTGAACGGGAAAAAAGCCGGTTGAATGGAGAAATCGGGGAGACCCGGCAAAAATGGCAGCTGGAAAAAGAGGGATATGAAACGGAGCTGGCCGAGAAAAAACAGGAGCAAAAGAAGAAACGGGAGCGGGAAGAAGAAGAGTACAGCTATAAAATCAAGCGGGAACGCGAACTAGAACAAAATCGCTTTAACGATGAACAGGCGCGCCTGAATAAAGAGTTGACCCTTCAAAAAGGTGACTTTGAGGCCCTGGTTGCCGATAAGGAGAAGGCGCTGGAGATTCGTGAACGAACCGTCTCGGAGAATGAAAAACGGCATAAGGACTTGGAAGAAAAAGCTGCCTCATTCGAAAAAGATTTGGCCAAGACCGTGGAGCGGGAGCGCAGCCTGACCACGGAACGCCTCGGGTCTGAGTTCAAGGCCCGGGAAGAACTGTTGAAACAACAGGTGCTGGGTGAAAAAAATGTCATGAAGACCCGTATCGAAGCTCTGGAGCAAGTGGTTGAACAGCAAAAGATTCAGATTGATCGCTTGTCGTCCCAGGTGGAGAATTCCTACCGCAAAGTGGAGGACATCGCCCTCAAGGCTTTGGACAGTGAGAAGCGCAAAAGCAGCCCGGCCATGGAATACATGATCAAGGAAAAGCAGCCGGGAAGTGGAGAGACTTGATTTTTAAGCGCTTCCTCAGATTTACAAGCTCGGTCAGACCCCTTGCCGATTTCAATTCTGCCTTTAAAATAACGGGCCTTGAACTTGGCGGCCAGTTGCAGGTGATTGCAGGGGTGATCGCATCATTGGTAACAGAAGTGCGTAATTCTTGTTTTTTATCGGTATGTTTTTATCGGTATTGACTGGATGAAATTTACATGTTATATTATGTTTCATAAATAGGGGGTGAACATGCAGTTGTCATCTATGAGAGAGTTGGATGAAATTCTCGAAGAGTGTATGGTGACGGTCGTTTTGTTTGTGACGGCAGGTTTTCCGCAAAAAGTTCAGTTTTCTTATTATGTGGAAAGTGTGCTGGATGAAATCGCTGATCCCAGAACCAACGTCCGGGTGGTGGATGTCGGGAAGTTTTCCAGTCTGGTCCGGCGCTACGCCATCACCCAGACTCCCACCATCATCGTCTTCAAATTTAAGGAAGAGGTCAAGCGCTACACTGTCAAGCCCTGGAGAAAAAAAATTATTGAAGTGATCCGCTCACATCTGGAGCCCTTTGACCTTTCTTTCCTTCGGAACCTTGCAGGCAGGTGGAACTGAGAGTAAAGTTGCTCTGAAAGCATTATTACCTTGGGGCGGGCGGTTGTAGATGTCCTCGATGGAGCGAAACCAGGCCAAGCCTAGCCCGAGTACCTTGGTCTTACCGGCGGCCGGTGGCCATCTTGATGACGAAGCGCCGCCAGCTCTTCACCTTGCGGCGCAGTTCGGGCACCAACGGCGGCATCAGCTTGTCCATGCTGGTGTCTCGCAGAGGGCCTCGTCGGCGGGGAACCAGCGCAGTCCTGGGGCGACAACATCATATGGTGAAGATGGAAACTGGGGATGAAGGGCCATTTTTATTCTCGCTTCTTTTTATCAGAATCACTTAACACCTTGTGCTGTTTGTTTTCCAATTTTTTGATGCTGTCGGTAGTCGGCAAGTCTTCGGGCATGGTCCCGCCCAGTTCCTGGATGGTCTGACGGACCTTGGCCCCCACTTCATGGTGGGTCTGGTTGGCGGCCTGCTTGCCCTGGATGTTCTCTCGTCGCAGTTTGTCCTCGGTCTGGGTGGCCCGAAAGAGGTTGGCCGCCAACTCGGTGCTGCCCATGTGATCGAGGATCTTCTGACTTTTCTTTAGTTCTTTTCGCTGATGGATGTCTTTTTCCTTCAAGCCACCGTAGAGCCCCATGTATCCATGGTTCTGAAAGATGGCGTAATCCATTGGTTCAACCACCCCCGCACCTTTGGCTGCATCGGCCAGCTGGGCGTTGTGGGTCCGCATTTCCTGACGCAGGAACAGCCGTCTCTCATCTTCCAGTCGTTCATCCTGCAATTCCTGCCGCCGCGTCTGCATAGCGAAATAGGTCTGGCCATGAGCGACAATTTCTTTCTTTGGGTCGGCGTTCTGGATGATGAGGTAGCAGGCATAGCGAGATAACAAAACCGTTTTCAACGGTCGCATCGCACCGCTTCCTATGGTGACCATTTCGGTGACGTCACCGAAATGGTCCTCAACAAGTTGACCGCTGTTTAAGCAGGACAGACGGGCCTTTTCGATAACCGTTTCGAAATTTCTATAGTCACTGTACCCCAAAACCTCAGCGAATTGCCGGCTCGACCAAAATTCGATCCCCGCCTCATTGACCCTCTTGATCCGCTCGAAAGGCGACAGATGCATAACCTTTAACAGTTTATCGTTCATGTTCCCCCCTTGTATTACCTATCCCCAATCGTTACCTCCGGTAGGGTCATGGTGTCGTTGCCGAATATGTCCACCACCTTGACGGCGACTTTTCGCCGGCCGGCCGGGCACTCGTGGAAGGCGTTGGTCAGTTCCAGACTGCGGCTCTTCTTGGTGCGGAAGGACTGCCACTCGTTCTCGAAGACGTAGTCCCCTGTCCAACGTTCTTCCCATTTGTCGCCTGGCCCTGAGCCTGTCGAAGGGTCTTCGTTCTTCACCCGCACGATCTTTCGCTTGTCTCCGAATAATAAAAAACGGTACTTGTCGGGCAGGGGCTTATCGGCATCAATGAAACGCAGGATCTCCTGCTTTTCGGTATCGGTCAATCGGGGCATGGCTCATCACCATCCTTTTTTAGGTTTCATCTCGTAGTCTTTCATGAGGCGTTTTATCTCTTTTATTTCCATTTTTCTCACCACAAGTCGAATAATCTGTTCTCATCATGCCAAAACAGACTATAAAACACAAGACTTCTCAATAGTAAATGGTCGTTTGGATGATAAGTTGCGAGACATACCCTTATCAAAAAATGAATAGGGCAGGTCCGCATCATTTTTTTTAAAACTTAGGATTGACGGGGCTTTTCATAGATTTTCCTGTTCATGGACTTTAAGCTTGAGAAAGCCTGATATTAAAGGCGTTGCATCATTCAATATCCAAGAAAATGACGCAGGCCTGGGATTGTTCATTTGGGCTCTTGATTTCTTGTTTCTGACGGATTATAGTAAATATAGTTTACATAAATGGGGGCAAGATGATTGATCAAAAGACAGGGCGTTTGTCTTGGGGTGAGGGTAAGGCGCTGTGGCCGGGACTCAGGAAAGATGAGTTCGAGAAAAGCATCCTCTACCAGCAGGATGTATCTGAAGGGTACAAA
>Ga0105099_10002505_pt1 | contig 10883 bp, 9 predicted proteins | sample PPLLak3cmMay2015_2_FD_79138 | JGI IMG/M metagenome (GOLD analysis project Ga0105099, IMG submission 79138) | Freshwater sediment microbial communities from Prairie Pothole Lake near Jamestown, North Dakota, USA - PPLs Lake P8 Core (1) Depth... | ecosystem: Environmental > Aquatic > Freshwater >...
CCATCATATCGAAACAGTTGAAGATCTTAAGCCCGGATGGTTCAAGGGCGTATCGCACGTGGGGATCACAGGGGGAGCATCTACCCCTGATCTTATAATAGATAATGTGGAAAGGCGCGTAAAAACTTTTTAGGGGGCACACATTATGGTGGAAAGCTCGGATACCGGGACAATGAAAGAGAACTCACAGGAGGACATGCAGACATTATACGAAACGTCAATGAAAAGTCTTCAGGAAGGCAATGTCTTAAAAGGCAAGGTCATCAATATCAATGGCGATTCGGTTATTGTCGATGTGGGTTTGAAATCTGAGGGCATTGTTCCGCTCCATGAATTTACTCCCAAGGCTGAGGGGCAGCCGATCAGTGTCGACGACGAGGTTGAGGTCATGGTCGTTGGCCGGGAGAAGGAATCCGGCCTCCTGCGGCTTTCAAAGAAAAGGGTCGATGAGGTAAAGACCTGGGAAAAGATAGACAAATCGCTCGATGGGAGCATCTCCATAGAAGGCCACATAGCATCTGAGGTCAAAGGCGGTTTTATCGTGGACATAGGGGTCAACGCCTTTCTTCCCCTGTCGCAGGTAGATATAAAACCCGTCAAGAACCCTTCTTCTTTCGTCGGAAGGAACCTGAAGTTCAAGGTCATCAAGTCCAACCGGAGAAAAGGCAGCATAATCCTGTCGAGAAGGATCCTCCTGGAAGAAGAGCGGGACAAGAAAAAACAGGAATTCTGGAAGAACGTCAAAGACGGACAGGTCGTATACGGGTTCGTGAGGAATATAACCGATTACGGTGCCTTTGTTGACTTGGGCGGCGTCGACGGTTTTCTCCACATAAATGATATAACCTGGGGTAAGATAACCCACCCGAAGGAATACCTGCGGATAGGCGACGAGGTAAAGGTCAAGATCATCGCCATCGATACGGAGAAAGGCCGCGTTTCCATCGGCATGAAGCAGCTCAAGACCGATCCCTGGCTTAAGATCGATGAAAAATATCCCGTCGGCACCAGGGTAAAAGGCAAGGTTGTGGGGATCGTCGAGTACGGCGCATTCGTGGAACTGGAACAGGGGCTCGAAGGACTCCTGCATGTAAGCGAGATGAGCTGGGACAAAAAATTCAAGAACCCCTCCAAGCTCATCAACAAAGGTGACTGGCTCGAACTTGTCGTTCTGAAAATAGACCTCGACAAGAAACGCATCTCACTGGGCCTTAAACAATTGGCCCCGGACCCCTGGGACGAACTGGAAACGAACTATCCGCCAGGGTCCATCGTGAAGGGCAAGGTCAAGAACTTCACAGAGTTCGGCATGTTCGTCGGCATCGGCAACGGGATCGACGGACTTGTCCACATGTCCGAGCTCTCCTGGTCAAGGAGAAAGAGGACAACACAGGAACAGCTCAAGAAAGGGACCATGGTCGATGCCCTTGTCCTTAATATCGACAAGGTACAGAAAAAATTCTCCCTGAGCATCAAGCGTTTAAAGGAAGATCCCTGGAAGGGTCTGGCAAGCCGTTACTCCACGGGCGACGTGATTGACGGCTACATCACCAGCATCACCGATTTCGGTGTCTTCGTCGAGATCGAAGAGGGTATCGAAGGCCTTATCCACATCTCCGAGATGGACGAACTCCAGGGAAAACCGCCCTCAGAGGCCTTTAACCTCGACGACAAGATGCAGGTTGCCATTCTCAATATCGACGAGAAAGAAAAGAGAATAGCGCTGAGCACCAAGGTCCTCAGAAAAAGGGACGAACAGGCCGCGCCCGTGGTGCGTGAGGAGAATGAAAATGCCTTCTCCACGCTCGGCGATATCCTCGAGCCGGCAATGAAGAAGAACAACGAAAACGGAGATTGACAAAAATGAAAGCGACGGCCATCAGCAAAGAATTGCTCGATATCCTCTGCTGCCCGAAATGCAAGGGAGACCTCGTCCTGACGGCCTCAGGGGAAGGGCTTGCATGTTATGCCTGCGCTCTTTTGTATCCCATACGGGACGATATTCCCGTCATGCTCATAGAGGAAGCGCTGCCGATCCCGCCTGATGAGCCCAAATAGGTCCGCGTGATCGCAGATCTTGTCATCATCGCCATTATAAAACTGTTGCAGCTGTGCCTGCGGATCCTGCCGGAGGGCGCCTCGCGCGCGACGGGAAGATCCATGGGGACGGCGGGCTTCGCCCTCCTGAAAAAACGCCGCAACATCGCTATCAACAATGTCCGGAGGGCCTTTCCGGATATCACGCGAGCCGATGCCAGGGATATCGCGTTGAGCTGTTTTAAAAATCTCGGCACAAATATGATCGAACTGCTTCTGGCCCCGTTTGTCCCCGCCGACGAGGTGCCCAAACGGTTCTCGCTGGAGCCGCAGCACATTGTCGACGAAACCCTCGGGAGCGGACGCGGGGTTATCGCCCTGACATTTCACTTTGGGAACTGGGAGATCCTGGGGATAACATCGAAGCTCCTCAACCAGCCGGTGGTGGCGCTGGCTAGGCCTCTCAAAAGACATGTCAGGCTGAACTCCTTTCTCAACGGCCTCAGGGAATCGACGGGCCTCACCATTATTGTCAACGCCAATACGGGAAAAGAGGTCATGCGGCGCCTCAAGAACAACTACATCGTCGCCATTCTGGGTGATCAACGGGAAAAACGCTCGCGGGGGGTCTTCGTGGAATTCTTCGGCCAGAAGGTCCCCACATCGAAAGGTACCGCCATGATCGGTATGAAGACGGGCTGTATTGTCGTTCCCTGTTACCCCGTGCGCAAAGGTTTTCTCAGGTACACCATCGTATGCGGCGAACCGATCGTTATGGAACGTCAGGGCGATATTGATGAATTGATCGAGAAGAACACCAGGAAGATCAACGCCTTCCTTGAGGGCATCATCCGTCAGTACCCCGATGAATGGTTCTGGGTCCACCAGAGATGGGGAAGGGCCAGGCGCACAAAGAAGACAGCTTGAGCCGCTCGAACGGCGAATGACATGTTTTTCTGGTCTTTAGGCTAGTGTCGATAAAGTCCTGTCAGGTTGAAGTCTGCTTCTTCCTTCCGTAGAAGATCTTATCTATGAACCAGCCTAGCTTCGAGGAACGTTCCATCTTCTGGCGTTTTTCCTTCATTGATCCCAGGACCCTCTCGCCGGACAGCCGCTCGTATGTCCTCAGAAATATCAGCCTTTCCATCTCATCGACGGGGCGCCCGAAAAGGGGACTGTATTTTCGGACAAACCTGTCGAGGCGCCAGAACATCCTCTCGTAATCGCCGGGGACGACTTTTTTATGGTATGCCTTGTCGAAATCGAGAAAGAAGAGTTCCCCTTCGCCGCTGACCAGAACGTTCCTCAGGTGCAGGTCCGGATGGTAAACACCCAGCTGGCCCATTCTGAAAAGCAGGAAGGCAAGCTTTTTTGACATCCTGAGCCGCTCTCTTTGACCTGCCAACCTGAAGTGATCGATGAGATCGCGGGCGTTTTCCAGGAAAATGGAGAGAAAAAAGAGGTTCTTCGCGACCAGTTCCTCCTTCACGACAAAGCCAAAGGGGATAACAACGGGAAATCCTTTTTCTTCCAGGTAAGTCGTGATCTCCAGCTCCCCTGAGGCCCGCTTCTCACCGAAGAACATCATACCTGTGATCCCCCGGAGCCAGCCGCCGTGTAAATATTGCCTGCAGACGAGCGCCCGCCCGTCGAACTCGAAGACACCGGGCGCCCCCCTGCCAGCCGTTAACCTCCGGTCCGGTTCCTGAATTTTAACGATAAGGTCCGCAATGTCCACCGGCTCCCCGCGGTAAACAACGGTATATCTGCCATTTTGATCTCTGTTGAATTGAACCACTTTCATGATTGTAAACGATATGGGGCTGTTTTTACAGTTCTATTTCCATCCCGTCCTCCCCCAACAGATAAGGTGCGTGAAGGACTCCGCGGTAGGTATCCCAGTCGGGGTAGAGGTGAGTGAGGATCACTCGTTTCGGTTCTGCCTTTTGCACGATCTTGTCCAGGGCGGCAAGGTTGAGGTGTCCCTTCACCTTGCGCTCCGGGAAGGCACATTCAGCGACAAGAATGTCCGTCTTTTCCGCCAGCCTGATGAGATTCCCGGAAAGATCGGTGTCGCCGGAAAAGGTGATCGATCTTTTTCCTTCAAGCCTTACTGCTATGCTTTCCGGATTGTGTCTCATCGGGGCCGTCCTTATGGTGAGCCCCTTCATTTCCAGGGAATCGTTGACAAGGCGATTCACCGTCAGATCGTATGATACCGGCCTGATCCAGGGATAAACGGCGCGAAGGCCCCGATGGAAACGCGCAAGCCCCCTGCCGCCGATGACAGTCAGGGGCTTCGTTCTCGGACGCATCCCGTAGTTGCATGCAAAGAAGAATGTTGAGAGGTCCGCTGTATGGTCGACGTGAAAATGGGTGAGGACAACGACGTCGACATCGTTAACGTCGTAACCCGTCTCCAGAAGGCGCCGCACCACCGCAGGCCCCACATCGATGAGGATGTTGACCCCTGGCGTTGTGACCAGATACGCCGAAGATCCTCTCTCGATCCGTGGTATCGCGGTCCCCGTTCCAAGAATGTACAGTTTCATGATAATCAAGAATAGAACAAGTAACCGGGGAAAATCAAGACACGGAAAAACAGTTCCACTGTTTCAGTCGTAAAGCGTGAATGAAACCGTAAGGCGTAAAGCGTTAGTTTTAAAAGGTTTTTTTTCACCTTACGCTTGACGCTTCACGGTCTTTTCTTGAACTGTCCTTTATTGGCTGGGGGACAAGGATTCGAACCTCGATAACAAGATCCAGAGTCTTGTGTCCTGCCGTTAGACGATCCCCCAAATGTCCTTCGCGGACCTTTCGCGTATCCTACCTTATACAAAGCATAATGGAACCCTGTCGTTAACAGGTCTTAAACCTGCGCCCATTGTTTCAGGGAACGATAACACATTGAAAAAAATGGCAGTTTATGGTAAGAAATGGCTGGCCTCAAAACAAGTAAAGACCCGAAGGAAAACCGACCATGACACAACAGGATGCCCCATCGCAAAGCGATTTTATCAGGGAGATCATCGATGATGATCTTAAAACAGGCAAACATGGAGACCGCGTCGCCACCCGTTTCCCGCCGGAGCCGAACGGGTACCTACATATAGGGCACGCCAAGTCCGTCTGCCTCAACTTCGGCATAGCCGCTCAATACAAAGGGACCTGCAACCTGCGCATGGACGATACCGACCCTGCCGGCGAATCTCTGGAGTTCGTTGAATCTATACAGAATGATATCCGCTGGCTCGGGTTTGACTGGGATGACCGTCTTTTCTTTGCCTCCGATTATTTCGAAAAGATCTACCAGTTCGCCGTAACTCTCATCAGATCAGGGAAGGCCTACGTCTGCAGCCTGAGCGCGGACGAGATCAGGCAGTACCGGGGAACGCTCACCGAACCGGGCAAGAACAGCCCCTATCGTGACCGTTCCGTTGAGGATAACCTCGACCTTTTCGCCGGAATGAGGGCAGGCGAGTTCGCCGATGGAGCCCATGTGCTCCGGGCAAAGATAGACATGGCATCTCCGAACGTCACAATGCGCGACCCTGTGATCTACCGGATCAAGCGCTCCCCCCACTACCGGACAGGAGATGATTGGGTCATATACCCCATGTACGATTTTGCCCACTGCCTTTCCGACTCCGTCGAGAACATCACGCACTCCATCTGCACCCTTGAATTCGAGAACAACCGTCCGCTCTATGACTGGTTCGTCAATGAGCTGATCGATGGTCACAGACCCCAGCAGATAGAGTTCGCCCGCCTCAATCTGAGCTACACGATGCTGAGCAAACGCAGGCTCATCGAACTCGTCGAGGGTCATCACGTAAGCGGATGGGACGATCCGCGCATGCCCACCGTCGCCGGAATGAGGCGCCGAGGATATACGCCGGAGGCGATCAGGGACTTTTGTGCCAGGATAGGTGTTGCCAAGAACGATAACCTTGTCGATATCGCCCTCCTGGAGCATTGTGTCCGGGATGACCTCAATGAGCGCGCCCCGCGCGCCATGGCCGTCCTGAGACCCCTTCGGGTGGTCATCGATAATTACCCGGATGACAAGACGGAAGAGACTGAGTGCGCGAACCACCCTCAGAAACCCGATATGGGGACAAGAAAGGTCCCTTTTTCCAGGGAGATCTATATTGAAAGCGATGATTTCATGGAAGACGCGCCGAAAAAGTACAAACGCCTCGGCCCCGGCCGAGAGGTCCGCTTACGGAACTGCTACGTCATAAAGTTCGCCTCCATGGTAAAGGACGAGGCAACGGGCAGGATTACCGAGATCCATTGCACCTTCGATCCTGAAACGAAGAACGCGCCACCGGCGGATGGCCGCAAGGTGGATGGCGTCATCCACTGGGTTTCGGCTCGTCACGCCGTGTCCGCGCAGGTGCGTCTCTATGACCGGCTTTTCAAGGCGGCGGACCCTGCGGGTTCCGAAGATGATTTCACGTCTCTTCTCAATCCCGATTCTCTGGAGACGGTCTATCCCTGCTACGTTGAGCCCGGCCTCGCCGCTGCAAAGCCGGAAGACAGGTACCAGTTTGAGCGGCTTGGTTATTTTTGCGCAGACATAAAGGACACTTTACCCGGCAAACCGGTCTTTAACCGGATAGTTTCGCTTCGCGATTCATGGGCAAAGATGACCGGGGAAACGGGCCGGAAATAAGGGCGCCACAGGGCAGTATCGAAAAAAACAGAACAACAAAAAAATACAGGGGGGAGCTTGGATGATCCTGAAAAAAGGCTTTGACAACGAAAAGTATCTTCACGAACAGACACAGGAGATACTGGAAAGGGTCAAGAGGTTTGACAATAAGCTTTATTTGGAATTCGGGGGAAAGCTGCTCTTTGATTATCATGCCTCAAGGGTCTTGCCCGGTTATGACCCGAACGCCAAGATGCTGCTCCTCTCCGAGCTGAAAGACAATGCGGACCTCCTGCTGTGCATATACGCCGGGGACATCGAGCGGAAGAAGATCCGTGCCGATTTCGGCATCACCTACGATGCGGACGCTCTCAAACTGATCGACGAACTGAGGGGCTGGGAGATAAATGTCCTGGGCGTGATAATTACACGCTTCGATAACCAACCCGCGGCCGTTCACTTCAAGAACAAGCTTGAGAGGCGGGGCATCAAGGTGTATACCCATCGTTTTACCAGGGGCTACCCGACAGATGTGGACACCATCGTCAGCGATGAAGGTTATGGAGCAAACGAATATATCGAATCCGACAAGCCTCTCGTAATCGTCACAGGACCGGGGCCTGGGAGCGGAAAACTGGCCACCTGTCTTTCTCAGCTCTACCATGATCATCATCGCGGGATACGTTCAGGTTATGCCAAATTTGAGACATTCCCGGTATGGAACCTTTCGCTCAAACACCCCGTCAATGTCGCCTATGAAGCTGCGACCGCCGACATCAAGGATTTCAACCTGATCGACCCTTTCCACATGGAGGCCTACGGGAAGATATCCGTCAACTATAACCGGGATGTGGAAGTGTTCCCCGTTCTGCAGAGAATAATGGAAAAGATCACAGGCGGTGAATCGTTCTACCGGTCACCCACCGATATGGGTGTCAACCGTGTCGGTTTCGCGATCACCGACGATGATATCGTGAAAGAAGCCTCGAAACAGGAGATCATCCGCAGGTATTTCCGGTACCGTTGTGAGTACGCCATGGGCTTTGCCGAAAAAGATACGGTCCAAAAAGCGGAGCTTTTTATCAAGGGGTTCAACCTTGCTCCCGAGCACCGCGAAGTTGTCACGCCCGCGCGCAGTGCGGCCGAAGATGCACGCAGCGCCAACAAGGGTAACGAAGGCATCTATTGCGGTGCCTCTATCGAACTGAAAGACGGGACAATCATCACAGGCAACAACTCTCCCCTGATGCATGCCGCTGCAAGCCTCATCATCCACGCGATCAAGCATCTTTCCGGAATTCCAGACCAGCTCACTCTCCTGCCGGAATACCTGACGGAATCAGTTCGCGACCTCAAAACAAGGATACTCAAGGAACGGTCCGTAAGTCTCGACCTCGAAGAGGCCCTCATCATTTTAAGCGTCAGCACTATGACAAACCCTGCCGCAAAGCTTTCCATCGAAAAGCTTAAAGATCTCCGCGACTGCGAAGTGCATATGACGCATATGCCCACCCCCGGAGACGAAGCAGGCCTGAGGCGCCTCGGGGTAAACCTGACCAGCGACCCGAATTTTTCCACAAAGAATCTCTTCATTGCATGAGAAAGATGACCAACAGCAGATTTTTCATTGGTTTTAACCTTCTTGTCCGGTCATTGCCTTTTTATTGGTTAATGCTTTTTTTATTACTTTAGGAGTCGGAAAATGAAAAAAACACTGATTATCATTCTGGCAGTTTTTCTTTTCTTATGCGGAGCCATCATCACAGATGCCCGCTCCGCGGGCAAAACGCCCTTTGTGTTCGCAACCGTGGAGGAAGGCAGGAGCATCCTTACTGCGAAGGATGCCTTCATTGAACAAATGAGCCCCTTTGACCGGTCCTGCCGTATGAGAACGGACTCAGATGTAACGGAAAAGGAATTCCTGGATTTTGTTGCACAGAACGTGCTCTCCTGGGATAAAGACGAAGAGGGTAGGATACGGTTGATCATCGACACCATACAGTCCAATCTTGAACGATTCGCATCCCTGCTGCCGGATAAGATCTATCTCGTGAAGACAACCGGAAATGAAGAAGGCGGCGTGGCCTATACCCGCGGCAATGCCATTGTCATTCCCGGGGTACAGGCCGCGGGTGACGCGGTGACATTGTACAAACTGATTTCTCACGAGCTTTTCCACATCATATCCCGGCGCAGCGCACAACTGCGTGACGAGCTTTACGAAACCATCGGTTTCAAAAAATGTCCTGCCTTCGAGTTTCCCAAAACACTGAGAGCCAGAAAGATAACAAATCCCGATTCCCCCCTGAACGAACACTGCATACTCGTTAAAGTGGGAAAACGCAGTTTCTGGGTCTTACCGATCCTTTACTCCAGCATGGAAAAATATAACAAGGCACACAGCGAAGAGTTCTTTGACTACCTCCAGGTCGCCTTTCTGGCCGTGGCCAAAGACAACGGTCTGGGACGCAGGCCGACGTTGTTAAAAAATAATAAACCAAATCTCTACAGAGAAGAGGAGCTTGGCGGTTTCTACGAACAGATCGGGAAGAACACCGACTATACCATTCACCCCGAAGAGATACTGGCCGACAATTTCTCTTACCTCTTCTTCGGTATAACAGAGCTTCAATCACCGGAGATCATCGAGAAGATGGAGAAGGTGTTTGAGGATCACAAGAAGAGAATAACCAATGACCAAGCACCAATGACCAAATAAGAACATCCTGTTTTGGTTGTTTTCTTTTTGATTATTGGTTGTTGCCGATAGGCCATTTGGTTATTGGGATTTGTACATTGATCATTGCCAGAATAAAAGAACCGGCTGTTCAACGGCCGGTTCTTTTATTCTGGCTGGGAGACAAGGATTTGAACCTTGATTCACGGAGTCAGAGTCCGTTGTCCTGCCGTTGAACGATCTCCCAGTATCTTTTAGGCGGGCTCTTCCGTCTTCTCTTTAACCTTTTTTTCTATCTTCTCTTCTGCTTTTTCTTCTGCCTTGGGTTTTCTTGTTCTTTTCGGCTTTGCCTCTTCTGTGGCGTCTTTCGCCGCCTTCTTTTTGGCCGGCGCCTTCTCGGCTTTTTCCTTCTTTTCTTTGGGCTCTTTTTTCTCTTTCGCCGCCTTCGCCTTTTTAGCGTCTTTCGCCTTGGCCTTCTCTTTGTCCTTTTCCTTCTCCGGCTCTTTTTTCTGAGTCAGCTCGATGATGGCCATGGGAGCGCTATCACCTTTTCTCAAACCGATCTTGACGACGCGCGTATACCCGCCGTTGATCGCGCTGTAGCGGTCGCCGATATCGCTGAAAAGTTTCCTGACGATCTGTTTGTCCCTCAAGAACGCGAACACGAGTCGCATGGCGTGAAGGTCTTTTCTCTTCGCGAGCGTGATGAGCCTGTCCGCCACCTTCTTCAGTTCCATTGCCTTCGGGTTCGTCGTCTTTATGCTTTCATGATCGAAAAGGGCGTTGGCGAGGTTCATTAACAAGGCCCGCCTGTGACTCTTCGTTCGATTCATTTTCTTCACTCTGTTCTGATGCCTCATGGTCAACCCCTACATGTGATCTTTTTTCTTGAGAACCATCTTATCAAGGTCTTCCCTGGCGGGAAAACTGTCTAATTTTAAACCAAGCCGCAGCCCCATGCAGGAAAGGATCTCCTTGATCTCGTTCAAAGATTTCCTGCCGAAATTCTTTGTCATAAGTATCTCCTGTTCCGTCTTCTGGACCAGTTCACCTATATATTTAATATCCGCGTTCTTCAGACAATTGGCGCTCCTAACGGAGAGCTCCAACTCATCAACGCTGCGATAGAGGTTCTCATTGAAATCAGGTTTTTCCTGTCCCCTGTCTTCAACGGTGTCTGCCTCCTCGATCTCATCAAAATTGATAAAGATCCTCATCTGTTCCTTGATGATCTTTGCCGCAAAGGACAAGGCGTCAAGGGGATCGACGCTGCCGTCGGTCCAGATCTCCATGGTAAGCTTGTCATAGTCGGTCCGTCGACCCACCCTTGCCTGGCTGACGTTATAGCTCACCTTCCTGATGGGCGAAAAGATAGCATCGATCGGGACTGTGCCGATCGGCTCGTTATCGTCGATATTCTGTTCAGAAGGCTGGTAGCCCCTGCCGAGCTTTGCCCTCATTTCCATGTAAAGCTTCGCGTCGCTTGAGAGCGTGGCAATGTGGAGGTCGGGA
>Ga0105099_10002506_pt1 | contig 10883 bp, 10 predicted proteins | sample PPLLak3cmMay2015_2_FD_79138 | JGI IMG/M metagenome (GOLD analysis project Ga0105099, IMG submission 79138) | Freshwater sediment microbial communities from Prairie Pothole Lake near Jamestown, North Dakota, USA - PPLs Lake P8 Core (1) Depth... | ecosystem: Environmental > Aquatic > Freshwater >...
AGAAAAGGTTATTCCGATTGAGCCAGCGCAGGTCAACGATTGGAAGACTGAAGCTAATACGAAGTTCACTCCATATGTTGGCGCGGGGGCAGCTGGACCAGCAGTACCAGAGCACGTAGTAAGACCGGTTGCGCCAATCGCACCGGGTGTACCTTCAACTCCAAAACTTCCGTAAGGAATACAAAAACAAAAAAAGAAAGGAATTTTGAAAATGAAAAAGATTTTTGCAGTTTGTTTGTCGGTTCTTCTTTGCGCGGGCGTGGCTTTCGCTCAGCCGCCCATGGACCCCAACGCCCAATCAGTCTCCGGGGTTTACAGCATCGGTATCGCAGCCCAGGACGGTTCCTACTCCCAGAGCATTCACGGCTGGGGGAATGACTATGCAGGAGCCTCCGCAGTCGGTAGCACTTCTGCCGAAACCATTACCTTTGGTAACGGAAACAAGATGGCCTTTGAAACCGGCTTTGCGGCTGGGAATGTCGCTGCCGACGCCAACTCCTTCGCCAAAGATTTTGGAACAACCTCCATTGCCGGTGCCAGTGCCTCGACCGAAGGCGCGTCCGTTACCGGTGGTTTGGTAATCGCACCCAATAAGATCACCCTTGAATGGAATCGCTGCCGCCCGACCCTGAATGAAGGTCCAACCAATGACGGCGTTATTTCCGGTGCCTTCGTCGGCGGGGAAGTCGGTCAGTTCAACGTCGCGCAGGAAGTCGGTTATGCAAATGGAACCGGTGCTGTCGCTCAGAACTCCAGCGGCGGGACTTTCGTGGCCGGTAACTTTGATGCCGATTTTGGTAAGCACGGTGCCGTCGCCGGGACAGATATTGGCGGTGGAATCGAGACCAGCGGCTTCTCCAAGGTTTCAGTTGATCCTACCGGAGCCAATCGTAGCGCCACTGGCATGACCACAAACTCGGTTAATGTCGAAGTCTGCAAGCCAGATTTTTATGCTGGTTCCGTTGGCGGGCAGGGTTCGGTGCAGACCGTGGCCGGGTCCCCGGCTGGTTCGGCTGGTGCGATGAGCGCCTTCGGCTATTCCGGTGCCAAGGAAGGCTATGGCGTTGCGCAGAATTATAGCGCAATCCAGACCGGTGCTCATTCGACATCGGCGCAAGCCGTTGGTTTTTCGATGTCAACCGCGAAGTAACTCGTCAACTTTGTAAAATGCCTTACCCCGGAGCTGTTCTCAACTGAGGCAGCTCCGGTACTTTAAAAAATCAATTCAGGAAAGGAAACAAAAAACAATGGTTAAGAAAATCGTAGGTTTGATTTGCGCAGTTCTCATGATCGCCGGAGTTGCGTTCGCAACCGAGGGTTACGATCTCGATGGCGCACAGAAGCAAGCCGGAGTAAACTTTCTCGGAACCGGCATCGTTATCGGCCCCATCAGCTATGAGACATACAACCTGTATGACTATCACTACGGGTACGGGTATTATGATTATTATTACGGGTATAATTACGACCAGACCACGCTCGATACCACCTCGTTCTTCTTCGGTGGGTTCAAGGCCGATGTGATCGCCATTCAAGCCATCGCGCAGATTCAGGATAATCTGCCCTGCGGCGTGAGCAAGATGAATCAGTCGTTCGAGAACAACCTTCTTCTGAAGTCCAACGGTCTGACCATCAAGATGAGTCAGGAAGGTCATCAGTTTATGAAGGCGAGCGGAAATCATTATTATCAGTCGCCTCGGTAACATCAATCTTTTGTTTTAATGTGTGTCGGAGAATACCTACGGTATTCAGATACATATATATAGCTTAAAAACAGTAGTTAACTTGAAAAATCAAACAACAAGAAAGGAATTCAAAAATGATCAACAGAATTTTCGTATTGGTTTCCCTTCTGGCCATTCTTCTCTTCTCCACGAATGTTATGGCGCAGACCGCCACCGCAACGGTAACAGACGTGAATGCGAATGCCGGTGCAAGTTCAAGCGCCAACAACAGTCAGGGGCAAAATCAGGGCCAGGGGCAGACGCAGCAGACCGGCGTTGGGTTGAACGACATCGGCAACATCAAGGATTCATTCAACAGCCAGCCGATGCGTGGTTTCGGCATCCCCATTGACGTTCTGTACGGGCCAGTTATGAACTATTTCGGCCAGCAGACACAGAGTGTTGAGATGCAGGATGTCGCCAACCTTCTGACCTATGTCAATATTTTCAGCGAAGACAGTCTTGCGTCCGCAGTGTCAACATTCGGGCCGAAGGCTGAGTTGAAGGATGTTAATTCCTACAAAAGCAAAGTGAAAGCCCCTGGGAAAATCCATGGGCAGCGCTGGATCATGGTTGTGGTAACCATGCCCAAGGTTCAAATTAAGGACACCAAGGGTAAGGTTCCGCAATACATGGGGACAGCCCGTGCCTGGGCCAATGATTTGGAAGAGGATATGGCCGAAGTGATGTATGCCATGGCCCTGGAAGCCCTGAATAGCGGTTGTAACATTCTGCAGATTACCGCTCAGGGTGCCACGAAAGACACCTATTCCAAGGGTTGGGGAATTGGGTTTAACAGTGTTTACGCCCACATCTCCGATGGCGGTCAGCGTGAGAGCAACGTGACTTCAGGCGGCACCGGTTATTCGGCTGCCAGAGCCGGTTCGCGCGATGTTCCTTGGCTTCAGGGGTTTGGTCTGATTGTTCCGGATGAAGAGCTTCGCCCAGGCATCGAGATGCGGCTTGGGAAAGAAGAAGTTGCGAAGCCAGCCGTGAAAGCGGCCGCCGACACAACACAGACCGGGAATCACAAGCCCAAGAGCTGATCGGTAGTTTGAAGTAGAAAGTTTCATAAGTAAATCCGAGAGGAGAAGGAAAGATAAAAATCATCTATCCTTCTCCTCTCCAGTTTATTTATGAAAAGATTACGGATAACCTATTGACTTAGCAATTATCTATGGTAATATTTTGAGAGCGGAACCTCCTCTCTCGGGGGGTTACCCCCACTCTTTTTTGCGAACTTTTAGTTTAGGAACAAATTTTATTTAAAAGGAACAAAATAAAAAGCACTTACTGACAGACAAAATGAGTCTATCCATTTTGTCTATAGGTAAGCGCTTATTTTTTTATTGGTTGATTTATTTTTTTTAAAGAAGAGGAATTAGATATGAATTTATGTGATTATGGATGCGGAAGAGAGGCAACGCATCAGTTTAAAAATGGGAAGTGGTGCTGCGGAAAGCATTATGCAGAATGCTCTAAAATAAAAGAGAAGAAAGAAAAAACAACACAAATAAAATACGGAGTTATTAATCCCTTCCAGAACAAAGAAGTTCAGGAAAAAATTAAACAAACTATGTTAAGGAAGTTTGGGGTTGAGAACCCACTTCAGAATAGAGAAGTTCAAGAAAAAATAAAACAGACGTGTATGGAAAAATATGGAGTTGATAATCCTCTTAAAAATAAAGAAGTTCAAGAAAAAAAGAAACAGACTGTTATTGAAAGGTATGGGGTTGATAATCCTAGTCAATCTGAAGAAATTAAAAACAAAAAAAGAAAAACTCTTGTTAAAAATTATAGTGTTGAAAATCCAAGTCAGTCTGAAAAAATTCAGGAAAAAAAGAAACAAACTTTTATAGAAAAATATGGAGTTGATAGTCCTTTCAAACATCAAACAATTCAGAAAAAAATAAAGCAAACCTGTATGGAAAAATATGGAGTCGATCATCATAAAAAATCCATAGAAGCAAAAAAACGTCTTCTAAATAAACATTCATTTTTCTGTCAGATTGAAGAAATAAAAATTGAAGATAATCAATTTAAAGTTCATTGTAAAAATCGTAATTGCTTGAATTCAAAAGAAAAAGGAGGGTGGTTCACTCCAACTTCTTTAGAAATTAACAACAGAATTACCGCATTAGAAACTGAAAATGGTAATGATGGTAGTTTTTTCTATTGTTCTCAAGAGTGCAAAGATACATGTGAAGCGTTTAATATTCATAGTGATCCCAACAGAGATACACCCCTTCCCTATACTCCAGAACAATATCAAACTTTTCGTTTACAAGTTTTAACAAGAGATAATTATATTTGTCAATTTTGTGGAAAATCGGCCACAGATGTTCATCATGAAAGGCCAGTAAAGTTAGAGCCAGAGTTTTCATTAGACCCCGACTATGCATGGAGTTGTTGTGAAAAATGCCATTATGAAAAAGGCCATCCGAAAGGATCGAAATGTTCAACTGGAAATTTAGCAGCAGTAGTTTGTAGATAAGAAAGGAAACACACCATGAACAGTCTCAAAGATATAAATATTTTGGTTCTCGGGGATATCATGCTCGACCGATATATTTGCGGAAATGTAAGTAGAATATCCCCAGAAGCTCCAGTCCCTGTTGTTGAAGTTTTTAATGAATACTGCAATCTTGGTGGTTGCGGGAATGTTGTTAGAAATATACGCTCTATAGGAGTAAATTGCTCATGCCTTGCCGCTGTAGGAAACGACTCAATAGGAAAGAGTATAACACAAGAGTTGAACAATATCGGCGCTCGCTCAATGATGCTCGAAATCGAAGGAAGACAATCAACCCTGAAAGAAAGAATAGTGGCGGGGCATCGACAGATTCAGATGCTTCGCGTAGACCGTGAGGATCTGGCCCCAGTTAACTCAACATTGTTACTTAGAAAATTAACGGAGTATAAAACAGAAAATTTTGATGCTATTCTAATTTCTGATTATGATAAAGGTATGATTAATGACGTGATTCTTATAGATTCCCTAAAATCTATTTTTCCTAATGCTTTTATTCTTGTAGATCCAAAACCAAAGAACATTCCGCTTTATGACAGTGTTATGATGATTACGCCAAATGAAAAAGAGTTTCAGGAAATAAAAGATCGTGGGTATCTTCCTTTTGTTGAAAAACATATTCCGTATGTTCTTGAAACTCAAGGTCGAAAAGGCATGACACTTCACGAGCTATATACTTTTGAACAAAATTCTGAGAATATACCAACAGACCCAGTGGAAGTTTTTAACGTTTCTGGGGCGGGGGACTGCGTCCTTGCAGTTATGGGAGTATGTTTATCTCGGGGAATAAAAGTTTTAACAGCTGCAAAAATAGCAAATGATTGTGCTCATTACGTTGTAACCCAAGTTGGAACATCAGTCATTTCTGAGAACAAATTTATAGAAAGTGTTATGAAACATAAAAATGATTTATAAAAGGAGTAACCAATATGGGCGGTCTAGATAAATATTTTGATTCGATGGGTTCTAATAAACATTTTAAATTGTTAAAAGAAGAAAACAGTTATCTTAAAAGGCTTAAAGAATTAAACACACCGGATGAGGCAAAGCCAGAAATTCTAAATGAAATGGCCCCTCCTAGCCCAATGCAATACGCTCAATTAAGACGGCCGCCTGGGTCTAATAAAGTAGTAGAACAACAGGTAAAGATAGAAGCAGAACATCCAGGAGTACTTGAGGTTCCAGAAGGTAAGTCTGTAGAATCTTTAGGAATTGACCACTTTAAAGATTTAATCAAGAAAAAGGGATGGTCAGAAATCTCAAAAGCTATCACAAATCTTAAAGTTTGGAATAAAGATAAAAATCAAGATCTTTCTTCTTGGGCCGATGATATGCAAGAACGGTGTTCTAAATGGGTTGATATGCAGAGAAAGGCTGAAGGAAAAGAAGACCTATATTCTTAAGGAGTATTATGACAGACTTCGATGCTTTTATAGAAAACATATTGGAGCAGGGGATCTTTTCTCGATTGGCGAGTAAGTTTAAAAAGACTCCTGCTCCCGAAAAGAAACCATATAAAATCAATAAAGAATGGGGGAAAGGGAAAACACATTTTGCTATTAAACCAACCGCTCCGCCCGAAACAACAAAACCAAATAAAGAATGGGGAAAGGGAAAAACGCGTTTTGCAATTACACCGTCATCTCCAAACCCAGAGCCGATAAAACCAAATAAAGAATGGGGGGCAGGGAAAACACATTTTTCTGTTAAACCAAAACCATTACCATCTGTTCCAAAGAAATCACCTGAAGAAAACATTACAACAAAATCTGGAGTCATGACTAAAGCCAGAACCCAATTTATGGTTAAACCACAGCCAAGGATGCCGCTAAAAAAGTAAAAATATGGAACACTTTATATATAATTATATTGAAGAGTTATCTATCGACGCGAGATTTAAAATTCTACAACAAAACCCAGAACCATTGCCAGACAAACTTCTTCTCGACTATCACCGAAAAACACACATGTTCTATAACGGAGCTATTAAACGCACCCCACCAAATAAATCCTATGTGAATACAGTTGTTGATGTACATGACAAATTTGTGAAAGCGATGTTAAAAAGAGGAATGTCCCATAACTCACCACTTCAAAAAATCTAACTCCTAAAAAGGGGGTCATATCTTTGCTATCAATCGAATTTAACGAACTTAAAAAATGGAGCGTTGTTTATAATGATGAACCACCTATAGAAATCTTTTTAGAACCTTCAACAGTAACAAACAAATTTAGAATTGTTGTTGATTTTGTAAGACGATTATCAGAATTTCATAAAGATAAGTTTGATTCTTGGTTTTATAAGTTTATAAAAGATGCTGAAGAACCATTCAGAAAGCTTGAAGAAATTGACAAAATTATGGCAAAGAAAAATAAAACTCCAGCAGAAGAGGATGCATGTATTCGTATTCCTACTACTAGCAAAGACAAAATAGCTGAAATCATTACAAAAAGAGTAGATGAAATTAAACAATTTGTCAATGGATATCTAGACGCAAAAAATATCGATTATTCAAAATTTGTTGATGAGTCAAAAGCAGCCAAGAAAAATTCAATTCTTTTTCGGGAAGATGAAATAGATAAAATAATTCGTCTTTCTTGTTATCTCAAAATTTATTCGTTTATTACAAACAGGGCGCGTTTTGAATCTGGGCAAACTTTTCATAGAGATGTGTATAATCTTTTTGCTTCTGATGTAATCCAAACAAATGTTGTTTCGAAAATATTTGATATCATAAAAACAAAAACTTATCGATATAATATGACTGACAGATTCATGTGGGATTACATAAAAAGATTCCATTGTAAGGATGTTGGTGTGCATGTTATTGAAATATTTAACTTTATTATGAACAATATCATTATTCTATGTGAAGAAGAACGAAACCCAATCATTTATTTTATTGGTGTAGTAGATGAATCCATCAAATGGTTTTTGCGCTCAGTTTATAAAGGAACAATGGTTTACGAAGATGAAATTTCAACGGAAGATATTCATGATAGCACATTCGGAAATAATCTCATGAATTATAGTTATAACGATACAATTGGAAGATTAAAACAAATAGCATACTCCAAAATATATAAAGAATTAGAAAAACAAAACACATCAATGGATCAAGACGATTCAATAACAAATTTTCGTTCAAGAATTGAAGATAAAACAAAAATTAAATATACTTCTCCACTTTGTGATTGTATCGTATTTCCGTTTTTGTCTAAAATGACAGAAATGCCATATCATAATTTTAAAACAATCCCGGCAGATCAAGCCGCTGTTCTTTCTTTTTATTTAAATACACTTTTGCAAAAAGTATTCAGAAATGACTTTCAATTTGTTTTTTCCCTATTAGATTACTATCCAGCAAATGGTCCTTCCTATAATACAACATATTCAGTAACACAAAAAAACAAAGAACAATTTATAGGCGATTACAACAAAATAAAGAACTTTTATGGTTTTAATAACGCTATTGTTGAACATGATGTGATAAGTCACTTTATTGGAAGGACAACACGTCTCTCGTTTGAACATCTATTAACGGGAAAAAAAGCAACTGGTATTCAATCAACTAAAATAGAAACTGATATGTCTCAGCTTCTTTTAATGTTTTTTGCTGGTAAATTAGACTATAAAATTAAGATGTTATCGGATTTATTAAATAGAGATTTTTAAAATCGAAAAGGGGGTAGGTTGAAATTCAACTTACCCCCTACCATTGTTATTGAGAACAAAATATAAATATTATACACGGAGGGCTTTTAACATGCCAAATAAAAAAGAAAAACTAGCATATATGCAAGAATTGATTAGAAAAGCAAATCAGTATCTCGACCCTCAGGGTGTAGAAGATTATGAATATCTTTATAAAAAAGATTTGAGAGACAGACTTTATGGCCAATATCCTAAATGTTTTATAAAAATTCATGGTATTGGAAGGGATCTTTCTCCGTATCTTCTACCTATATGCAATCGTTCGGGAATTATAGATCCGAATGTTCTTACCATATCAATCAAGACAATTAAAAAATTTATGGAGGCTGGAGAAGCAAACTCAGATGTTAACGCTCTAACAAAAATTCTGTCAAATCTTGAAAGAATGCATAGCGTTTATTCAAAGGAAATCCCGAAACCTCCAACAACTGCCGCATATAAGGGAAATGCAACTAAAATGATGAATAAAATAACTCGCTATTTGGATGCCTATAAAGGAAACTAAACTCTATGGCAGTTATAAAGATCCTAAATGTAAATGATTTTTCGAAAGGATTGAAACCCGTAACCAGTACGCAGCTTAAATCAAGAAGCGGGGATTTTGATGAAAACGGTCTTTTTAGCGAAACAATTTTTGGTCCTGAAGATTCAATAGAAAGAAGTCAGAGAATGTCTTATATAAACTTGAATGCGGAGATACTTCACCCAACACTTTTCCGTATTATACTAAGACTTGATCGAAGAATTGAAAAAATGTTTTCTACCGAAAAGATGTTTGCTTTGGATTATGAAAAGAAACTTATTGAAGTCGAAGAAGGCGAAACTGGAATTTTGGGATTCAAGAATCTTATAACGAAATTAAAGTTCAGAGGGGAAACCGCTCAGCGGGAAGAACTTATAAAATTAATAAAATTCAACGAAAAAAACGGGACTCTATTTATAGATAAACTTCCAATCGTTCCTCCAGATTTTCGTCCCTATTTCGAGGATGAAAAAACAGGAGAAATAACGTTTGATGAATTAAATAATATCTATATCGATGTTTTAAGAAAATCATTTCAAATAAAAAGTATTAATAAAAACAGCGCCTTCTATGCTCTTTTGAATTATGGCCTACAATTAGTTGTCAATACACATGACTCTTTCATTCAAAAGAAAATCGAAAAGAAGAGAGGGTTAATTCGTAATAGTATTTTAGGGAAAAGAATTGACTTTTCCGGAAGAGCTGTTATTACAGCGGGACCAACTTTGGCTGCTCATGAAATTGGTCTTCCATTGAAAATGGCAGTTGAACTTTTTAATCCCTTTCTTTTATACGTTCTTTTATTTTCTCCCAAATACGAAAAGAAAGAGGAACTAAGAAAAGAAGTCCAGGACTTTACTGATGGAGGAGAACTTTCGGTTGAATCATTACAAAAATTATTTAAGGCCATAGAAAATGGAGATAAGGTTTCTGAAAAACTCTTGGACTTAATTTTTGATGCAGCTGAAATTGTTTCCCAAGATAGAGTCGTCTTAGCAAAAAGAGACCCAGTTTTGCATGAACTGGGTTATAGAGCCTTCCGTCCAAAAATTATTCGTGGGCCAACAATTCAATTAAGTACTCTACATACGGGAGGATTTAATGCAGACTTCGACGGCGATCAAATGGCCGTTTACCACCCAATCACAAAGCAGGCCCAAGATGAAATAAAACAAAAAATGCTAAGAGCAACCGGGACTAAAAATGTAAAGTCTGTCATATATGAACTTTCAAAAGAAATGCTGGTGGGAATATATGCAATCACTAAGAATTTATCTGAGACAAATTCCCCACTTGCAGTCACTGATGAGGACTTAAAAAAAGCGACTAATCCGTATGTAGCAGTTGTCTATCGTGGTAAGAAAACAACAATGGGAAAAGCAATTTTCAACAATGCTCTTCCTCCCGATTTTCGTTTTATAGACGATTTAGTTGGGAAAAAACAAATTGGAGCATTAATAAAAGAAATCGTACAAAAATACGGAGATCTTACTGGGGACAAAGTTATTACTCAGCTCAAAGATATAGGATTTAAATTTGCAACAATCATGGGTTCATCTTTTGATTTGAATATGATTCCCATGCCTCCTGAAATCGATAGACTAAAACAAAAACTTAAAACCGCATCTCCAGAAGAAGCATTTAAAATTATAGATCAAGCTTCTAAAATAATGAGAGAACACTTAAAAAATACGGGAGTTTATGATTTATCAGAATCTGGAGCAACAAAAGGTTGGGGGCAATTAGAACAAATGTTAATCGCCAAAGGAGTTATAGCTGATACTCAGGGCAATGTAATGGCTCCAATTTCTGGTTCGTATGCAGATGGATTATCACCAAAGGAATATTTTTTGGTTGGTTCTGGAGCGAGAAAAGGTGTTGTTGATAGAGCATTGAATACTGCCGACACTGGATACTTTACGCGGCAGTTGGTATTTCTATTAAATTCAGTTGAAGCCGATCCAACGTTGAATGACTGTAAGACAAAACGAACAATTGAAATACGTTTAACTAAAGATATAATCGAGAGACTTTCGGGAAGATATGTACTTCAAGGATCAAGAGTTGTTCCTTTTAGAAAAGAAGAATATAGTATTGGGCAAACAGTTAAACTTAGAACACCAATTTATTGCGAATCAAAAAAGATATGTCACACTTGTTATGGAGATCTTCTTAAAATTCATAAATCTCCATACATTGGAGTTTTAGCTGGGGCTTCTATCGGAGAACGCGGGACTCAGTTGATCATGAGATGCTCGTCAGGATTGGTTCATCATAATGGCAATTTAATTCCATTCGTGGATTTATTTGAAATGGGAAAAAATTACAGAGAAGAAAATGGTATTGAAACCGTTGAATTCAATGATTATATAAATGATAAGAATGGTCCTG
>Ga0105099_10002508_pt1 | contig 10881 bp, 7 predicted proteins | sample PPLLak3cmMay2015_2_FD_79138 | JGI IMG/M metagenome (GOLD analysis project Ga0105099, IMG submission 79138) | Freshwater sediment microbial communities from Prairie Pothole Lake near Jamestown, North Dakota, USA - PPLs Lake P8 Core (1) Depth... | ecosystem: Environmental > Aquatic > Freshwater >...
AAAGAGGTTTTTGCATTTTTTGAACATTATTCGCCTCCCTGTTTATTAATTCAATATGATTAATTTTTAGTAATTTTCGGAATTTTCGGAATATCAGGAATTACTATGATTATGATATTGTGTTATAAATATAAATACAAACTTTTATATTTCAAAAAAAAAATACTTTTCTTATATAGTCGTTATATATAGTAATAAGGTTTAAAATATTTATATTAATGAGCTAATTGTAAAAGTCCTGTAATTTGATTAACAACTATCGAAATTTGAAAAATTTAGCCACTTTTTATTGCTCACTGAAGATTTTTGCAATTAGCTCTAATTTTAATGAATAAATATATCTTATTTTCCGCACATCGGGATCGCAGTTTTTTAAATTTTTTTAAAGCGCGATTTGAAAAAGGTGGTGTAGTTTTCCCTGACGCTGATCATTTCATAGACTAAATTTTCAAGCATCACTCTGTTGTTGATCCATTTTTTACATGATTGAACATCCTCAATGCATGCTGGGATTATCCCTTTGGACATACTGTCGGAAAGAATACCGATATAGAACATTATTCCGTTAAAATTATTTTCTTATAAACCCTCTCTTGTCCTGCTGATATCTTTATTAAATAAACTCCTGACGTTATGTTAACATTGTTAAATATTAAACGTTTTGTCCCGGAACTTTTACTGGAGGCTATTTTTCTTCCCTGCACAGATAAAAGCGATGCTTCTGCGTTTTTCACAGGGACTGCGAATTGCACAGTAATCGAAGTGCCCCGATTGATTTTTTTCTGTAAAATGGTTATTTGCTGATTTTTCAATGATAAAAAACTCTTTGATGAATATGTCGGGTAAACAACCAGTACTGCTCTGTAGGATGTGTCGATAGGCTCCGCTGGATGGTTCCAATAGAAAGTAACCTGATCTATACCAATACCACAAGCTTCAGTAATATTATTGTGTGGTGTGGCAAGATCTTCGACAATCGCAAATGGTACCGTTTTAGAAAATGTTTGCTTTGGAATCGAATCAAAGACAGGGTTCGTCAGAATAATAGTCTCCGTATCTTTACTGTTTTTAACGTAAACTTTTATATTGACTTGGTCAAGAGTATCTAATCCGTAATAAAACAACCTGATATTATAACTATTATCGAACATGGTAAGGGAATCAGTGTTTATATTCGTCTGTGCATCCCGGTAAATGCGGATTTGTGTGCGGTACCAGCAATAAAAGCATTCCGAGGTGTAGGTGGTATCGCCGCCGACATTGATGTTGAATTTAAATGAGAGTATCGTGTCCTGGCCGTCCGGGGTGCCGAAAATGGAGTTGAGTTGTATTTCGTTCAGATTTTTTTTAAGGGGGATAGGCTTATTAAGGATAAAAGACCATACAGTATCTGATATTTTTGTATAGGATTCCTGAACTGAAGTAGTACCGTTTGAGTTGTTTAAAACAACAAGCCCTTTGGGCGCAAAGGGTTTTACGACACTTTTTACAATGGATTTTATTACTTTAGCGAGGGTGTCTGTAGCGCTTGGAGGCACAAGGTATGACTTGCCACTGGTTCTGGTGCAGATTGTATCAAGGCCTTTTCCGATACTATCTCCCAGGAAAATACCGTAAACAGGTATTTTATTTGTTATCAGGGTTTGTACTTGGGCTGCGGTTGCTCCTACATTTGCCATTGGCTCGCCATCAGATATGAATATTATTACCTGGTTGCTGTCGTGTACGATTGTGGGATCTGCAAAGTATTTTATAGCGGTATCCAGCGTTACTCTGTAGTTAGTACCGCATCCACTGGCTTGGTTTTCCAGGCTATCAACCCATTTCTGCAACCGCCCAACCATATAATTAAGCGTATCTTTTCCGGCCTGGGTATTAACCGCCACAGGCTTTAAGCGCTGGTCTAGTTGAACGGATGATTGAAACCCTATGTACCCGGCACGAGAGCTTGTTAAAGAGTCGATCTGGTATTGAAAACCAGCTTTCAGCGAAGAGGGACGTTTTTTATAAGGATCGCCAGCTTTCGCACCGAAACCAGGATTCATGCTGCTTGACAGATCCATAATATAAATAATCTCGACGCTGCCGGCAATAACAAGATCTTCCAGGCAGAGTTTCAGCCCTGTTTTGGAAATGTGGGTGATATTTGCCGGTACGTCAATTATTGTGTCTTTCCATTTGCCGGGATAGATGCAGTCCAGCACTTCAGGACAGTTGTTGAAATCACTGTTCCAGGTATAGGCGCACAGAGAGTCTTCATAAAGCGTATCGATGATCTGCGCGTTTGGGGTGTTGATTACCAGAAGCATTAAAGCGCTTAAAAGAGACGAAGAAAAATTGGTTTTGTTGAACATTGCACTCCTCCGTATATATGTATCCGGGATTAAAAGAATAGAGCGGATTTATCTATATTATACCACTTTTTAATAATAAAAAACATAACAAAATTTGCCCTGCCATGTATAAAGTCGTTAATAGTAACAATTCGGTTCAAAATTAATTCGTTGTTAATATAATTCACCGTTTTAAATTTGCAAATAGTTTGTTGATTTCTCAAAACGGTGTGTTAGACTCTATATTTGAATATTCTACCCTGCGCCGTTTCACTTTGCTGGGCAATGCGTTTTTAGCGTAGATAATTTTCGTCCTCGAAAACCAAATTAAATCATCGAGGACGAAGGACGAGAACGAGGGACGAGGACGATTTTATAGAATTTTCCCCCCATGAAAGGTACGTTGCGGTTTTGCCGGCTTAGATCAGGGTCACGATCCATGCTCCCAGCCCGGCAATATAGAATTGCCCGTCAGCCAGTATATTAAAAAGCGCGGAAAGAAGGTTTTTCAGTTTATGCTGCCATTTCATAAAAAACCAGATGTGCGTGAGAACCGGTATCTGGAGCAGGTATGCATACGAAGGCGCGTCGCTGAAGCGCCATTTGGGAAGGAAGCTGATGCCGGATAACGACACAAGCGTGATAAAGGATATGCCCAGAGCCAGATATATGAGCCGTTTCACTTTAACTTCGCCTATGATGGTAATCAGGGTCTCCCTGCCCATGATCCTGTCTCCCTCTATATCTTTCAGATCAAAAATGAGCGAGCGCAGGTAGGCCAGCAAAAATGTCCAGAAAAAAATAGCAGTCGCAGCGGTGTTTATGGTGATGAACGTACCATTTACCGCCTGAGGAATAAAGGTGACCAGCACTGACCAGGCCAGCGCTGCAAACAGATCGCGGGATGTGGGAATATCCTTTAAATTGCCATACTTTACATATTTTTTTAAGGGCTGCGGAACGATGGTGAACTGATATACAATACCGGCAAACGTGGGTATCAGCATGAGATAAAAGAGGAGCATACTGTGTAACATGCTGATTATCAATAAAATGGCGATGCATGTTATGGCAAGGATATTAAGTGAAATTTTATTTGCGTTGTAAAACCGGTATCTGCTGATATCGAGATGTTTATTGATGTCAATGCATGCGAGGCTGTTCCAGAGGTAAATAGACATCAGGTACAGAAAGGAGAGGGTTGCGCCGGTGCGTAAAAAGGGGAGTCCCTGAAGAGTGCTGGAAGCGAAATACATGGCTACACCGCCTGCTGCAACAAAGAAATTCAGGTTAGCCAGCGTATCGATAAATTGCGATATCCTGCCGAAAAAACTTTTTTTGCTGGTCCGCGCGAGAAAGTGAAGATGGTCGGCAACCCGCTTTATTACCCACGCCGGTGTTGATGCACCTGCGGTTATACCGATGTTTTTATATTTTGCAAGCTGTTTCCAGTCGATTTCCTGCTCTGTTTCTATATGTTGGGTCGGCGTGGTGCATTCGCCGGAAATTTTTGCCAGTCTCAGGGTATTTGCGCTGTTTTTGCCGCCGACAACGAGCATTGCGTCAGCGGTTTTTGCGAGGTCGCGCGTCTCCTCCTGTCTTTTATCCGTTGCTGCGCAGATTGTTTTTTTTATGACAATCTCCGCATTTTTATACCGGTCCTGTATTTTTCTCGCGATTGATTCGAAGGTGTCCCGATTAAAGGTTGTTTGCGAAACAAGACAAATCCTGTCGAAATCAGGCAGTTTTTCAACGTCATCGGAGTTTTGAATAAGATACCCCGCGTCACCAGCATACCCCAGCAATCCCACGACTTCCGCATGACCTTCATCGCCGGTAATGACTATTTTAAATCCCTGTTCGATGTATTTCTGAATGACTTTATGAACGGTTTTTACTTTCGGGCAGGTACCGTCAATTATCGTATAATGACCGTTCTCGAAAATTTTTTGCACATCAGGTGCAACGCCGTGCGCCCTGATAATAATGGTGGCGCCTGGCGGGGGCAGATGTTTTTCGTCGATAATTTGTATCCCGCGCGTTTCCAGCATTTCAAGGGTCTGGTGGTTATGAATCAAAGGACCGAGGGAATATATCTGCCTGGCGCCAGGGGCTGAGGTGATGTCAACCGCAAGATCAACGACACGCTTGACCCCCATGCAGAATCCGGCTGTTTTGGCTATTGTTATTCTCATGCGGCAGATTTTTCTTAAACCTGGTTCCGAAAAATAAAATCAATTTGGAATAGTGATAAAAATATACAATCTGTCGCCACACAGAGAGGCACGAATATACAATAGTCTGTAAAAATATCCCGGGAAAATCCGGAAGCGGTGAAAATACAGCGCTTCTGACCGGACTATTGCGCCAGGATTATTTTACGGGTAATGGTTTCCTGACCTGCCGCTACGGTAATGAAATAGACGCCGTTGCTGAAACGCGTTGTTGCAACGGCTATTTGCCGGGTATCTGTGCCTTTACAGGCAGATACTATTCTTCCGTTAGGCGCCGTGAGCGTTACCCGTGCATTTTTTACCGGAGCGCTGAATTGCACGGTGATTACTGTCCCGCGGCTGTTTTTTGTCTGCAGGATTTTTATGTGCCGGTTGTTTAGCGGTAAAAAACCAGTGGAAGAGAATGTGGGCGAGACAACAGATACTTTAGCAAATGCGGTATCCATAAGAATATAGGGGTGTCTCCAGTAAAAAGTAATTTCATCATTAAGCGCAGCCTCTGTCACGCCGTTGTTATGTACAGGGTTTCCGCTCAGTATTTGAAACGGTACCGTTTTCGAAAAAATCCATTTTTTGCCGTCGAAAACCGGGTTGGTCATGGTTATTGTTTCCGAGTCGCCTTTTGTGATTGTCCGGGCAAGAATAGTTGCTTGAGTGAGCGTATCAGTTCCATAATAGAAGAATTTAAGGGTGTAAGTGTTGTTTTGGGAGCTGAGGGTATCTACGGGTATATTATTGATGTTAATATTCATATGCGTTCGATGCCAGCAGTAAGCACAGCATGGCGTATGCGTCGTATCGCCGCCCACATTCAAGGTAAATTTAAAGTTCAGTGTCGTGTCATGCCCGCTTGGGGTGCTGAATAGTGAATTAACCTGGATTGTGTTTAAATTGGATTTCAGAGGGAGCGGTTTATTTAATACTGTCTGCCAAACGGTATCTGATGGTTTGAAAAAGGAGGCTCCCACCGAGCTTGTGCCCAATGAATTATTTGTAATAGTGAGGGTTACTGGATGGTAGGGCTCAACTTCCTTTTTAATCCTTTTCAGTATTGTTATAATCGTATCGGTACAGCTTGGAGGGACAAGGTATATCTGACCATTTGTCCTCAGGCAAATTGAATCAAGTCCTGTTCCAATCTTAAATCCTAAAAATATTCCATATACCTTAATATATTTATTCTGCAAAAGTTGAATTTGGGCTGACGTTGCTCCAAGTCCGGAATCAGGCTCACCACCGGAAATAAATATGATTATCCGGGATGTGTTGTCAAGAATTGAAGGGTTTGAGAAATTCTGTATTGCAGTATCTATTGCCGCCTGATAATTTGTACCATAGCCTACGGTATTATTTTCGTGCGTATTGACCCAATTTTGTAATTCGTTAACTTTATCATGAAGTAGCGAAATTCCTGCCGGGGTATTAACGCTTGTCGGTTTCAGGCAATGATTCATCTCAACGAATGAATGAAAGCCGATGTATCCGGCATGAGTTTGTGGCAGGGAGTCTATCTGGTATTGAAATGCAGCATGTAAAGATTCGGGTCTCTTTTTATAAGGATCTCCAGCATTCGTTCCGCAGGCCGGGTTCATGCTGCTTGAAAGGTCCACTATATAAATAATTTCAGCTCGCGCAGGAATAATCCTGTCTTCCAGACAGAGTTTTAAACCGCTTTTTGAAATTATTACTCTGTTGTCCGGCATATCGATGATAGTATCATTCCACTTGGCAGGGTCTATACATTCCAGAACCGTCATGCAATGTTCACAGCTCCAAATATACGCACATAAGGAGTCCTTGTACAACGAATCAGAATTCTGTGCGGATATGGCAGTAATAAAACAAGATATGAGCAGAACGAGCGCGGATGTAATGTTTTTATTATCAGGCACGACGCCTCCCTTAACAGATAATATATGTGTCTTCCTGCCTGAATCGGCTGTATGCTTTATATGGTCGTTATAATAACGCCTTTGGATTAAACTTTTTATAAATATTTTGCTTGCCGATTTCATCGTAGTAACTCATTTTATTCGTATGCCGCAAAATATCAATACCAGTATTGTCGCAGAAAACATCTCTAAAAGTTTCGGCTCAAAAAGAGTCCTTGACGACCTGTCTCTTTCATTGGAACCCGGGCAGGTATTCGGGCTTGTGGGATTGAACGGCGCGGGAAAGACAACGTTGATCAGGCTTCTGCTTGGCCTGCTGAATCCTGATACAGGAGCCTGTTCTGTGCTGGGGTATAATCCTTCCAGCCATGATAGAATGTATTACCGCAGGGTCGGTGTTGTGCTTGAGCACAACGGTTTTTTCGGCAATTGTACCGTATCCGAGAATCTCTCTTTTTATGCACAAGCCAGGGGAGTATCCGCTGATGCGTTACAACAGTATTTTTCCGAATACTGGGCGGATACAGCCATAGGCAAGGATACCCGTAAGGTGAAGGTACTTTCGCGGGGCCAGAAGATGCAGTGCTCGCTGTGCCGGGCTTTTTTAGGGTGGCCGGAGGTCTATTTTTTCGACGAGCCTGCGGTGGCGCTTGATCTTGAGGCGTATGACCAGTTCTGTGCCATGGTACGCAAAGCCCAGTCCGGGAACGCGACGATTATTATTAGTTCACATCAGCTTGATACGATTGAGGAGCTGTGCACCTCTGTTGGCATCATGGAAAAAGGGAAAATCAGCCTGCTGGAGGATTTTGCGGGAAAGCGGTATCAGGAGCAGTGGGTTATCCGTTCGGATTATGATGTAACATACAAGGCGATTATCGAGGATGTGTGTAAGAGCGAGGCGCTTTATAAGGAAGACCATTGGGAGTTCTGCGTCGGGGGTGATATTCAGAAGATGGTGTCTGTAATGGTGACGCAGCTTGCTGCTTCGGGCGCTTCGATTTTCGAAGTTACCCCGGCAAAGACTGATTTCAGAAAGTCAATCAGAAAGTTTTATGACGGCGGCGCAGGCGTATGAAAGATATAGCGTTAATCATCAAAAACGAATGGACCTGTTTCGTTAAAAGCGAAAAGGGAATATTTGTTATTTACGGGGTACTCGTACTGGCATGGAGTTTCCTGTTGTCGCATAATGCCGGCGCGGTATCTTCGGAGACCGGCTATCTGTGGCTGGTTTTCTTTTCGGTGATCGTGAGCGGGAATTTTGCGAATACGACCTTCGTCTCCGAACGGATGAGCGGCTCTCTTGAGATACTCTTAACCTCCGGAATATCCCGCAGCGCAATCCTGTCCGGCAAGATTCTGTTTGTCATGGGCATGTCGGGCTTTATGGGTGTTGTGTGCTTCGGAACAGCTTCCGGTTTCGGCGGTTTGCAGGGTAAAGAGATCACCGGCCTGGCTGGCGCTCCTGCGGCGGCAAAGGAGTTGATGCTTTATTGCGCAGCCTGTTTCATGAATGCGTCGTGCGGCGCCTGGCTGTCGGTGCGGATAACAAACCCGCGGTTGTTACACTTTATAAATCTGTTCGTCCTCGGCGTCATTGTTATTCTTCATTCGGTATTGTCCTACTTTATTGCGCTTACCCTCTGGTCGCTTGTTTTCGCTTTAGTGGTGCTGGGTGCTGTTTTTTATTTTCGTGCGCAGCGGGATTTTCGGACCGAGCGGGTTATTCAACCGGTAGTGTATTAGTGTCTGTAGCTGAATTATCTACGCAACAAGAGTAGATAAATTCAAAGCGTAGATAAGTCAGCGTACAGACACTTATGCCGCAAAGCCTAAAAATCCAATTCCTTAATTTCCGGCTTTGCCGGCTTAGTCTGTAGCTGAATTATCTATCCTTCTCATCGCAGGACGTTGCGTTTTTTGCGTAGATAATTTTTGTCCCCTCGAAAACAAATTGAATTTTAATCGTCGAGGACGACGGACGAGAACGAGGGACGAGGACGAATATAACTGTTATTTTCAGCTTTGCCGGGTTTGTACGGTTATTTGCACACAACCGTTGCGCGCGTATAATACCTGTTTTTCTCAAGTCCCAGGCCGACGGTCACGGAATGCGTCTCTTTTTCCCACTTCACATAGGGTGATATGGTTTCCGATTTAATGTCGAAATACCCGATGCGCTCGATTCTGGCCGGCGGGCCGATCTTTTCCTCCATGAGTTGCCGCAGCAGGGTTGCCTGCGGCCGCACGATACTGTTGAGGGAGTCTCCGTGGAAAGAGTATCCTTCAATCTCGTATTTGTAATATCTTCCCTTATCAGAAAAATGGAATCTGATAAGGAAGGGCGTTCCTTTAAGGTATACGTGCTCCGCGGAAAGAACGCTGTTTTTATCCTGAAGCGGGAAAGAAAATTTTTTATTAAAGATCAGGGCAAAGACTTTTTTACTCAGGCCGAACGGTATGCCTTCAAAGTCCAACGGGGAGGGTGGGTTGGCTTCAAGCTCACGAAATACGCGTATGGAATCGACGGTGTTGTCTAATGTGCTGATCAGCTTTTTAACAACTGCCTCTTCGCCGGTTTTAAGATACTGCAGCCTGTCACGGTGCCAGGCCAAGACCTCGCAGGGATAAGCGCCGGAAGCCATGCCGTTATGGCTGATGAACTCTTCGAGAATTTTTTTGTATTCGGGGGTTTCCGTACGCGCGGTCATGTTTTTTTTCCACCGTACAAGAGAGTCCGGCCTGATGTTTACGCTGTCTCCGGTGCAGGTGCGGTACTCATCAATAAGCCTTTTCTTGACGCTGACGATAAAAGTATCTTCGACCTCGGCCTGTGTTATGGATGAGTCGGCGGAAGAGAACAGGAGAAGTGCAATGAGTATATTCATAGTTTTTCGTACTACAGGACAGGTCTGAAATAAAACCTGCAAATCCTAAGCCGGCAAAGCCATATACTTTTGAATAAATTGTTATAGGCTTTCCGGCATAAGTGTCTGTACGCTGACTTATCTACGCTTTGAAAATAGCTATTCATGTTGCGTAGATAAGTCAGCGTACAGACACTAATAAGGATGCGTTTATAACTTATTGATATACTTATTGTACATTATTTCTTATCTCAAAGCTACAATCAAAAAGAACCGGGAAGTATCTGAACAGTTACGTGTCCTGTTTCAGTAGCGTCAAAGAATTGAAAAAGATATTTCGTGCCAACCGAGCGTGGTATGGTTTTGTTTTTATTATAAATAGATATTTTATGCCTAATGGCACGTGCACTCTTTTTCAAGGAACAATACGGGGTATTAAAAAAAGGAGCATCAAGAAAAAGATTTAAAACATTCCCCAACCATATAAAAAATTTAAAATTTAAAATTTAAAATTTAAAATCTAAAATTCCCTAATCCCCGATAAACCTGCCAGCCCACGATCTGACTTCTTTACCGTTGAGCACATGAAACCGCCTCAACCTCCGCAGAGTTTCGGAGCTGAAGCTTGACAGGGGTATCCAAATAAGGTGTTTTTTCAGCTTTGCGGCGAGTTTTTTTAAAAACGCATCCGGTTTTTTTGCAGCCACGTACGCCACGGAGTTTTCGTTACTGAACAGCAGGGCTCCGTATACCAGCCGATGCGACAGTTTTTTAAAGGAGGCCTTTTCGGTAAGCTCGAAAGCGCACGGGACATGCCGGGGCGGAAAAAGAAGTGAGAGTCCGCCGTATTTGCAGCGGGCGACACCCGGACCTATCAGATCGGCGAACGGGTCGGTGGCGTAGAAGGTAAGTGTCGACTCTTCGGTGTGCTCCGCATACCAGGTGGCTCTGTTGGGATATGTTTCGTCATGGTTCTCGTCAAAAATGATGACGACGGTGTCTACAGCGCCGCGCGACGGCGGTATCTCTTTGACATAGATGTCGCCGGTAAACCAGTTGCGCAGGGTCTCCCGTATATCAATGCCATCCTTGACCGAAGCCTGGAACCGCTCGACTTTGACCAGGTCTTCGCACAGCACACGGAGCGCTTTCGTGCGTATGTATGAGTTGAAGTTCTCGACCCGCCGGTCTTCCGGTATGTGCGAGCACATGCCCAGGGGATTCCAGAAATAACGGTATTTTATCCGGCACAGCTCCGTGGGGTCCGGTTTTATCGACAGGGTTTTCCATACCATAACCGTGTCCCGGAAAAGATTGACCGCATCCTCCGCGGCGTTTTTTCCCTGCGCCTGAATCCGGTTTATTCCTATCGACAGCACCGGCCATTTATGATCGAGCGGGAGGTAGGGGTAATATTTCGCGCTTTTAAGGATGCGCAGCGCGAATGTGTGCCCGCCCACCCCCTTGGCTGCCGCGACAATATCGAACAGCGAGGGCAGCAGGCGTTTGTCGGACAGAGCCAGGTTGCGTAAAAAGGTAAGCGCGCTCTGGA
>Ga0105099_10002509_pt1 | contig 10878 bp, 6 predicted proteins | sample PPLLak3cmMay2015_2_FD_79138 | JGI IMG/M metagenome (GOLD analysis project Ga0105099, IMG submission 79138) | Freshwater sediment microbial communities from Prairie Pothole Lake near Jamestown, North Dakota, USA - PPLs Lake P8 Core (1) Depth... | ecosystem: Environmental > Aquatic > Freshwater >...
GCTGGTGCAGGTTTGTGTGGCATTGTTCACCCTGCTCATCTGGCGCGGCAGCGGGTTGGAATGGTATGCAATGGGTTACTTCATCCTGGGGGGCTACCGTGCGGCGCGGGCTTTCATATTCTCCCTGGTGCGTTCCCTGACCCATTCATCCCAAATGGGACTTGCTTACGGGTTCGCAGAGACATTCAATTCCCTGGCGATCGTGCTGGCTCCATTGCTGGCCGGCCTGCTTTATACGCGCGATCCACTCATGGTGTACTGGGTCAGCCTGATCCTGATCGGCGCGGCAATCCTGGTTTCGGGTATCGCCGTGCCGGGTGGGAAGGCGACCGTATCCGCTGCACCTGTTGACATTCATCCAGCGCCAATGGAGTAACCCAAGTTGGAAATCGTCACCTTCACCCTGGGCCCGGCAGTCACCAACGCCTACTTGATAGCCGATCCTGATACCAGCGAGGCGGTTGTCATCGATCCGGCCTGGGATGGGCATCTCATCCTGTCGGAAGCAGAAAGACGCAACTGGCAGATTGGCGGACTCTGGTACACGCACGCCCATTTCGACCACATCGGCGGGGCGGCCGCTATTGCAGCAGGCCTGGACCCTCGACCGGCTGTCGCCCTCCACCCGGCTGACCTGCCGCTCTGGCAGGTCAAGGGTGGGGCAATGCTCTTTGGTTTCGATGTCGATCCCGGCCCAAAGCCATCCATTGAGTTGTATCATGGACAGGTACTGCGTTTGGGTAGCCTGGAATTCGAAGTGCGCCATACGCCGGGACATACACCCGGTTTGGTGGTTTTCTACTGTGCCCAGCAAAGCGTATGTTTTTGTGGTGATTTGATTTTCCAGGGTTCCGTGGGCCGCACCGACCTGCCCGGCGGGGATTGGGAGACTCTGGATGCAAGCATCCGCGAGCAAATCTATACCCTGCCGGATGGGACGCGGCTGTTATCGGGTCACGGGCCGGAAACAACAGTTGGCTGGGAGAAACGCTCCAATCCGTTTGTTCCTGCGTGACAGATAATGCAAATCAAACACCCAGAGAACTCTCACACTCTCTGGGTGTTTGTTGCCTCAATGGAAGGATCTGCTACATTTGGCGCAGTCTAGGGTTGAAGATGCGGTCCAGGGCGAAACCGACCAGGGAAAACGCCAGGCCAGTGATCATCAACATGACAGCCGGTTCCAGTATCCAGTAGTAGTAACCGTTGTACAGAGCACCGTTCCCCTGGGCATCGTTGATGATCTTGCCCCAGGTCGGCAGGGTCGGGTCGCCCAAACCCAGTACGGCCAGCGAGGCCTCCAGGAACACGTAGGTGGGGATCAGGGTCACCAGGCCGGGGATGAGCAGCGGGATGATGCGCGGCACCAGGTAACGGATGATGATTCGCCAGTCATTGGCGCCATAGGATCTAGCTGCTTCGATGTAGGGGGATTCCTTCACCTGCATGAAGATGGAGCGATAATTCAGGATTGCAGCCCCAAAGATGTTCAACAGGATCGTCACACCCAGCATCAACCAGATGTTGGTGGAATAGAATGTGCCAACCATGATCAGGATCGATAGGAGCGGCAGCACCATATTGATCCCGGTGATGCGCTGGATGATGCCATCCACCCAGCCGCCATACCAGGTGCCAATGGCGGCGATGATCATGGTGGTCAGGGTGGTGCCCAGGGCGGCCAGCAGGCCGAAGGCCAGGGCGATTGGGGTGCCCCACAGGAGGGCCACCATCAGGTCGCGGCGCTGGTGGTCGGTGCCAGCCAGGCCATGCACCTGCCCGAAGAGCACCATCTTGGCATCCACGTTCGAATCCGGCTCGAAGGTGAAGGCATCCACCCGAAGCTGGTAGGTGCCTTCCAGGGCCACGGGGGTATCCAGTTCCGGGTTGGCGAACAGGCCATCCTGTGGAAGCATGCCCAGCTTGCGCTGCAGCTTGGAATCTTGTGAGGCATAATAGGAGTCAGATGTGCCAATCGAGAAACTGCCCAAACTGATTTCGCGCCCATCGGGTGTGATCCAGGTCATGCCGATGTGGGGCTGCTTCTCGATATAGGTGGAAGTGAAGTACAGCACGATCTCCTGCGGGAAGCCATCATATGGGTAATCGATTGTGAACAGGATGGTGTATTTGTTCATCCCGGAGATCTCTTCGACCATCTTGAGTTCAGGCTGTTTGCTTGTGTCGAATACGAATGACTCCGGCAGGTTGTTGGCTCGGAACAGGTTGATCCAGGCCGGGGCAGCCGTGCGCGGGTTCTCATCCCACACTCCTACGCCGCCGCGCCAGAGGCGGATGGCTTCGTTGTAGGGGATCGAAACGATGGCATAGATGCCGATCGCGATCAACATCAGGATGATCACCAGCCCGGCAACCGCGGAGGGGTACCGGAATAGTTCTTGGAAAGTTCTCTTGAGGTTGCTCATGATCAACCACCTCCGCTGCCGATTTTGACCCGCGGGTCAACTATGGCATAGGCGAAATCCAGCAGGAAAACCGTGATGGCCAGCAAGTACGAGAAGATGATCGTGGCGCCAACGATGACCGGGGTGTCGTAGAAGCCGATCGCCTGGAAGGTGGCACTTCCCAATCCCGGCCATTTAAAGACCGTCTCGAAGATGGGCGCGCCAGTCCACATTCCAATCAGGGTGAAGGCAAAGGTGGTGATGATGGGCGGCAGGGTCGGGCGCAGCACATAGCGGCGCTCGATTGCCTGCGAGGCAAGTCCCTTGGCCTTGGCCATCTCGACGTAATCCTCGCTCGAATAGATCAGGAAGAAGGTGCGCCAGTTGTACACATTGGCAAAGATCGCACTCAGGGTAATAGCTATGACCGGTAGCACCAGGTGCTTGAGCAAGCTCAACCCATATAAAACGGGGGACTCAGGCGGGGGCGCATCCACCATGCCGCCGAAGGGCAGCACTTTGAAAACCGCTGCAAAGATCACGATCAGGAAAATGCCATAGAACCAGCCCGGGGCGGCCGAGGTTGGCGCCAGGGCAATGACCAGCCGATCCAGGAAACTCCCATACCTTCTGGAAAGGGACAGGGCGATCGTGATGGCCAGGAAGAAAAGCAGCAGATTTGCAGTTCCGAATAAAACCAGGGTGGAGGGCAGGCGCTCGAGGATGATCAGGCGCACCTGCTTCGAGCCGCTGTCGCTGGTCATCTGTTCGGCAAAGCCCAGGTTGAGCGTCAGGGCATTGCCCAGGTAGCGGAAACTGCGCACGATGAACGGCTGGTTGAGCCCCAGGCGTTCCTCCTCCTGGGCAATCATCTCGTTCATCAGCTCTTCTCTTTCTTCTTCGGGCAGGAGGGTGAACTGGCGGTCGCCACGAACGGTCAAAGCGACCGCTTCGCGGATCTGCGCCCGGCGGATGCGATCGACATAGCCGCCCATGTTGGCGATCAGGACGGTCAGGTAAATACCGATGGTTACTGTCAGGAACAGCAGGGCCAGCTTGACCGCACTGTACTTCAAGACCCGCACAACGGTACTTCCAACGGAACGCGTGGTGAGCTTTGCTTGCTGGGTTGGATCAACCAGACTGGCATCTGTCTCTGTCATAGCCTCTTCTCACTTTACAGATTTCAATATTTTTCCACAGTTCAGTGTAGTTGGGGGTGTGGTGGGCGGGCTTCACCCGCCCACCACACCCCCAAATTCCAACTGCTTAACTTCCTATTGGTTTATGAAGTTTGGCCCGATAGGGCGGGCCTTTCAACTCTCCCTATCGGGCCGATTGCGTTCGTGAAACGCTTATGGAGCGGTGGTCACGAACTCGACGGATTCGAAGGCGGGGATGCTCAACAGCTTGGAGACCACGACCATCGTCAGCTTGGTGGAACCGGCGGTGAGGGTTGCGGTCTGGTCGGCCGGGAGCACGACCTTCCACATGCCATCCTCGACAGCCTCGGCGGTGCCGCTGAAGGCCAGCTCGCCTGTGGCGCCGAACACCAGGAAGGACACGTTGAGGAGATCAGCAGTGGCGTAGGGCTTATCATCGAAGGAAATCATGACATCGAAGGTGGCCTCGGAGCCAATCTTGACCTCAGCCGGGGCGGTGATGTCGATCACCGGGATGGGCGGAGCGCCATAGACAGACCACCGATCGGACAGGTCGATGAACTCGGCGTTCTGCTTGAGGACAACCATGCCCTCGACCGGGAAGGCGCGTTCCAGATAATACGGCCCGGTGGCGATCCAGAAGTGACCCTTCCGGGTGTACCAATCGCTGAGGTTTGCCCAGCGGGTGGTGGCATCGTCAGCCGTGATCCATGCGCCCAGGACGTTCGGGAAGGGGATATAGTTCTCAGCCAGTGCCGTATCCAGGTAGGTCTTCAGGATGGCGACGGTCGGGCCGCTGATGTAGGACATCCAGTCCTTCTCGAGCGTGGCGGCCTTGGCCTGCGAGAAAGCGGTCTCGCCGGCGGCTTCGGCCAGCAGGCCGATGGTCATCATATCCCAGGATCCCATGCCATAGGCATAGTTCGGATACCAGGATGTGACATTGTTCTCGGCATCCGGCTGCCAGTTATCGGTGTAGGCCTCGATGACCAGCGGGTTCTCGGAAGCGATCTTGAAGCCCTTGAAGGTGGCCTGGAAGCTCTTGAGAGACGTGCCGGCCGCGGGATCATAGTAGGGGCTGGCTTCATTGCCGCGCTCGAAGATCAGGATCAAGCGCATGACGATGTCGGCAATGCTGAAGGGGCTGCCGTCGTGCCAGGTGGTATCGAACAGCTCATCACCGTAGGTGGCAACGCTCTTGACAGCGGCGGTCAGGCCATCGGGATAGGCTTCGCCAACGGTCTTGAAGACCTGGTTCTCGAAGTCCCAATCGATCCAGGCATCTGCCGGAACAGCGATCTCGGGAGCCGTGGTCAGGGTGACCCAGTCGAGGGTCACGCCGATCGGAAGGCCTTCCTTGGCAGTCACTTCAGCCGACACGACGCGCTCGGGTTGGGCCAGGCCGGTCCACGGATCGCCGATGGTGCCCCAGTCTGATGTGGCGCGGACCAGGGACATGTCATAGGCCCAGTTGGAGCCGTTGGGCGGGTTCCAGGGGTTGGTCAAAATGCTGGGCATGGCCAGGGTCATGGCGCCGCCCTCTTCGCCGATGCGGCGGAGGGTGAAGGGCCACAGGACGGAAGTATACATACCGCCGGCCAGGTCACTGACCACGGTCACGTTCGAGCGGTAGGGGGTGAAGGAACCACGGTTGCTGGTCCAGACGCGCTGGGATTCCGTGAGGGAACCCGGGATCAACTGGGCGAACAACTCGCGGCGCTCTTCGAGGGTGGAGTACTCGCGGTAGTACAGTTTCAAGGCAGCTTCATAATAGGCGGGATCGTTGGTATAGGCATCCCAGAGCGGGTTGCCAGGCCAACCATCGGGGGCATAGAAGTCGATGAAGTTGTCTTCCTCGGTGCGGGGCACAGCGGTGGTGACCCAGCCGCCGGTGTAAACGTGCCACAGGCCGTCGTTGGGATTGCCGGTCCAGATGGGGGACAGTTCGGCGGATTTCTTCTCGACGCGGGTGGCCGTGAAGCCGAGATCCTCGAGCAGGTTGGCAAAATAGTTGCCCATCTGCAGGCGCTCATCCTCGTTGCGGATGAGAATGATGATCTCGACCGGTTCGCCGTTGAAGTTCCACTTGCCATCCACCAGGGTGGCGCCCAAAGTGGTCATTTCTGCATCAAAGATGGCCTTGGCCTTGTCGAAGTCGTGGGCGTAATAGGCTTCCCACTGGGCGGCCAGGTCGGCATACTTGGCGTAGTCCGCGAAGGTGGGGGCGAAGCAGAAGAAGCGCGGGATGGCCATGCCCTGGGTGATCTCCTGGGCGATGTAGTCGCGGTCGATCAGCCAGTTGACGGCTTCGCGGATCTTGGCCACGGAGAACGGGTTCAGTTTGCCGGTGGCTTCGAAGGTCGGGCCGACGGGGTTGAAAGTGAACTCATTGTAGGAGCCGTATGAGCGGGAGTATGTCAGGTTCGGATCGGCCTGAACATCTGCCAGCAGGTCAGCGCGGGCAACAGAGTAGGCATAGACATCGATCTCGCCAGCCTGCAGGCGTTTGATGGCCGCATCTGCAGAAGGCTCTTCGATGACCACGACCATATCCAGCCAGCCGCCGTGGCGGGTGGTGGTAGGCCCAGCGGGCTCTTCCGGAGTCGTCGGCTCTTCAGTAGCCACAGGCTCTTCGGTCGGTTCAGTCACCGGGGGTTCGGTGGTGGGGGTCTCAGTAGCCGGCTGGCAGGCTGACAGCACCATGCTGGCAACCAAGAGCAGGCCCAAGACCAACATCAAGCGATTACGTAACATTGTCTTACTCCTCCAGGTTTAGAATTGAGTAAAGGATAGGATAGGGGAAACAAACACTAGCAATATGAGGTAAGTCGGCGTATCACCTCCTTTGCAAAGGATTGTCTGCTATGGCAAATTTGCCTCTTCTGCCATTGAGACTACGAGGAAGGTTAACACAAGAAATACAAAACGTCAAGCATCCCCGGAGGGGTTTTTACCTGATTCAAACAAATCGCTCTGATTCGGGTCCTTTTGACGTTCATCATGGGGAACACATGACCCCGTAGCCATACGATTCAAGGTTGTACAGGTTGGATGCCACCACCGGATCCAACCGGAAATTGCACAGATCCGGCCGCGCCGCCGCTGCCTGGATGCGCCAGTACAGGGGGAGAACCGGCAGATCTTCAGAAAAGATGGCCTGGATTTCGCGATAGGCTGCGGCGTAAACATCATCATCCTGGAGAGACGCCATGGCCGTGTAACATGCCGCGTCATACTCCGGGTTATCATACCCACCGAAGTTGATCCCACCCCAATCATTCTCCGCTGATGGGATTTCACTGCCCAGGAACCACTCGCAGACCGGGTCCATCCCCAGGCTGCCCATGGCCACCTCTACGAGCTCGAACTGCCTTCCGCGCAACAATCCATCCGGACCGGGCGCATACAACGCCTCCAGGCTTTCATAGTGCAAGGTTATCCCGATCCCACACTGGGCCAGGGAATCGGCGACCAACTGGCTGACCTGCCGGCGCTGGAACGAGTCGCTCGTCCACAGATCGAACTCCAGCCGCGTCCCATCAAAAACCCCTGTAACGTTGCGGGCCAGGCGCGGTGTGGTCGGATCGTTATCATCATCCTTCCAGCCGACCTGTTCCAGCAATAAGTTAGCCTGGGTGAGGTTGTAAGGGTAGGTTGTGATAGATAGGTCGTAGAGAGGATGCCCAGCCGGCAGGAGAGAATCCGGCACAGAGGTGAGGCCGCTCAACACGGAATCGACGATGCCCTGCCGATCCACACACATGGCAATCGCCTGTCGCATGCGCGCATCGCCGAGCAGGTCCGGCCGGTCACCGGCCAGCAGGGAGAAGCCATCATCATAACCAGCCGGGCGGACTCCAAAGGCAAGGTGCTCCATCACCATGCTCTGTGAGAACTCGGCCTGGAGCAAACCGCTTGATTCCATTGTCAAGAGCAGACTGACCTGATAATCCAATGGAACACTGGGCGCCAGCAGATCACATTGACCAGCCAGCAACATGCTGATGGCCTGGTTCGGATCGAGCGCAAAACGATACACCAATTCGTCGAAATAGGGCAGCCCCTCGTCGATGCGAAAGTAGTTCGGGTTGCGCACCATGCGGATGGAATCTCCCGGAATCCAATCTGCGATCATATAGGGCCCCCACCCAACAGGGAAGACCGATGCCACATCGGTATTTGGCAGATCGGCAGCATTGAAATCCTGCCACAAGTGCCGGGGAAGAGGCATCCAGAAATTGGTGAAATAGGTTGGATCGATGAATCCAGGCTTGCCCCACCACTGGACCGAGCGATCATCTGTGGCTTCATATGATTGCGTCCGCTCGTAAAGAAATTTGGAGCCGATCGTTTCAGGATCTGCTGCCAGGTTATAAGAATAGAGCGAGTCTTCAGCCGTCAGTGGGGTTCCATCCGACCAGAGCAGGTTCGGCAACATACGGAAGTTGACCACCATCTGATCCATTTCTATTGCACCGACGCCATCGTAAACCACGGCGCAGTCATCAGACCGGCAACCAGCCGGCCGGATGCGCACCCCCACCTGCAACTGAACTGGTTTTCCTTCCGCATCGACCACTTCATCACCAATGTAAACCGACACGGTCTCGATCAGGGCATCCCCATCCGCCGAACTGGGCAGTTTCTCCAGGATGACCGGATGGTAGCTGTAATCATGGATATCGATCGGGCCATCGTAGATGGCAGCCAAAACTTCGCGCCCGGCCGACGTAAGCGAGCCATACGGATACAGGCTGGACGGCTCCTCCCCGATGCAGATCGTCAAGGCCTGTGGCGGGGGAGAGGTCGGCGCGGGGCTTGGAGTGGGCGTGGCAGGAACAGGCGTGGCCGAAGGCTGTGCCTCTGCTCCACAAGCTGCAAGGGCCAGCACAAGGAATACAAAGAAGATGGTTTTCATCAAGCGACGGGTCACAGGGAGCCTCCCTTTCTGAATACCTCAATTATACAGCAGGCTTGCTCCCGTGTTTGCGTTGACACCACCATCTCACGAAAGTACAATCAAGCCATATCCCATTCCCTAGGAGGAAGATATGTGGAAAGAGTTCAAAGCCTTTATCTTGCGCGGCAACGTTATGGATCTGGCTGTAGCGGTCATCATCGGCGGGGCGTTCGGCAAGATCATCTCTTCGCTGGTCAACGATATCATCATGCCTCCCATTGGGCTGCTGCTCAAGGGCGTTAATTTCTCGGATCTGTTCGTTTCCCTGAACGGGCAGGTTTACGCCACCCTGGCCGATGCCCAGGCAGCCGGCGCGCCGGTGTTGACCTACGGAAATTTCATCAAGAATGTGGTGGATTTCCTCATTATTGCGCTGGTCATCTTCTTGATGATCAAGGGGATGAATAACATGAAGAAGAAACCCGAACCAGTGGCTGCCGAACCAACCACCAAGGAATGCCCATTCTGCTTCACCACCATTCCCATCAAGGCCACCCGCTGCCCGCATTGCACATCTGAATTGAAATGACATTGTAGGGGCAGGTAGGGGCAGGTCTAAGACCTGCCCCTACCTGCCCCAACCCATCCCCATCATGGATTTCCTCGAACACCTCAACCCCCAGCAGCGACAGGCCGTAACCGCTGCGCCCGGGCCTGTTTTGGTTCTGGCCGGTCCCGGGTCTGGCAAGACGCGCGTACTGACCCAGCGCATCGCCTATCTCATTGCCTATGAAGGGGCGCGGCCCTGGCAGATGCTGGCCGTCACCTTCACCAACAAGGCCGCCCGGGAAATGGAGGGCCGCGTCCGGCAACTGCTGGGTGAAGATGCCACCCGCGGCCTGTGGTTGGGTACGTTCCATGCCATCTGCGCCCGCATCCTGCGCACCGAATCCGAACACCTCCCTATCGAAAGCAATTATGTCATCTTCGATGATGACGATCAAGCCCGGGTGGTCAAGGCTGCCATCCGCGACCTGAACCTGGATGAAAAAACCTACCGCCCCAACTCCGTCCATGCCGCCATCTCGCGCGCCAAGAACGAACTCATCCGCCCGGACGATTACCCCACCCAGACTTACCGTGACGAGGTGGTTCGGCGAATCTATGTTCGTTACCAGGAACTCCTGCGCCAATCCAACGCGGTCGATTTCGATGATCTGCTGCTCGAGACCGCCTATTTGTTGGAAGACAACCTCTCTGTACGCAAGAAATACGCCGAAAAATTCCAGCACATCCTGGTTGATGAGTTCCAGGATACCAACCAGGCCCAGTACGTATTGATCAAGCATATGGCATCCGTCCACCGGAATATCTTTTGCGTGGGCGATGAAGATCAATGTTTCCCGGCGGGCACTTTGATCTCCACAGCCAAGGGCGCCAAGCCTATTGAACTGGTCTCTGGGGGCGACCAAATCATCGCTGCAAGCGGGCGCGGTTCCACTCTTTCGTGCCAGGTCAATCACATTGGCAAGAAGCACTTTAGTGGTGAATTGATAAAAGTAATCACTGCCAGTGGCCATTCATTCCGAGCAACGCCCAACCATGTGGTTTTTGCCAGGCTTGGACTCAATCCCGGCCTCAATTATGTTTACCTGATGTACCGGAAAGACAAAGGTTACCGGATCGGGATTGCATCACACGCCCGCAGCGATGGCGTCAGGCCAGAATTGCAAATTGGCTTGCGCATCCGCAGCAACCAGGAAAATGCCGACAAGATCTGGGTACTGAAGGTTTGCCAGAATCGAGATGAGGCGCATTACTGGGAGACTTTCTATGCGATCAACTATGGCATTCCCACAACTGTTTTCCATGTACGCGGCCGCCGGATGCGCATGTCGCAAGAGTATATCGATCGTTTGTTTCTAGCGATCGATACGGAGAAGAATGCCCGCAGACTCTTATCAGATCTCGAGATGGATTGGCGCTACCCCCATTACATCCCGCAAGGCACATATCGGAATATCGTCAACCTACGTTATTTCGGAGATGGCCGAAGAACGGACGAATCACCCTGGCACGCCCATCGTGTCGATTTATGGAGCAGTGAGCCAAACCTAGCAGAGAAATTGAAAGCGCTGGGCTACAACCCGCGCATCCGAAGCCGGAATAACTGGCGGATCGGATTGAACCGGTTGAATTATGATGATATCCATGAGGCTGCTCAGAAACTTGGCCATGCGGTGGGTGATGCAGAAATTGTGATTGGCGCATTTCTTGTCGACAAGGGGAGCGCTCCTCTTGCCCCGCGCTTCAGTTTGATGCCTGCCAGCCATCTTCACCCATCCATGCCGGTTGCGATCGAAAAAGACGGGCAGATCATCGAAGATTTGGTCACCGATGTTTCCCGCGA
>Ga0105099_10002514_pt1 | contig 10870 bp, 11 predicted proteins | sample PPLLak3cmMay2015_2_FD_79138 | JGI IMG/M metagenome (GOLD analysis project Ga0105099, IMG submission 79138) | Freshwater sediment microbial communities from Prairie Pothole Lake near Jamestown, North Dakota, USA - PPLs Lake P8 Core (1) Depth... | ecosystem: Environmental > Aquatic > Freshwater >...
GCGCCTAGCTATTGGAGAAGCGCATCGTCGTTATTCAGCCATGATCAATCGAAGGCAGAAATGGACCGGTCACTTATGGCAGGGAAGATTTTGTCATTTCCCATGGATGAGGCTTACCTCTTTTCTGCGGTAAAATACATAGAGATGAACCCTGTGCGGGCAAACCTCTCTGCTGACCCGTACTCCTGGAGGTGGAGCAGCGCCAAGGCGCATGCCGAAGGCAAGGACGACATTCTTGTAAGTGTCTCCCCACTTTTAGAGATGTTTGGTGACTGGAGATCGTTCCTTTCGGAAGCCGACGAAGAGGATGCGAATAAAATCAGGCGGCACGAGCGGACAGGCCGTGCTTTGGGAAATGATGCCTTTCTTGACGTCCTCGAACACTCCCTGATGCGTCCGCTGAAACGGCAGAAAGTGGGACGAAAGAAAAAAACTCAAGATTTGGCCCAGGAATAGGTATGGTGTCCCTGTATTCCCTGTTTTGAAATTACCTGCAAGGAAATGAACATGAAAATGAGAGGCTGTTGCCGGTCTATCTTGGGAACACTGTTGCTGGTATTATTTTGGGGTACTGCTGCGTCTGCGGCTACACCGATGTATCATGGGAAAAGCGCGGACCAGTGGCTCGAAATGCTGGGTCAGCCGGATGATGATATTCGTAGCCAGGCTTTTATGGAGCTTATCCAGGCAGATCAGAGCGGTGGCGAAATGCTGCTGGCCTTTTTGGGAAGTCCAAACCCGGACCTGCGAACGATTGCAGTAATGGGTCTGAATCACATGGCTCCTTCATATCCCGAGTCGATTCCGGGGTTGGCCGAAGCCGCTCTGGATGTAAACCTGAACATCAGATACTGGACTTTGTCCGCGCTTCGGAAGTATGGGGATAAAGCTGGATCTGCCGTGCCCAACATCATTCGGGCATTGGAGACCTACCAAGGGCAAGGTCCGGAACTCGAGGGGCCGGTTCGGTATTACGCCGATGCGCGAGCCCGGGCAGCAAAAGCTCTCGGCGACATTGGCCCCGCTGCAAAAGACGCCCTTCCTGCCTTGGAAAAGGCTCTGCAAGACCCGTCTGCTATGGTACGGGAAGCAGCGAAGCGCGCAATCGAGTTGATCAGCGTGCCGGCACAAAGCCTGAGGGGGACGCCCAGAGAAAAATGGGAAATCAGGAAAAATAGTTTCCCTTCAGCGCCTCGCATGACGTCCCGTTGTCACTCCTGCTTATGCGCTTATTCTCCCGTTCCGGATTCATTCTTTCGTTGCCTCGCGGGCCGAGTCCAGGAATCGCAACACCGACGCCGCCACGACGCGCGTGCTCTCCGACAGGAAGGCGTGGCCGCCGGGGTGGCGCTCGAACCGCCCCCGGGGCAGGAACCCGGCAAGCGTCTCGGCTGCGGCTGCAGGGAGAAGGACGTCATCCTCGCCGGCGAGGACGAGCGCCGGGGCGTTGATGCGCGATGCCCGCTCTCGGGTGTCGTGGGCCAGACAGGCGCCGACTTGCGCAGCGAAGCCGCACGCCGAGGGGGCGGGGGCGCCGGCGAGGGTCGACAGCGCCCCCTCTATCAGCGCGTCGTTCTCGAGGGTCGCAGGACCGAAGACCCAGGCGAACTGCTCGCGCCGGAAGGCGTCGGCCTCTACCCCTGCCAGGAGGAGCCGCCGCCAGGCGTCGAGGGCGCGGCGAGTCCGCCCCGGGAGGCGGGCCGCGGTGGCGGCGAGCACCAGTGAGCGGATCCGGTCCGGCGCGAGGAGCGCCAACTCCTGCGCCACGAGGCCGCCGAGAGAGAATCCGAGCACGTCCACCGAGTCGAGCGAGAGGTGGTCTAGGAGCGCGAGCGCGTCGGCGGCGAGTCGAGCAGTGGTACATGGTTCTGGCGGCGGACCGGACAGGCCGGACCCGCGGGTTTCGAGGAGTACCAGCTGACGCTCTCCGCAGAGCTCATGCACCAGAGGACCCCACGCGGACAGGTCGAGGCCGATGCCGTTCAAGAGGAGCAGGGGCGGTCCGCTGCCAACGATCTCGTAATGGAGCGGTGCTCCGTCGAGTGTGAAGCCACTCGCCTCGGCGGCACCGGCACCCGCCGGCCGCTCGAGCTGGGCCTCGACGTACTGCGCGAAGTCGTTCAGGGAGCGCAGCTTCACCGAGGATTTGTCGCTAACCCGGATGACGAACCGCACCTCGATGGCCGCGATGAACGCGGTGAAGCCGAACGAGTCGAGAGCGTTGTGCGCAACGGCCTGATCCGGCTCCAGCTCGTGGACCGTCTGCGCGTTGCCCCCTACCTGCACTATGAGTTCCCTCAACTGATCGATCACCGGTGCTTCCATGTTTCCTCCTTGGTTGCGCTCCGGTCGAGCGCGTTTCGCTGTCTGCGCATCACGTCGTGCTCCGTTCTCTCAGTTTGAACCGCTGCACCTTCCCGGTGGAGGTGCGCGGCAGTTCGGCCACGAACCGGATCCGCGCCGGGCACATGTGGTCCGGGAGCCGCTCTCGGCAGTATCGCCGCAGTTCTCCGACCAGATTCGGCGACTCGGTCACTTCGCGGCCGAGCACGACGAAGGCACCCGGGACGCTGAACGCGCCGACCCGGGTGGCCACTACGGCACACTCGGCCACCACAGGGTGGTCCCGCAGGACCTCCTCCACGGCGGTGGGTGAGACCCAGCAGCCGGCCGACTTGAACATGTCGTCGCTCCGGCCACGATGATAGTAGAAGCCGTCCCGCTCCACGAAAAGGTCGCCGGTCGCGAGGGGAGCGTCGGCAGCCGCATCCGACGGGCTCCAGCCGCTCGGGGTCCGGGTGGGCCCGTCAATGAGCAGTTGTCCCTCGTGCCCGGGAGCGACATCCTCGCCGCGCTCGTCCACCAGCCGCGCCTGGTAGCCCGGCACCAGCTTCCCCGCCGACCCCGCAACCGCGTGTCCCGGGGTGTTTGAAATAAAGTGATAGGCCATCTCGGTGGAGCCGATGCCGTCAAGGATCTCCAGGCCGGTGAGCCGCTGCCACTCCTTGAACAGCACCGCCGGGAGCGCCTCGCCGGCCGAGCAGCAGAGCCGCATCGGCAGCCGCTGCCGGACCGCCGGCCACGAGCGGAGGATCTGGGCGAAGAGCATGGGGACAGAGAAGAGCACCGACGGGCTGTGCCGGCAGACGAGCTCAAGGACCGCCGCCGGATCGGGCTTTCCCGGGTGGAGGATGGCGGTGGCGCCGAACCGGAGCGGCAGGGCCAGGCTGTTGATGAGCCCGTAGGCGAAGGAGCACTTGCTCGTAGAGAAGATGACATCCTCGCCCGTCAGACCCAGCACGGCCTTTCCGACGAGGTCGCACGGAAGCACGAGGCTCCGGTGCCGATGAGGCACTCCCTTGGGCGCGCCCGTTGAGCCGGAGGTATAGAGGACGTAGGCGAGATCGTTGTCGACTGGCTGGAAGGCGTCGCAGAGCTCCAGTCCGGGGCCGGTGCACTCCAGAATGCCCACTTCGTCGCAGGCTATCTCCTCGACGGAACCTGCCGGCCCCCTCGCCGCGCTGCCCGCCAAGGAGATTCGCAGGCGCGCGCCCGCGTCGATCGCGACGTGCGCCAGTGCCTCGCGATCGAGCTCTGGGTTCACCACCACTGCCACGGCGCCCGACAGGAGGCAGCCAAGAAAAACCACTGGGAAGGCGAAGCAGTCCGGGAGAGCAACGAGGACGCGCTCCCCCGGTGAGAGCCCCCGCTCCCGCAGCTGTCGGGCCAGACAACGGGCTCCCTCGCCCAACTCGCGGTACGCGTGGGCCTTTCCGGAGCAGATATAGGCGGTCCTGTCCGGGCGGTCCCGGAGGTTGTGCTCCAGGAGATCCAAAGCGGCATTCGTCGCGCTCAATGATCCTCCCTGCTTGGTCCACGTGCTGTCGCGAGCGCCTGCGTCTCGGCTCCGACGCGGCGAGATAGCTCGCCGATGTGGGGGGCAAGTTCCGGCTCGTGGCCGTAGCAAAACGAATCCTTCCGTGCCCCGACGTAAAAGGGATAGGAATTTGCTTTTCGATGCAGACTTTATACCCCCGGAAATGAGCTTGTGTCAACGGATTTAGGGACTTTCTGGAGGAAATCGGAAGCGATCCGAGTAACCTCTGACCGGCTGACAGTTCAGGCGGAAATGGAAGACGGGGTCTGACGAAGCGAACATGTTGCCACTGACTAAAAACAGAAAAACAGGGTGGATTTGCCACCCTTAGATCCTCGTTTTTGATGGAGCTCCGGGGAGAGTAGAGAGGCGTTTCCCCTACCCTCCCTTATCAGAACGGCAAAGGGACGGCAAATCAGCCTCCCTTTGCCGTTTCGCCGGGCCTTCCGCTCAGAAGGCATAGACGAATTTGGCCCACAGGTTGTTCCCTTGGGGCCGGTTCCTGGCTTCCACCTCGAACAGGTACTTGAAGACGAAGCTCATGTTCTTGTAGCTGTACTTAGCCTGGGGCCCAACCGCGACCGTCATCCCCCGGTTGTCGCTCACTTCGGCACTACCGGTTTCGTCGTCGGTGACCTGCTGGTAGTAGTAGCCACCGACGCCGAGATTGAAGGGACCGACTTTCTGCCCCACGGTGTAATCCACGTGGAATTCCTGCCCCGAGAGGTAGTCGTTGTCGCTATTCCGGGTATTGAAGTCGTACATCAGCTTCGCCGACACCTCAAAGCCGCCGTCGGTGACAAAGGTTCCCGCCACGATGGGCTCGAAGGTCCAGTAGTTCCTGCCGAGGTTCGCCACCCGCGTCTTGTCGTAGCTGCCGGTGGGGCAGTAGATATCCACGCCGGTAGCAAGGTGCCAGTTCTTTCCGTGCCAGGAAAGGATGAACGGGTCGACGATGATGTCTCCCAGTCCCTCCCTGCTGCCGCCCCCGCCGGGCGATTTGTGGACATCCACCTTCATCAGGGGCAGGAAGACATGCATTCCCCAGTAGCCCCCCAGGACCTTGTAGGGGGTAACATGGATCAGGCGGAAGACATTGACATAGATATCGGCATCAAACTCAAACGGATACTTTTTGCCGTTGTTGTCCCGGAAGCTGTCTGCCGAGTAATAGTTGAAATAGTTGATGAAATAGGTCCCCGGCGGCGGCACCGCCCCGGACATGAAATCCTCTGCGCCGTTGGGGTAGGCCCCGCCGCCCCCTTCGGTCGCCGACGCCTGCGTACCGGCCATCAGTGCAAAACCCAGCGCCAGCAGCACCACAATCGACGGCATCTTCTGGTGGATGTTCCTCATTGCTCCTCCCCTTGCATCACATGAAATGTCCCCTCCGGGATTTGTGCGAAACCTTATACAAAGTAATCATGTACGTCAAGACAGAGATCACCGAACTGAAAATAATTACGTATCAGGGATGCCCCGGACTTACTTGTCTTGGATTTCCTCAGCTCGCTTTCCGTGCCCATCCAGACCGCTGCGTGACCCCAGTAACCCGGGAGCAGCTTGTCACTGCCGTTGGCTGCTATAACAGCGGTGTGAGGGGAAGTGCTTGCAGTAACTTGACCTTGCGCCGTTTAGCCACAGGGGCAAAGCGATCGGGATTATCGGCGGCATCCCAGCTGTTCTCCGGCAACATATCCCGCTCCATATTCCGCTCCACCTGTGCGGCAAGCCGTGGATTATTGACCAGTATTCCCACTTCGGTGTTGAGGTTTGCTGAGCGGGGGTCGAGATTGAAGGTGCCGATGAACAGGGTCTCACCGTCAATCACCATGCTCTTGGCATGGATGGCGAAAACCGGGGCTTCCTTCTCCAGCTTCGGATAGCGCTCCATCAGTTCAGCCCTGATGGCCGGTTCAGGTTTATATTCGTAGACCTTGATGCCGCTTTTCAGGATGCTGCGACGCTGTTTCCGGTAGCCGCTGAAGGCCATCAGGTTGTCGGTGGAGGCCAGCGAATTGGTGGAGATGCGCACCTCCACGCCCTGCCGTACCAGCTGCCGGAATAACGCGAGCCCCCCGTCAGGCATGATCAGGTAGGGAGACTGGATGATGACCTTTTTCCTCGCGCTCCGCAGCACCGCCGCCAACTCCGTTGTGGTCAGCCCACCGCCGGAGAGCCCGGCATGTCCGTCATTCTTGCCCGGCATGTCGCTGAGGAAACGGACCTCATCCCAGACCATCTCCCGCAGCAGACCGTCAAACTTCAGCGGCAGATTCCGCAGCGCCTCCCGCACCTCGGGGGCAAAATTCTCCTGCTTTCCGGCATAGGCACGAAGATCCGCATAGATGGCGTTCATCCGTGCCGGGGTAATTTTTTTCAGCTTCTTTGCCAGCAGCTTTTCCACCGGCACCGCTAGGGGACTCTCCCAGAAGCGGCCGAAACTCTCCTCCATCCCGGTCACCACTGGTCCCATGACCAGGGCGTCCCGATCTCGGAAATTATAGTGGTGATCGTAGTCATAATATTCGTCCGCCATGTTGCGGCCGCCGACGATCCCCACCAGGCCGTCAAACAGGGCGGTCTTATCGTGCATCCTCTGGTTGACGGCCCGCAGGGCAGTCACCACATTACTGATCCGTTTGACCGTGGAAGTGCCAACCGTGATCTTCGGATTGTAGATACGGATATCGATGTTCGGGTGCAGGGTCAGGGCCAGGAGGGCATCAGGCGGTGCATCGATCAGCAGGTCGTCAACCAGGATCCGCATCTTGACCCCTCTTTCGGCGGCCCGCAGCAGGGCCTCGCTTGCCAGGATGCCGACGTTGTCGGTACTCCAGATGAAGTACTGGATATCAATGCTGGTCTGGGCGTGGTCGGCCAGCCAGGCCCGTGCCAGCAGCGACTCCTCACCCTTTTCCAGGACATAGACACCGGACTTTCCCCCATGGCCGTCGATAATGCCCTGAGCCAGCTGCGAAAGTGGTTGGGCAGCTGACGGCGGCGGACACTCTGTTGCACAGAGCGGCACGGCCATGAAAATAACCAGAAGACAAAGGATGAAGCAGGGGTACATGCGCATTACCGTTTCTCCCGGAACCAGATGATAAAAAAATCAGGAAGTTGCAGCGTTGACTCACGGCAGCCGCAGCGCGCAACGCTCCCCATGCACCAGCAAGAAACCTTGACAACATTAGAAAACAATCAAAAACAGGGATTGTTATTGCACTTCTTTTCCGTCCTGTCAACAGCGTAAACAGTACACTACCGCCGCTCCGGAGCATCATCCGGACGCCAGCCGGCAATCGCTGTTCGTGCCCCCTTGACATGACCGTCATCCGCTGGTATGTTGTCATTTGACAACGTATCGTATCCCTGCGGCACACTAACCGCACAGGACACTATGAGGTAAACCATGGAAGAACTGACGGCCCGACAACAGCAGGTACTGATATTCATCAGCGATTTCATCGAGAGCCGCGGCTATCCGCCGACCCAGCGGGAGATAGCCGGCCACCTGGGAATCAACGGCACCCTCGGCGTCATGCGCCACCTGCAGGCCTTGGAAAAGAAAGGCTACCTGGCCAAAAGTTCCGGCAGCTCCCGGGGCATCGTCCTGTCCGGCCACCCTGCCCGCGCCACCTCCCTGCCGATCGTGGGAGACGTTCGCGCCGGACTACCCCAGCCGGCCAGGGAAGATATCGAAGGATACTTTGCCATCGACAGCACTCGCCTGCCTTCCGGGGCGGCTTTTTTTCTCCGGGTCCGGGGAGACTCCATGATCGGAGCCGCCATTCTGGAAGGAGACCTGGCACTTATCCGACCCCAACCCTCCGCGGACAACCGTGACATCGTTGTTGCGCTGATCGACGGTCAGGCGACCCTGAAACGCTTCTTTCGCGAACGGCAGAAAATCCGGCTGGCAGCCTCCAACCCTAATTACGAAGATATTATTGTCCGGGAAGGTGAGGGAGAGGTAACCATTGTCGGCAAGGTGGTAGGAATCTACCGCCCCCTGGAGTAAGCCATGGAACGGATTCGGGAGCCGATTCGAGTCGCGGCGGTCTTCACTCCCGGCCGGAGCATCCGGCCGGTCTGGTTCGACTGGCAACGGCAAAAACATACGGTTGTGGAAACCACCTACTCCTGGCAGGAAAAATGTGGAGAAAACATCCTCCTCCACTTTGCCGTGGCAGACGGTCAGGCACTCTATGAGCTTGTCTACGACACGAAGAACCAGAGCTGGACACTGTATGGCATCGAGGTGGGATAGGAGCTGTTACTCCTCCAGCTGTCACAGTTTTTTTGTTAACAAGGTATTGAGAGGATGCTATCATCCGCCATGCACGGCAAAGAATTTCAAAGAAAACAAGCCGCGCTGACAAGTGAAGCGGCCCAGTCGCAAGAGAATAACCCCGGCAGATCGATTTTCTGGAGGATACCCTATGGAACAACAAGACATTCGTTGGCAACAACGTTTCAGCCATTACCAGAAAGCACTCCAGCAATTGAACAGTGCGGTAAAGCTCAGCCAACAGCGTCCTCTGTCGGAGCTTGAAGTACAAGGGCTGATCCAGGCCTTTGAATTCACCCATGAACTCGCCTGGAACGTCATGAAGGATTACTTTGAATATCAGGGGAACACCTCGATCACGGGCTCGCGCGACGCGACTCGTGAGGCCTTCCGAAGAACCCTGATTACCGATGGTGAAGGGTGGATGGAAATGATTCAAAGCCGGAACAAGACTTCACATACCTATAATCGAGAAGTTGCCGACGAAATATCAGCGAAGGTGATTGATGTTTATCATGATTTGTTTATGGCCTTTGAAAAGAGGCTGCAGGATTTAAAAAATGCCGACTGACACTATGAATGCAAGATTCGGCCTTAAACAGAGCACCATTGATAAAATCAACGGGGTTTTTTCCGCCCACCCCCGAATAGAGCGAGTCATTATCTATGGCTCGCGTGCAAAAGGGAACTATCGAAACAGCTCCGATATTGACATCACCATCGAGGGAGAAGCCATTACGCTTTCCGAACTGCTGAAAGTGGAAACCGAACTGGATGATCTGTTACTGCCCTACACCCTCGATCTTTCCCTCCTGCACCTGATAGACGATCAGGATCTTCTCAACCATATCCGGCGGGTCGGCAGCGTCTTTTACGAGAGACAGGCCATTTCCGCTGACAGCGGAGACAACCTCACCGGAAATAGCTGAATTGATTAAAACGAGTCTCACCATGACCCACCGCACCATTCTCCACATAGACATGAACGCCTTCTTCGCCTCGGTGGAACAGGCCATGAACCCGGCGCTGCGGGGCAAACCCATTGCCGTGATCGGCTCGGCCCATCGCACCGTCATCACCACCTCCTCCTACGAGGCACGAAAATGCGGCGTCAAAACCGGCATGGCCGTCTGGGAAGCAAAACGCTGCTGCCCCGAGTTGATGCTGGTCGTCGGCAATAACCGGAGGTATACCCACACCTCCTCTGAAATCATGAAGATGCTGCTCGACTACACGCCGCTGGTCGAGGTGTTTTCCATTGATGAAGCATTCATGGACGTGACCGGCTGTCTCCGCCTCTTCGGATCCGCGGAAAACATCGCCTACCGTCTGAAGGCACGGATACGCAACCGCTTCGGCATTACCTGCTCCATCGGCATCGCCCCCAACAAACTCCTGGCAAAACTGGCCAGCGAGATGCAGAAACCTGACGGCCTGACGATCATCAGGGCCGAAGAAATCGGCAGAGTGCTGGAGAACCTCCCGATAACAGACCTCTGCGGCGTGGGAAGACGCCTGGGACGCCAGCTGAGACTTCTCGGCATCACCACTTGCGGTGAACTGGGACGGTTTCCGGCAGAAATCCTGAAAAAAAAATTCGGCATTGTCGGCGAATACCTGCAGCGAATGGGAAAAGGGCTCGACGAGTCCCCCGTCCTGTCGGTAGAGGACGCCGAACCGGTGAAGTCGGTGGGCCACAGCATGACCCTCGAGCGGGACATCGACAAACGTGAAGAGATCTTGAGATACCTGCTGCAGCTGTCGGAGATGGTTGGCAGGAGGGCACGGCGGTACGGGGTAACCGGCAAGACGATAAGTCTTTACGTCCGCTATGCGGATTTTGATACGAGTTTCGGCAAACAGCAGACCCTGGGCGACTATATCAGCCTCAGCGAAGACATCTATCGGGCGGCCATGCGAATCCTGGATTCCGTCACCCTGGAACAGCCGATCCGGCTGCTCGGCATACGCCTTTCAAACCTCCGGCACCGGGAAGAACAGCTACCGTTGTTCATTGATGAGAAATTGAAGGTATTTGCAACCCGGGCCATGGATGAAGTAAACAACCGCTACGGAGACTTTACCGTAACCTTCGGGGCACTCCTTTCGACCACTGGAAAGAAAGGCTCCTTCGTCATCTCGCCTGCATGGCGGCCGGACGGCATCCGCTGCGTTGAGGTGGGATAGAAGCCCCCTCACCATCATTTCTGCAGGGGACATCCGTCAGGTGATAAACAGATAATCACGAATTACAATTCATCTGCCAGAGCAGGATTATTATTCACCAACACAAACTGTGGAACAGCTGTGGAAAACTTCGTGGAAGAGACAGGTAAGTGATATTTATTACAGGGGAAATCACTAAATGACCATTTTTTAGGCGGCTAAATACACTAGTTATTTCAGGATGTTACGATTATTTTTAGCAATTACGGGAACTTCTGGAGATACTTCACTGATTTTCGCGGAAAAATGCAACCGGCACCCCGCTCTGTGCATAAACCCTCTCTCCTAGCCCTTCTGCCCATAGTGCTTGGCTGCCCCGGCGCAGCTCAAGAACCTGAAACCCGTAGAAAATCGAGTAGGGTGAGGCGAGCTGATCATGCCCGCCTCATCCCTCTCACAGAACCGTACGTACGGGCCTCGTATACGGCTCATGCCCACTCTATCCTCATTTTTGAGGCGGTTGCCGTTCGCAC
>Ga0105099_10002516_pt1 | contig 10860 bp, 12 predicted proteins | sample PPLLak3cmMay2015_2_FD_79138 | JGI IMG/M metagenome (GOLD analysis project Ga0105099, IMG submission 79138) | Freshwater sediment microbial communities from Prairie Pothole Lake near Jamestown, North Dakota, USA - PPLs Lake P8 Core (1) Depth... | ecosystem: Environmental > Aquatic > Freshwater >...
AATAGCTGCGCCAATTGCAAGAAACATATAACCTATTTCTGCAACTGCCACATAAGCAATCATTTTTGTAAAATCAGAGCGTTTAAGTGCCAGAAATACACCAATAAATATACTTAGTACCGAAAGTGCTATAATTATAGCACCTAATAATATGTTTAGATTTATTTCTATGTCACCAATTTGTTTTACCAGAGTTAATAATTGTTTACCATAAATTGTAAAAATAACTCTTAAACCACCATAAAGACTAGCAAGTGTTGCACCAACTAGTACAAAAGTTACTGATGCCGGGGCTCTACTATATGCATCAGGTAGCCACATATGCATTGGTGCAAGGCCTGATTTCATAGCAAGTCCAGCAATCAGTAAAACAAGTACTATTCTGTCAAAAAATGAAAATTGTATGGATTTAGCTATAGCCGCCATATTCAAAGCATCGTACTGAGCGTATAGCAAACCTATAGAAAACAAAATAAATAACGCACCAATTGAACTAATTACTATATATTTGAAAGCAGCGTCTAGTGCTTCTTTTTTATTAACATAAAACGCAATTAGTGCGCAAGAGGTTATACAAGATATTTCTAAGAAAACAAAAAAGTTAAATAAATCACCAGTAAGCTCCATGCCCAAGATACTTGTTACAAGAAGTAAAATAAGTGTATAGTATTTATCTTGGCCATCTTCTTCTTTCATAAAAGACCATGAGTATAATATACCAATAATTGCTAGAATTATAGTTATAATCACCATAAAAATAGTCATACTGTCAATTTCAAACATTATTCTTACAGGAATAGTCATTCCGCTAGGTAACGGTGCTCCACCACCAAAAACGTATACTCTTATACCATTAGTTAAAACATCATTGCCAAGTATCACAATCAATAAACCTGTTATACCTAGCATTATCAAAACAAACAGGTTTCTTACAGTATTATTGATCTTACTAACAAGAGGTGTAAGAAATGCTGTAAGTAATGGAACTGCAACAATTAAAGCAGGAGAATGAGTAGTGATAATATCAAACCAGCTCATTCTTCAGGCCCCCTAATTTTTCTAACATCCAAGGTTCCATAATGCTTATAGATATGCATAATAAGAGACAACATCAATGCAAGAACTGCAACACCAATTACGATGCTTGTAAGAGTTAATGCCTGAGGAACAGGTAGTACCATACTTTCTGGTGTATTTTGTAAAGCTTCCGAAGGTGCACTCGTAAAGATAGGAGCAACACCACCATTTGGGTCAAACCAACGATATCCTAAAGTAATCAAAAACAGGTTTACCCCGCTTTCAATAATAGAAATGCCTATCACAATTTTAACCAAATTACGTTTAAACAAAACAGCGTATAAACCGATAAGAATCATCGCGACAACAGCAATAAAAGGTATATTGTAAAGCATCGTCATTGTTTCCACTCCTTTACACTACTTGCTAGTCCCATCACAAGCACAATTACAAACAAACCAGCAATAACCTTTACCCCAACAGCAAAATTCATCAGCGGCAAAACACCAGCTGTATTAAAATCAGCAAGAGTACTACCTGTTTCCGGGACAACATTAAAGATTATACCCGTGCGAACTAGAAAGTTATTGAAAAAATATCCTCCAAAAAGCAGTCCAAAGAATGCTGTTCCTATAAAACCTAGCGCACCAAGACTTTCAAACACTGAAAGTCTACTTACTTTTATTTTCTCATAAGTCCATGCTGAACCATATGCCACAAGAAGCATTATACAGCCAGATGCAGCAACAGCACCACCCTGAAAACCTCCACCAGGGGTAAGATGTCCATGAGCAATTACATACAGACCAAATATCATGATAAAAGGAAAAGTGATATTAGCAAGTGTTCTAACAATCTTTGACATCTGACTCATTTCTTCACCTTCCTAAAAATCATTATAACTCCAGACACAGCAGCAAAAAGAATTGTAGCTTCACCAAGTGTATCAAAACCTCTGTAGTCAAATACAATAGTTGTAACACCACTATTTGTACCAGTTTGATTTTGTGTATTATTAATGATGTAGTCATCCATTTCTGTTTTCATTGGTGCGCCAAAAGAAAGCTGTATCGCAGTAGCGACAAGAATAACAGCTAATATAGAAAACATAACTACTGCAACAGTTGTTCTAAGAGACATTTTCACTCTTCCTCCATACGTTTTGTTCCTTTGATGGCAATAATCATAATTGCAGTTGACAAGCAAGCGCCAACACCAGCTTCTGCTATTGCAACATCAGGTGCCTGCAAAACATAAAACTCTAAAGATAGTAGTAGACTCATAGCGGCCAATGCAATCGCAGCAGCAATTAAATCTTTAAGATAAACAGCAATTATACATGACGCAACAGTTAAAACAAGTAGTAAAATGTTGACGATTGCAAATAATAGCATATCTAGCATATTATTGTTCACCTCCATCTTTGCTCAAAGCAGTTTTAGAACTTGTTTTTTTCTTTGTAATCTTTTCAGTTGACTTATCTTTTAGTTCATCTATAACTGCCTGAGCTGGCATAACTCCACTTTTATGTGCTGCACGAGCAATCGCATGAGCACCAACTGGATTGGTTAAAAGTATCGCGATCAATGCAAAAGCAGAATGTATTGCCAACACAGATCCATTTGTATCATGTCCCCACCACATTTTCAAACCAATGATGATGACAGAACCAATGATAAAAATAGAACCAAATGTTGTGCATTTAGTCCCAGCATGTAACCTTGTGTAAACGTCAGGAAAACGCAACAACCCAACACCAGCAAGTGCATTAAAAAATACACCTATGCCTAAAAAAATGTAGATAATACAGTCACTGGCGATACCAAGAATTTCAATGATGCTCATTTAAAACTCGCCTCCTTCTAAGTATTTTGCAATAAATAGTGTAGAAATAAATGAAAGCAGAGCATAAACAATTGCTACATCTATATAGATGACCATTTCGTATGCTGCGCCAAAGATAACCATACCAACAATAACAATCGTGTTTATTGTATCAACGCCAACTACTCTATCGGGTATAGTCGGTCCAATAATTACTCGAACTATTGCCATTATAACACAGAGTAAAATAGCTATCAAAACAATCATATATACATTAAAAATTTCAATCATTCAGCAATCCTCCTAACCCATTTTGGAAAATTACCACAAATACACTTGCAATCAACTGGTTTTTTTTCTAAAGCTTTTTCATCTACATTAATCCAATGAATAAATAAATCATTAGTATCCTCATCAATATCAACACTTAAAGTGCCTGGTGTTAATGTTATAGAATTAGCAAGCAAAGTGATACCAAAATCTGTTTTTAACTCAGGGGATATTCTTACTATGCCTGGTTTTATTTTATTAGTTATAACACGATATGCGACATCCAGGTTTGCTTTTGTCAGTGCAACAAAAAATGGCCCTATTAGATATCCAAGGAATATAAACCATCGAACAGGGTTTAACATCCTAAAGCTGTCTTTGACAAAAACTTTTCTTGCTACAAAACCTACGATCGCTGAAAGAAGGGCGCCAAAGGCGACTTCTATATAGCTCCATAATCCTAAAACCTCAGTTCCACTTCCTGTAGTAAACAGAAGGTATATTATAAAACATAGAATTGTTGTCACAATAAAAGCAATCATTTTTCTTCCTCCCTAACTCACTTATTGGTATATGTGTCAGTGTAATTCTAATGCTTTTTAAAAGCTTATGGTTTTTTACTAAAAACAGGCACTAGTCAGAAACCTCAAAAATAATAAAAGCAAATAACATACATGGGACAAAAGGGGAACCATATTAATGAATGTTAAACTAATTGGTTTTACGCCAAATCCAGAAAAAATTCCTGCTATGGCCGCAATGCTTACTCATAGTAAAAGTAAACCAGCAGATTTACAAAAAGCACCAGAAAAAAATCTTAATGCTGTTTTAGAAGAAGTACTTAAATTAGGGCATACTAGTGTTATCGAACATACTAATTTTACTTTTGCAATTAGTGATGTAAGCCGTAGTCTAACACATCAACTGGTGAGGCATCGTATAGCTAGTTACGCTCAACAGAGCCAGAGATATGTGGATTTTAAAGAGCCAAACTATGTAGTCCCACCAACAATTGCAAAAAATAAACAGATGAAAAAAGCCTATGATGAAACGATGACCATTATCTGGGAACAATATAATAAACTTCTAAAGATGGGTATACCTGCAGAGGATAGCCGTTTCATTTTACCCAATGCGGCTTGTACAAATATTATGGTGACTATGAATGCTAGGTCACTACTCAATTTTTTTGAGCTAAGATGTTGTCAGCATGCTCAATGGGAAATCCGGGAACTTGCAAATAAAATGCTTGCAGAAGTAAAAAAAATAGCTCCAACTATTTTTAAAAATGCAGGACCCTCTTGTAAAACAAAAAATATTTGTCCTGAAAATAAGAAAGATTGTCCTTTATATCCAAAAAAGAGATGAAAATTATGAACAGACCATATGTTATTATTAACTGTGCAATGAGTGCAGACGGAAAAATTGCTACACCTGCTGGTAATCAGCTTCGTATATCAAACCAAGAAGATATAAAAAGGATGTATAGTCTGCGAAACAGTTCCGATGCAGTACTAGTGGGAGTAAATACTATTCTTTCTGATAATCCAAAACTAACAGTTAAAGAAACATATGTAGCAAATCCAAAAAACCCTATTCGTATTATTCTTGATACTCATTGTAGAACAAAACCAGATGCATTAGCAGTTGATAATCAAGCAAAAACAATAATTATTACAAATGGAAAATGCGATAGGATTTATTCAGAAAATGTCGAAGTAATACAATGTGATGTAGATTATGAAGGTTTAATTGATATTCAAAAAATGCTGGATATCCTGTATAATAAGGGTATAAAAAAACTCCTAGTTGAAGGAGGTAGTACAGTTATTTGGAATTTTCTAAAGCATGGTCTTGTTGATGATTTTTTTATATATATTGGCCCGATAATCATAGGTGGAAAATATACGCCATCTGTTGCTGATGGTGAAGGAATAGATGAAAATAACCCAATTAGCATGAAAATTGTTGATATGAAAAGATTTGGGGAAGGAATATTGGTCCATTATCAACTGATAAAATGAAATTTTTATGCGATCAAATGCTAGGTACACTTGCTAAATGGCTTCGCATATATGGTTTTGATACATTTTATGCTAATTCTACAATTTCTGATGATAAAATAATTATTATTTCTAAAAAAGAAAATAGATGTTTAATTACAAGGGATGAAGAGCTTGCTTTTAGATGTAAAAAAGAAAACATAAAAGTGATACATTTTAAAGTTGTAAACTTAGATGAACAACTAAGTCTTGTGTTGAGTGGTTTAGAAATAGATAAAGATAAAATTCTTTCGCGATGCATAGTTTGCAACGCTGTTTTATCTGAAATTAAAAAAGACAAGGTTACAGATAAAGTTCCAGAAAAAGCTTTTCAAAATCATGAAAAATTTTGGTTTTGTAAAAAATGTGATAAAATCTATTGGCAGGGTAGCCATTACGATAAAATGATTCAAAAGGCTTTAAAATTATAACATTTGGACCATTTGAGCATGTGGTATACCTTTTATTTTAATTACACTACTAGGATCAATTAAACCTATTTCTATTGCGCATTTAATAGTTTCATCGCCTACCAGATTTGCAATTGTTGCGTTCTCTAAAAATTCTTTTAAAATTTCAGGTGTTACTCGTTTGCCATCATAAAACTCTTTTTTAACTTCAATTTGGTATTTACCTTCTTCAAATGTTTTACCGATTAGGTTTTCATCGCATGCGCCAATTAAGACATCTTTTCCTCGTTTGTAGATTTTAACGCATATCATGTATTTTTTCTCCTTGTTTTGTTGTTCTCAATAATAATGTTAGAAAACGATTATTTATATTTTTTTCTCAAAATCTCTTAAAAACAGATATAAATTTTATATCTAATGGTGATTTAAAAAATAAAAAAATGTTTTACGCCAAAAAACGACATTTTTATAGAAAAATATTTATAATAGTTATATCCAGCAAATGATATTTTTTCCAAACCGTAATTCTAAATATTAAAAATCATATACATATTTTTACACACAGGGAGAATAAAAAAAAGGTTTTTTCATGGGAAATATAAGATGAAAAACGTTATAAAAACATTCTCAGAGCATGGTACCTTCGTTCAACAGGAAACACTAGATTATATCATGTCAAAAAAAGACCCCTATGAATTTACATCTTTTTTAACACAAAAACTTATAGAATATCCTCTTGTTTTAACACTAGATCAAGTAAAAGATATTGAAAATACAAATCAAAAAGAAAAAGAAATCGAAACAAAACCATTACAATCTGTTTTTGAAAATAAAGAATTTCAAACAAAAATGTTATCTGCTATTTATAGTGGAGAAATAGGAAAAAAACCTTTATTTAAAGGCGAATTAGACTATGAAGATTTAGATGAAGAAGATGAGACAATTGAAGAACAGATAAGCGAACTAAAACCTAATATAATCACTCTTAAAAAAATAAAAGGATGGAAACCTCTTGCAAAGGAATACACCCCAGAAATACAAATATTCAAAGACGTAACAGGCAACAGTACATGCGAAGGAACAACAGATGATTTTAACAAATTATTTATGAATCGTTTCAACTCAATTAAAAAAATACTTAGAAATCAAAGACGGGAACTAGCAAATGCAATACCGATAAACAGAATACACAATAGCGGACTAAAAGATATTCAAATAGTTGGAATCGTAAAAGAAGTAAGAAATACAACAAATGGTCATCGATTAATAGAACTAGAAGATGAAACAGGAATTGCGGTATGCATCGCACTTAAAACTAATAGGGAATTACTTATGGATGCAAGCGAAGTCGTCCTTGATGAAATAATAGGGCTTCGTGGTCAGCTAAGTAAAAATGGCGATCTTTTTGTTATAAGTAATATAATATGCCCCGACATAAGTGTACAAAACCATAAACACAAAGCAGAAATACCTGTATGCGCAGCGTTTCTCTCAGATATACATATTGGTAGTAAACAATTCATGGAAAAAGAATGGCAAGGATTCCTGCGATGGCTCAATGGAGAAATGGGAAACAGCCGTCAAAAAGATGTAGCCGGCAAAATAAAATACCTAGTAATACCTGGTGACGTTGTAGATGGAATAGGCATATATCCAAACCAAGAAAAAGAACTGTCCATAGTAGATGTTTACAGACAATACGAAGCACTAGCTGAGCAACTGCGCCTAATACCAGAACACATATCAATAATAATGCAGCCTGGTAATCATGATGCAGTAAGACCTGCTGAACCACAACCAACATTTGAAAAAGAAATACAAGACTTGTTCACAGGAAGAGATATAAAATTTATTGGAAACCCATGTTATTTTTCGCTTCATGGTGTAGAAATACTTTCATATCATGGGCAAAGCCTACTTGATTTTGCAACAAATATACAGCATCTAAAATATAATGATCCTGTTGAAATCATGAAAGTAATGCTTAAAAAACATCACCTGGCACCAACCTATGGTGGATATACACCACTTGCACCAGAACATTTAGATTATATGATAATAGATAAAATACCAGATGTTTTTGTAACCGGACATGTGCATCTTGCACAAATTAGTGAATACCGTGGTGTAACACTGATTAATGCAAGTAGTTGGCAGTCACAAACAACATATCAAAAAATGCTTAATTTTATACCTGATTCTGCAAAACTACCAATCGTGGATCTGAAAACAGGTAATGTAACAATGATGGATTTTAATAAAAAATAAATATAACATTTTTTTTATAAAAAACAAAATCACACAAAAGCTTTAAACACTTACTTTGCATTAGAAATTTTTACCAAGTTTTTAGGCGAAACAACATGGGTGGGGAATTTTCAGAAAATATTGCAGTAAGTAAAAACATGCAACAATACTTTGCAACGCTACAAGAGCAAATAGATGAATGTTATAAAATCGCAGAGCAAGCAAGAAAAAAAGGACTAGACCCAGAATACAATGTAGAAATACCACAAGCACTAGACCTAGCAGCTCGTGTAGAACAACTAGTAGGACCAAAAAACATAGCACCAGACATAAGAGAAACAACAGAAAAAATACAAAATCGTGAACTAGTGAGTCTAGAAATCGCAAAATATATCGCTAGTGGAAAAAAATACAAATTTAAAACAACAGAACAAGCACTAGATCAAGCAATAAGAACAGGCCTTGCAATACTAACAGAAGGTGTACTTGTGGCACCACTCGAAGGTATAGTCGAAGTAAAACTAGGGGCAAACAAAGACGGGACAAACTATGTAGACCTTTATTTTTCAGGACCAATAAGATCAGCAGGTGGAACAGGACAAGCAATGAGTGTTCTAATCGCAGATGTAGTCAGACGTGAACTAAAAATAGGAAAATATCAACCAACAGACGGAGAAATCGAGCGATACAAAGAAGAAATACCACTCTATAAAAGAGCACAACACCTGCAATATACACCAAGTGTAGATGAAATAGATAAAATCGTAAGAAACTGTCCAATATGCATAAATGGAGAAGGAACAGAAGACGAAGAGGTAACAGGTTATAGAGATCTACCAAGAATATCCACAAACCGCTTAAGAGGCGGGGCATGCCTAGTAATTGCAGAAGGATTATGTTTAAAAGCACCAAAAATAATAAAACATGTTAAAAAACTTAGACTCAAAGGATGGGATTTTCTAGATATATTTATACAAAAAGAACAAACAAAAGATGAAAAAACAAATGGTATACCAGAAATACTACCCTCAACAAAATACATAGGTGAAGTAATAGCAGGAAGACCAGTATTTTCGCATCCTGGTAGAAAAGGAGGATTCAGATTAAGATACGGTCGAGCAAGAACCGCAGGACTTGCATCAACAGCGATAAACCCTGCAGCAATGCATATACTAGATGATTTCATAGCAGTAGGAACACAAATAAAAACAGAAAGACCTGGAAAAGGAACAATAGGTACACCCTGCACAACAATAGAAGGACCAATAGTGCTACTAATAAATGGTGATCTAGTACAATACAACAAACCAGCAGAAATCAAAAAAATAGATATTAAAAAAATCATAGACCTTGGAGAAATACTCATACCATTCGGTGAATTTATTGAAAACAACTCACTGCTACCTGATTCAAGTTATGTCTATGAATGGTGGATACAAGACCTGCAAAAAAAGCTTAAAACATTACCTGAAAAATACGATTCAAAAAATGTAGCCCAAGCAGATAAAAAAAAAACTGAAAAAATAAATCAAGAAACAGGCGAAGATATAAACCTAGAAAAACCAACATGGGAACAAGCGTTAAATCTATCAAAAAAATATGATATACCTCTTCACCCAAATTACAATCTATTCTGGCATGATCTAAAAATAGAAGATATTCTAAAACTTGCAAAATATATAAAAGAAAATGCAATTTTTTGTCAAGAAAAACTAATAATTCCAAGAAACGATGAAATAAAAGAAATACTAATTGAGCTAGGAGTGCTGCATAAACAAAGAGAAGACAACTTGATAATAGAACATTATGCAAAACCATTAACATATTGTTTAGGGCTAGAAATAAAAGACAATATAATTGTTGAAACAGATAGATTCAACAAAATAAAACAGACAGACCAAATAAACCCTGTAGTGCTTGTATCAGAGTTATCTGATATAAAAATAAACCCACGTGCACCCTTTAGAATAGGAACACGTATGGGTAGACCAGAAAAAGCAGCAGCAAGAAAAATGCGGCCACCACCACATGTTTTGTTTCCAATTGGTAACTATGGTGGAAACCAAAGACTAATAAGAAACGCAGCAGACGCAGGTATAATAGAAGTAGAAGCGGGAACAAGAATTTGCCCAAAATGTAACAAAAAAACATACAGGCTCTTCTGTGCATGCGGTACACATACTGAAATAAGAAATGGACGCGTGGAACCACAAAAAATAAATCTTGCAGATGAACTAAAACGTGCACAAAAAAACATTAAAGAAAGAACACTTCCAGAAACAATAAAAGGTGTAATAGGAACAATATCAAAACATAAAACACCAGAGCCACTAGAAAAAGGGATACTAAGAGCAAAACACAATGTATATGTGTTTAAGGATGGAACAATTCGCTTTGATATGACAGATGCACCACTTACGCATTTCAAACCAAGAGAAATACATGTTTCTGTTGATAGATTACGTGAACTTGGATATACAATAGATTATCTTGGAAATGAACTTGCAAGTGATGAACAAATATGTGAATTAAGAGTACAAGATGTAATAATTTCAAAAGCATGTGCTGAATATTTTACTCAAGTTGCAAGATTCTTAGATGATTTACTTGTTAAATTCTATGATATGAAACGTTTCTACAATATACGTAAACTAGAAAATCTGACAGGGCACTTGACCGTAGGACTTGCGCCTCATACTTCAGCAGGATCGTTATCTAGAATAATTGGTTTTACAGATGCGCAAGTATGTTATTCGCATCCATTTTATCATGCTGCAAAAAGGAGAAATTGTCTTTCCGGGGACACTGAGATTTTAATATCAAATTCAGATGAAATGTTTAATAGATTTTCTCTCAGTGATTTTTATGATGATATTAATTCTCCTGAAACTGTTGTAGATGATTTTGATACAAAAATGAAGAAGATATTTGATGTTAAAACATTATCTTTAAATCCTCTAAATGGAAGAAATGAGGTCAAAAAAATAAAATCAATTATTAAATCAAAGTCTCCTAAACATCTTATTAAGGTTAAATTAGCATCCGGTCGA
>Ga0105099_10002519_pt1 | contig 10858 bp, 6 predicted proteins | sample PPLLak3cmMay2015_2_FD_79138 | JGI IMG/M metagenome (GOLD analysis project Ga0105099, IMG submission 79138) | Freshwater sediment microbial communities from Prairie Pothole Lake near Jamestown, North Dakota, USA - PPLs Lake P8 Core (1) Depth... | ecosystem: Environmental > Aquatic > Freshwater >...
CAGCGCATGCATCTTCTCGCCCATCTTCAGCCGGTTTTGGTTCACTGGCAGCTCGGCGGTTTTCCCGCCGGCCGCGATGGTCACCACCGGGTTGGCCGGATCGCGCGAGTCTATCGCGACCCGGCCGTCGGCGAAGGCCTGGGCGGCCGAGACGAACAGCCTCTGGGTGAGTTTGCGCAAATCGAAGCCCATGGCCTCGGCGCAGACACGGGCGATGTCGGGGGCGGCCAACACGCCGGAGGGTCTGCCCGGGCCGAAGGCATGCAGCGGCACGTCGCCGCCGCAGTGGCCGTGGGTGGTCCACCCCACATAGGTGTATTTCGGACAGAGCACCTCCCCGATGGCCTGATACGCGCTGTCCCGGTAGGACGAGGCGAGGGAAAGAATTTTTTGAGCGTCCGCATCGGTGATGTCCAGCGCCCAGCCCTCTTTGACGACCGCCTTGACGCGCGCTGCGGTCGGATCGGTGCCGATGAGCTCCCACATCCGAACGGAGGAGGCTTGCATCTTGCGGAAGGGGTCCAGAAAGGATTCCATTTTCATCTGGGGGTAGATGCCGTTCGAGGCCTGGTTGCCGATGGAAAATCCGCCGGTATTGTGGTCGGACATGGCCAGCACGAGGGTCCGGCCGTCCCGTTGGGCGAAATCCAGGGCGACCGCGACCGCCCGGTCGTAAGCGAGCAGATCGCTCAACAGGTAAGCCGGGTCGTTGGCGTGGCAGGCCCAGTCGACCTGGCTGCCTTCTACCATCAGAAAAAAGCCCTCCGGGTCCTGCGAGAGGATCTCGATGGCTTTGCGGGTCATTTCCTCCAGCGTCGGCTGATCGGGGTGCAGCCGCGGCCGGTCGATCTCCGGATCCATGTGGCTGGGGGCGAACATTCCGAATACCCGGCTAGAGCTTATTTTTTCGAGGTCCTGCCGATTTTCGACGATCTGGTATCCCCAGCCCTTGAGGCCGTCGTACAGATTGGCTCCGTCGACCCGTTGGCCCTTGGATTCCTTGGGGAGCAAAAGACGCCGGCCGCCGCCGAAGACCACGTCGATCCCCTGGTAGACAGCCTGCTCCATGATGTCGTTTTCGTTGCCGCGGGAGACCGTGTGGGCCACATAGGCGGCCGGGGTGGCATGCGTCACGCGGGAGGTGGCGACGATGCCGGTGGATTTCTTGAGCAGCTTGGCGCCCTCGAGGACCGTGGCCACGGGACGGTAGCGCAGCTCCTCCGGCGGAACCGGCACGCCGGAGAGCGCGTTGGCGTGAGGGCCGATGCTGATGAACTTGTCGCTGGTGCGCACGCCGGTTGCAAAGGCGCTCGCGGCGGGGGCCGAGTCGGCGATCACCGAGTCGGCGATGTAGGTCTGGATCGCACCGACCCGGTAGGGGTCGAAAGAGAGCGGAGCGCCTTTGAACCTGCGGGCGAACGTGTACTGCTCCGCGGAGCACCCGTCGACGATGAGCACGATGACGTTCTTGGCCTTGGGTGCGGCCTGCGCATGTCCTCCTCCTGCGAGCAGGAGGGCAAGGACGATAGCGGACAGAAACAGGAACCATTTTCGAAACAGAGAGTTCGATCTCATCGGCCTCCTCCTGAATTCGGTGATGAACCCCGCGGCCTAATCAGCGCGGGCCATGCACGCGGTGGATACCTCCGGAATCATATTGGTTCGCCCATACCGGTGCAAGAAAATTTCCGACATCAAAAGGTCGGACCCCGATTCCAAAGAACCTCGGGGAAGAACCCAAGCGACTTGACAGATGGGAGCTTAATTTAGTATGGTTGAACCATTGATATGTTCACCAAAGTTCGCCAGGTTCGCGCGTTTGAGAGCGTCATCCAGCAGGTGCAGAGCGCCATCCTGCAGGGTCGTTATGGCGCCGGCGACCGGCTGCCCTCCGAGCGCGCGCTGCAGGAGATGCTGGACGTCAGCCGCAACACGCTGCGGGAATCGCTGCGGGTTCTGGAGCAGAAGGGGCTGGTCGAGATCCGCAAGGGCCATCGCGGGGGGATCTTCGTCAAACCGATCAATGCGGACTGCATGGCCGAGAGCCTGGGGCTCTTCGTGCAGTCCCAGCGGATCAGCATGGAGCAGATCTCCGAGTTCCGGCAGGATCTCGAGGGGCTGGTCACCTACCGCGCCGCCCGGCAGGCCGATCCCAGGCGCCTGGGCGATGTCGATCGGTTGATCGCCAAGGCCGAGGCCCTGGCCGAGGAAGGGCCGGCCCGATGGGACGCATTCATGCAGGCGGACAAGGACATTCACCTGGCGCTGGCCCGGCTGGCTGGCAACCCGCTGCACGGTTTCTTTCTCGAAACCGTTCACACCAATCTTCACCGCTACCACATCCATGCCTACCTGCCGCGCAACGAGGGAACCATACGAGCCACCCTGGCCGAATTGAAGGCCATCGTCCATGCCGTATCGCGCGGCGAGGCCGAGCGCGCGGCCGCGCTGGCGCAGGAGCACGTGCGGCGTGCGACCGAGACGATGAAGCAGGCCGCCGGTCGAAAGGCGAAAAACGCGACGCCGGGCCGGCCGCGGCCGGAATCAATGAAAACCAAATCCAAGAATTTCGCGCCAAAACCTGTCGATAGGAGCCAGCCATGACCGTCATCACGATAGACCGTATCCCGTCGACCCGCGGCCCGGCGGCCGGCGAGGCAGCCGGGCCGCGCGGCCGCATCCGGCTTGGGATCGAGCGCAACCGGAGCACTCCGCCTGAAGTCCACCCCCATCGGGCGGTGGCGGTCACGCGCAGCTACCAGGCAAGCGAAGGCGAGCCGGTCGCCATCCGGCGCGGCCAGATGCTCTACCGCGTGCTGGCCGAGCAGCCGGTGACGATTCAAAAAGACGAGTTGATCGTCGGCATGAAGGCCCTCACGCCGCGGGGCTCACCTGTTTATCCGGAGATCAACTGCGCCTGGATCGAACGCGACCTGGATCGCCTGGCGACCCGCAGGGATACGCCTTTTTTTGTCAGCGACGAGACCAAACGCATCCTGAGACAGGAGGTCTTCCCTTACTGGCGGGACCGGCAGATCGCCGACCGCATCCATGCGGTCGTGCCGCCGGAAATCTGGCGGGCGGACGAGCGCGGGGTGATCTACAACTACTTCCGCTCGCGTACGATCGGGCACTTCCAGGCCGCTTACGACAAAGTGCTCGCCAAAGGCATGGAAGGGATCATCGCCGACGCCCAGCGTTCGATCGAACGCCTGGACGGGCAGGCGGCGGACGCGCTGGCCAAGCGCCAGTTCCTGGAGTCGGTGATCATGGCCTGCCGGGGCGCGATCCTTTTTGCCGGCCGCTACGCCGCCGAAGCCCGCCGCCTGGCCGGGATGGAAGCCGATCCCGTCCGCCGGGCCGAGCTGGAGCACATCGCCGGGATTCTGACGCGGGTCCCGGCCCGGCCGGCCGAAACCTTCCAGGAGGCGCTGCAATCCTTCTGGATCACGCACGTGGTGCTCAACCTGGAGACGAGCGGCCACGCCTTCGGACCGGGCCGCTTCGACCAGTACCTCTACCCCTGCTACCGCCGCAGCATCGATTCCGGTGAGATCACGCCGGAGCAGGCCCAGGAGCTGATCGACTGCCTGTGGGTCAAGTTCGACGAGATCACGCTCGCCAAGGACTCGGGCGAGTCCCAGACCTCGAGCTCCTATCCGGATTTCCAGAATCTGAACATCGGCGGCCTGACGCGCGGGGGGCGGGACGCCGTGAACGAGCTTTCCTACATGTGCCTGGATGCGCTCGAGCGCACGCGGCTGCCCCAGCCGGGCCTCTCGGCCCAGATCAGCTCGGTCACCCCGCCGAAGTTCCTGCTGCGCTGCTGCGAGGTGCTGCGGCTGGGGACCGGCATGCCGGCCATGTTCAACGCGGACGTCATGGTGCTCGGCATGGTCAACCGCGGCAAGACGCTGAGCGACGCCCGTGCCAGCAGCCTGAACGGGTGCGTCGCCGCCTTCTGCGACGGCAAGGACCGCATGGCTTCGAGCGGCTATCTCAACCTGGCCAAGGCTCTAGAGTTGGCGTTGAACGACGGGGTCGACCGCCTGACCGGCGAGGTGCTCGGCCCGCGGACCGGAGACCCCCGGGCCTTCGCCGATTTCGATAACGTGATGGCGGCCTTCACCGCCCAGGTGAAGCATTTCGTGGACATGAAGGTGCGCTACGACAACCTCGTGCGCGGGATTTACGCCGACCAGTGCCCGGTGCCGTTCACCTCGGCCGTGATCGACGACTGCATCGCGACCGGCACCGACTACCACGCGGGCGGTTCGCATTACAAAATCGCCACCCTAAGCGGGGTCGCCGTCGGCTCGGTGGCCGATGCGCTTTCCGCCATCCGCACGCACGTCTTCGAACGCGGCGCCTTCAGCATGGCCGAGCTCGTCGACGCGTTGGACCGGAACTGGGAGGGCTGCGAGATCATGCGCCGGACCCTGGCCAACAAGACCCCGCGCTACGGCAACGACAACGATCGCGCCGACGAGCTGGCGGTGCGGGTCCAGGACATCTACTGCACGGCCGTGGAGCGCCACACGGACATCCAGGGCGCGAAGTACTGGGTGGACCTGCTGCCGACGACGAGCCACATCGCGCTCGGCGAGGTGACGGGCGCCACGCCGGACGGCCGCAAGGCCGGCAGCTGGCTGTCCGAGGGGGTCAGCCCGGTGCAGGGATGCGATCGGAAGGGGCCGACGGCCGCCGCGCGCTCGGTGGCCAAGCTCGACCATGCGCGCACGAACGGCACCCTGCTCAACGTCAAGATCAACCCCCAGACCGTGAAGAACGACCGCGACCTGCACAAGCTGGCGGCGCTGATCCGCGGCTATTTCAGCCAGGGCGGGCACCACATGCAGTTCAACATCGTGGACCGGAACCTCCTCCTGGAGGCCATGGACCATCCCGAGCGGCACCGCAACCTGCTGATCCGGGTCGCGGGCTATTCGGACTACTTCACGCTGCTGAGCCGCGAGATCCAGCAGGAGATTCTCTCCCGCGCGGAACACGGCGTCTGAAGCGGTTTGAAAGCCCCGTCTAAAGCCCGGGGGCTGCGTTGTCCCGCGGATTGAAATGCTCACGTACTGACGTACGCTCCGCTTTCAATCCGCATGACGCCTTGCCCGCGGGCCTGATCCGGGGCTTTGATACCGCTTCCCTGGAATTGTGGTTTTACAGGAAGGCCCTTGGATTTCTGGTGCGCCTCGATTTGAACTTCGCGGCGTTCTAATAGCCCTATGCCTAAACACCTAAACACTCAAACACTCAAATACCGGAGCCCGCATCTCCCAACACCAGGCATCAAAGGCCTGATTTTCGATATCCGCCAGTACAGCATCCACGATGGCCCGGGCGTGCGCACCACGGTGTTCTTCAAAGGATGCCCGCTGGCCTGCGCGTGGTGCTGCAACCCCGAGTCGCAGGCCGGACACCCCGAGCTGGTATGGATCCGCGAGCGCTGCCTGGGATGCGATCTCTGCCTGGCGGTCTGCCCCCGGGATGCCCTGCAAACGGATGCGGCGGGCGCCAAGGTCATCGACCTCCCGCGCTGCGACCGCTGCGGGCAGTGCGCCGAGCGCTGCCCGGGAGAGGCCTTGAACCTTATCGGCCGCTGGCGAACCGTGGAGGAAGTCCTCGCCGAAGTGGCCCGGGATGCGCTTTTTTTCGAAGCCTCGGGCGGCGGTCTGACGCTTTCCGGCGGGGAGCCCTTGGTCCAGGCGGACTTTGCCGCCGAACTGCTGCGGCGCTACAAGCACGAAGAGAAGGGCGCCCACACGGCGGTGGAAACCTGCGGCTTCGTCGAGTGGCCGGTATTGGCGCACGTGGCTCAAAACGTCGATCTTTTCCTCTACGACATCAAGCACATGGACCCGGCAGAGCACCTGCGGCTGACCGGGCGGGACAACCGGCTCATTTTGGACAATGCCCGCCGCCTGGCCGCAGCGGGCCATGGCCTGGTCCTCCGCCTGCCGCTGATTGCCGGGATCAACGACCAGCCCGGCAACCTGGCGGCCACGGCCGAATTTACCCGTTCGCTGCCGGGGGTCGGGCGCATCGATATCCTCCCCTATCACCGCCTGGGCGAAGCCAAATACCGGCGCTTGGGGAAAGCGTATGCCCTGGAAGGCGAACCCTTTATCAGCGCGGCGCAGGTGGCGCGGGCCCGTGAACTTTTGGAAGAACGAGGGCTTGAGGTGACGGTGGGCGGATGACCGTACCCGGCGCCGGCTCGGGGGGAGAGTGAAAGCCCCGCTGCGGCCCGCGGCCCAACATGCCGTCGAATCGCTGCAAAAACGGATCAACCCCAGCAAACAGAAAGGTTATCTCGTGGCACAACTCAATCCGGACTATATCCGCGAATTAGTCGAGCTCATCAACGCCAGCCCCTTCCCGGCCCATATGTCCATGCGGCTGGCTGCGATCGACTTCGACCAGGCGGTCATCGAGCTCCAGGCGTCGCGCAGTCACTTGCAGGCCTACGGCATCATTCATGGCGGCGTGCTGGCCACCTTGATCGATACGGCAACCTTCTGGGCCGTTTACATGCGGATTCCCGAGGATGCCGGCCTGGTGAATATCGATCTGAAGCTCAACTATCTGAAGCCGGTCGAAAACGGATTGCTGAGGGCCGAGGGGCGTGCGATTCGATCCGGCCAAACGATATGCTATGCGGAAGCCGAGGTCTTTAACAGCGCCCGCGACCTCGTTGCCCATGGAACCTCCACGTTGATGATCCTGCCCGGCAAAGGCTTGAAAATGAGGTCTCCCAAAATCGCATCTTCCTAAGCATCAAGCTTGGGCCGGGGCACCGATTTCGGATAGAACCAGGAGGTTGAAATGCGCTTTGAAAGGGATTCACTGCGGGTTCTTGAAAAAGCCCTAACCAAAGTTGAACACGGATTTTCATCCCTGCCCGATGCCGGCGTCGCGTTGGATGCCGAAAGGGCCGAGCGGGTGATGATGCAGGTGGCCGAGCGCATGCAGGATAATTATCCGTATTTTCACCCGTATTACGCAGGGCAAATGCTAAAGCCCCCGCATCCGATCGCCCGAATCGCCTATATGCTCTCGCTTTGGATCAACCCGAACAATCATGCGCTGGACGGAGGCCGGGCAAGCTCCGCTTTAGAGAAGGAAGCGGTCGCCGAGATCGCATCCCTTTTCGGCTGGGATCGATTTTTAGGGCATCTGACCGGTGGGGGCACCATGGCCAACATGGAAGCATTATGGATATCCGGCAAGCTGATGGGGCCCGTGAAAAAGGTGGTGGCCTCCGAGCAGGCCCACTACACCCACCAACGCCTGTCGGATGTGCTCGGACTGCCCTTTCAAGCCGTCGCCTGCGATGCCCGCGCTAAAATGGACACGGCCGCTTTGAAAAAGATGCTGGACGGCGGTGAGGTCGGAACCGTCGTCGCCACGATCGGCACCACCGGGGCCGGTTCGGTCGATCCGCTGCCGGAGATTCTCGAACTAAGGGAGCGCTACGGTTTTCGGGTGCATGCGGATGCCGCCTACGGGGGTTATTTCAGACTGGTAGACAATCTGGAATCAGATGCGCAAAAGGCTTTTGACCGGCTGCCAGCGGTTGACTCCATCGTTATTGACCCCCACAAGCATGGTCTGCAGCCGTATGGCTGCGGGTGCATCCTCTTCCGCGATCCTGATGTGGGCAAGTTCTACAAGCATGATTCCCCATACACCTACTTTACTTCAACCGAGCTCCATCTCGGGGAAATCAGTTTGGAGTGTTCACGTCCGGGCGCGTCGGCCGTCGCGCTCTGGGCAACCCAGAAATTATTGCCCTTGGTCCCCGGGGGAGAGTTTGCTCAAGGTTTGCGCAAGACTCACGGGGCGGCACTGGCCCTGTACGACAAAATCCGCCGGGACCAGCGGTTCAAGACCATTTTCCCGCCGGAGCTGGACATCTTGGTGTGGGCGCCGAATGGTCAGAGTGCCGGCCAGATTTCAGAACGGTCGGAAACGTTCTTCCGTGCGGCGGCGGAAAAAAACGTGCACCTGGCGACGTTTAAATATCCATCTTCGTTGCTTCATGAAAAGTGGCGCGATGTAACCTTTGATCGTCCGGAAGTGGTTTGCTTGCGGTCTTGTTTGATGAAACCGGAGCATTACGACTGGATTGAAAATATCTGGGCCCTGCTCGACGATGTAGCGAATACGGCGATGAGTTGAGCCGCCGGCGTGGTTCTTCGCCCAGCTGCCATCTGCCGCATGAGACCGACCCTGCTGCCATGAATCCTGCTGATCCGATTGTTCCCGGCGACGCCCGGTCGACCCGGGATCAAATCAAAGGAATATATTTCATCGCCATCTCCCAGTTCGGGATCGCCTTTTCATTCAACTGCATCATGTCCTTCATGCCTTTTTACATCCTGAAAGTCAGTGACTACGGGGCGAAGGAGACGATGCTATGGATCGGCCTGATCCTGGGGTCCACCTCCCTGGTCGCTGCATTTGCGGCGCCCTTCTGGGGAAGCCTCACCGCTCGCGTTCGGCCGAAGCTGCTTTTTGAGGGCGGTATTTTCTGCAATGGCGTGATCTTTTTCATAATGGGGTTTGTCGAAAACCTGCCCCTGCTGCTCACCCTCCGCCTCATCCAGGGCGCGCTCGGCGCAATCTCCACCATCGGCCTGGTGCTAATCGCCGCCTCCGCGCCCAAGCATACGCTGCCCAAGTACCTGGGGCTATTTCAAAACTCCATGACGGCGGGGCAACTCATCGGACCGCCGCTGGGGGCGTATGCCGTGACCCTCTTCGGTTACCAATCCCCCTTTATCATCGCCGTCATCGTCGTTTTCTTCTCCTTGGTGTATTGTCACAAGCACGTTCGGGACATCCCCGTTCAGACCCAAAAGCCTGAACAAGGCAAGCCGCTCACGGGTGGAATCCTCTGGGGGTGGGGGCTCACCATTATTGGCACCATCCATCTCATGTTTCTTCCGAGCGTCCTGCCGCACATCCTGGAAGGCTTCCAGTTAACGGAGCAGGCGGCCATCACCACGGCCGGCACCATCATGATGGTCTACATGGCCACGGCCCTCGTCGGCAATTACCTGCTGGTCGGCCTGGCTTCCAGGATGGGCATCGCGGGCATTCTGACCGTTGCCTGTCTGTCGGCCGCAGTCTTGCAGGGCCTGCTTTATTTCAGCATCGGCGTCTACAGCTTCACGGCCATCCGTATTCTTCAGACGGGCATGATCGCGGGCGTCATCCCGCTGGTCATTTCCGCATTTGCCGCTGAAGGAAGGGGAGGAACCACGCTCGGGTTTCTGAATTCCGGGCGCTTTGTGGGCAACGCGTTGGGTCCAATGATGGCCACCACCATTCTGGCTCAATTCGGCCTGCTGACACTCTACCTTACGATTGCAGGCCTGACGATCGTCATGCTCGTGGCTTTCCAGGCATCCATGCGAAATAGCCACCTGTTGAAGGTCTCGTGACGTGCCCGGCTCGATCGGTGTTTTCGGTAGAAAGTCTCCATGCGGCTTTTGAAAAACGGAAAAACCCACTGGCCCCACTTTTACGAAGCCAGCGCTGCGGGTCATTTTTTAGGGGTTCAGCAGAAATAGCTCGAGCCGTCCCAGCAGTGCGTGCACAGCCTTTCCCGGGGCAAGCCGATGGCGGCCACCAGGTCCTCCAGACGCTGATATTGCAGGGTGGTGAGCCGCAGCCGCCGTCGGATGCCGTCGATCATGGACAGGTTTTGCTCGCTGCCGGCGCGGGCGTAGGGGGATAGATCCGGCGGTTCGCAACCCTCTAACTCATGGATGGCCTTGCGGCCGGCAAGGTCTAAGGTCGAGCGCGAGGCGGAGAAGTTGATGAACTCGCAGGGATAGATCAGCACCGGGCAGGCCGGCCGCATGTGAACCTCGCGGGCGCCGTAGGTATAAAGGATCTGGATGGTGTCCTGGAGCTGGGTGCCGCGGACGATGGAATCCTCGCAGAAGAGCAGCCGCTGGCCCTCGATCAGCCGGCGGATCGGGATCAGCTTCATGCGTGCGACCAGGTCGCGCATCTGCTGGTTCTGCGGCATGAAGCTGCGCGGCCAGGTGGGCGTATACTTTACGAACGGCCGGCGGTAGGGAAGGCTGCGTGCGGTGGCGTAGCCGATGGCGTGCCCGATGCCGGAGTCCGGAATGCCGGCCACGCAGTCGATGGGGGTGTCGTCGCGGCGGGCGAGGGCGGCGCCGCAGCCGTTGCGCGCGTGTTCGACGTTGATGCCTTCGTACTCGGAGGCGGGGTAGCCGTAGTAGACCCAGAGAAAAGCACAGACCTGCATGCGTGGCCCCGGCGGCACGCACGTTTCGTAGCCGTCGGCGGTCAAGCGCACGATTTCGCCGGGTCCGAGAAAGCGCACGGTCTCGAAGCCGAGGTTGGGGAAGGCACAGGTCTCCGAGCTTACGGCCAGGGCGTCGTTGCGCCGGCCGATCGCCAGCGGCGTCCGGCCCAGCCGGTCGCGCGCCGCATAGATCCCCCGATCGGTCAGTACCAGCAGCGTGCAGGACCCTTCGACGGCCTCCTGGGCCTTGCGGATGCCGTCCTCGAAATTTTCCTCCTCGCAAATGAGGTTGGCCATGACCTCGGTGGGATTGATGGCGCCGCCGGTGGTGTCCGAGAAATAGCGCCGCCGCTCGAAGGCGCGCCGCACCAGGGCGTCGATATTGTTGATCTTGCCCACCGTGACGATGCCGAAGGTGCCCAGATGCGATCCCATGAAAAGCGGCTGCGGGTCGGTGTCGCTGATGACGCCGATGCCGGTGCCGCCGTGGAACCCCGGCAGTTCCGACTCGAACTTGGTGCGGAAGTAGCTGTTTTCGATATTGTGGATGGAGCGCTC
>Ga0105099_10002520_pt1 | contig 10857 bp, 10 predicted proteins | sample PPLLak3cmMay2015_2_FD_79138 | JGI IMG/M metagenome (GOLD analysis project Ga0105099, IMG submission 79138) | Freshwater sediment microbial communities from Prairie Pothole Lake near Jamestown, North Dakota, USA - PPLs Lake P8 Core (1) Depth... | ecosystem: Environmental > Aquatic > Freshwater >...
CATCGCTCAATAACCTTAATTACAATGAATTACAATGAATTACTATGAATTACCTGAATTACTTTGTACACCCCGCACCCTGCACCACCCAAATTACCCACCCCTGCCCCTCCCGGGAGGGGATCCCTAAAGAAAGCCCTTCACCTTTCTTCCGTCTTCGGTCTTCGGTCTTCTACAACTCCTTCAGTTTCACATTCCTGTACCACACCTTTGAGCCGTGGTTCTGAAGCGAGATGTGTCCTTCGTCATATTTGCCGTAATCGGGATAATCGGCCCATTTACCGCTGTTGCGATTCAGAGTCCATTCAGGGGAATATTTTGTATACCTGACAGTTACCTGTCCGTTCAGCATGAAGGTAACATCGTTTTCGTCAACGACTATCAGCGCCTGGTTCCACTCGCCAACCGGCTTATATGGTTTTACAAGCGGCGGATTCATTGCATAGTTTGCACCTGCTATCTGCCACTCTTCAAGCTTGCCGGTATATCCGTCAGTGTCGATCACCTGGTACTCCGGACCGGTTTCATACGGATAGTGGTAAGCAGTGTCTTCAGCGACCTGATATATTATTCCGCTGTTGGCTCCGGGGGTGAGTTTATATTCTGCAAAAAATGCAAAACTCTTGTAAGTTTTGTCAGTTATTATATCCTGACTCTCTGCTCCCCCGACTGTATTCATGGTCAGAGCTCCCTCCTCAATGGTCCAGCAGTCAGGAACACCGGTCAGCCTGAATCCGTGCCACCCTGCGGTTGTCGTTCCGTCAAAAAGAAGCTGCCAGCCGGCCTTGCTCTCATTTTTAGTAAGGGTGTTTGGAGCTGCCTCCTTGTCGATCTCGTTATAAAGCATCACAGGATCCTTTGTAGGTTCATAGCTGCATGAACAGGCACCTATCAGAAGTGCACCCGTGATCAGTTTTAAGGTTAGGTTTTTCATTTCTTTCAGGTTAAATATAATGCGTGAAGATATAAAATAACTCTGAACTGTAATTCGATATTTGAATTGCATTTTATACAAAACATTGCTTGTTTTTATATCATGATTTTCTAATTTTGGTACAAATGAACTGATTATGAAAGCAAAAACCGGCATTATTCTCGGACTCATGATGTTCCTCCAGTATTACGTATGGGGCTCATGGTACGTGACAATGGGAACATATATGACCACCCACCTCGGCTCCTCGGGGATACAGATCGGAGCCGCATACAGCGCCCTGGCAATAGCCACAATGATCTCACCTTTTTTTGTCGGCATGATCGCCGACCGTTTTTTTGCGGCGCAGAAGGTGATGGGCTTGCTTCACCTTGCAGGAGGCGTTTTGCTCTTCCTTGCCTCACGAATAACCGCCAACGGTGCTTTTTACTGGATAATGCTGCTTTACTCACTGGCATACATGCCGACAATAGCACTCTCCAACAGCGTGGCATTCAGACAGATGAGCGATCCGGGCAAACAGTTCCCCCTCGTCAGGGTATTCGGAACAGTAGGCTGGGTGGTGTCAGGCTTCATGATCGCAATACTCGGAATTGAAACAACACCTTTAACTTTTTATATGGCGGCAATCGTATCTGTCGCATTAGGCATTTACAGCTTTATGCTGCCAGGTACCCCTCCACAGGCAACAACTCCCTCTACTGCCAAGTCGGTGATGGGTATCGATGCCTTTGTGCTCTTTAAGGATAAACCCTACCTTATCTTTTTCATAGCAGCGATATTTGTCTGCATACCTCTCTCTTTCTATTTCGGTTTTGCAAACCTCTATCTGAATCAGTCGGGAATGGAGAACACAGCAGGCAAAATGGTAATGGGACAGATCTCCGAGGCCCTGTTCATTCTTGCAATTCCGTTCCTCTTCAACAGGATAGGGGTGAAGAAAATGTTACTGATAGGGATGACCGCATGGATCCTCCGGTATATCTGTTTTGCTTTCGGGAATATGGGTCCGAATTTATGGATGCTCTATGCAGGGATCATCCTCCACGGTGTTTGTTATGATTTCTTTTTCGTTACAGGTTACATGTATACCGAAAAGAAATCGAACGAGAGGATCAAGAATGCGGCACAGGGTCTCTTTACTTTCGTTACCTACGGTCTGGGAATGTTCATCGGGACCTGGTTCTCGGGTTTTGTAACGAACGGCTATTCGGTGAATCAGGTATATGAGTGGCAGAAGATCTGGTTCATCCCGGCATATATTGCCGTCGCTGTTCTCATTTGTTTCATATTCTTCTTCAGGGAGAAGAAAGATATCGCGATAGTAAAATAGAAAGAGGGTATCCTGTCATGTGACACCCTCTCTTCCTTTTTACCTATATTTTCTATTTACGGCCTGCAGCTGAACCTTTTGCTGCGGCCCCCTTGTTCTGCTGCATTGCATTTGACGGACGTGCGGCACCCTGGTTTTTAGCAGCTGTCTGATTCTTCACCCGGGCTTTCTGTATTGCACCCTGATTCTTTGCCTGTGCACTTACGATTTCGCCTTTGCCTTCACCTGATTCGGTATTGCGTGCAGTTTCACTTACAGTCTGTCCATGGTTGGCTTTTCTGGTTTTAACCTTTTTCTCTTTGCCTTCCCTGGCTGCGGCATTGTCCTGTGCCCTGGTCCTGTTCATGGTACCCTGGCCTTCATTAACCATGACTCTTTCCTGGGTCCTGGTTTGTGTCATTACCGGTTCCTGGTTCTGTTCATTATTCTGATTCTGTGCCGGCTCATTGGTCTGTGCTGCGATGCTTACGCTTATAAGGAGCGCCGTGGCAGCCATAATAAGTGATCTTTTCATTGAATTCATAATTTTAAATTGTAAATCATGAATCAAAAATAAGTCCGTGCAAATGAAGATATTATGAAATTCCGGGGAAAATGAATGAAAAACTTGTGCCTTTTGAAGGTTCTGAGGTCACTATTACTTCAATTTTGTGAAAATCTGCTATCGTTTTGGCAATAGCCAGTCCTATTCCGGTTCCATCAGTGCTGCTTTTATCTTTCATCCTGAAGCGGGAAAAGAGCTTGCTCTTCTGTTCTTCGGTCATCCCCTTGCCGGTATCTGAAATCATAACAATGAAACCACCCTGATTCTTATGACATCTAACGAGAACCTCTCCCGGTGAAGGTGTGTTTCTTACAGCATTATTTATGACGTTATAGAACATTGAAAAGATCAGCGAGCGGTTAGCATCCTTGTACTGAAGGTCATCCGGCATCTCCTGCTTCAGAATTATTCCCGCATCTTCAGCTATCGGTTTTATTTCGCTGATGATATCCTGCAAAACTTCTTTTACGGAGAAGCTTTCTTCTCTCAGGTACTGATGGCTTTCGATCCTGGCGATCATAAGGAGCGAATTCACAAGTGTTTGCAGGCGATGCAGGGTCTTGAGGGATTCCCCGATCTTATTCTGGACGTCATCGCCAACATCTTCCCTGATAAGAAGGTTCTCAAGCTTGCTTCTCAACACCGAGATCGGAGTAAGCAGCTCATGTGAAATGTTAACAGTAATCTCCTTTTCCTTCTGGAAGAGTGAATTGATGTTATCCATCAGTTCCGTCAGAGCGTTATCCAGCCGCAGAAAATCTGAAGTAGTGGTTTTAACGGGAGTCTTATCGAACAGTGCGGGATCAGGGATCTTCTTAAGCTTATTTTTTATTATCTCCAGGGGCCGGAGCAGGATATTGTTATATAGTATGTCAGTCAGAAAAGTAATGGATATTATGAAGATCATGAACATCAGAATTACTTTCCTGGTATTCTTTTCAGCATCAGTTATACTGTGAAGGCTCCTTCCTACTTCGAGAATGAATGTCTGCCCGTCAACCATAAATGAGTACTTCAGCACACGGTAATCAATTTCTTCATCCTCTATTAGCCGTGGAGCAACCTCTATCTGGTTAAGGTCTTCAGTAAGAGATGCTTTTTCCAGGCTTACATACTCCTCCTTCAGAATGTCATAGCTCCCAAATGCATCCGCGGAGTCAGATGTAATAAATGGTTCTATCCCTACATCAGAAATCAGGGATATTACCTGTTCCCTTTTATTCATGAGATCATTATCAATATGTCTCAGGTTGATCCTCTCAATGATATTTGGCATAAAAAGCAGGAACAATCCTGCAAAGGCGAGCTTTGAGATCAGGTTCGAGAGGGCAAGTTTGAATTTGAGTCTCATTTTCAACCTGATTATTGTTCCTTTTCCTCAATGCTGACCCTGTAACCGACTCCCCTTACCGTCTCGAGCCATGGCGTGGGTGCATGCCCGTTGAGCTTCTTCCTCAGGTTCTTTATGTGAACATCAATGAAGTTGCTGTCGTACTGATCATCGAGAATGTTGCCCCAGATATGCTCATAAAGCTGGTGGCGCGTCAGGACAACGTTTTTGTTGAGCAGCAGGTACAGGAGGAGATCAAATTCCTTCTTTGTGAGATCTGCTTCAACGCCGTTGCAGAACATTTTCCTTGCCTGGATCTGAACGGTGAATTCTCCCAAAGCGATATCGGTGCCGGTGACCTTGAATTTCCTCCTGGCAACAGCATTGATCCGCGACAGCAGTTCAGTAAGCGCGAAGGGTTTGGCAAGATAGTCGTCTGCCCCAAGATCAAGTCCCTTCACCTTATCTTCAACTGCCCCGCGTGCTGTAATTATTATAAATGATGCTTCGGTGTTGCTATTTTGTGCCTCCTTTATCAGATCGAGACCATTGTAATCGGGCAGTCCGAGGTCGAGCAGAACAAAATCATACAGGTTTATTGCTATTTTCTCCGAGGCATCTGTCCCGGTGAAGGCAAGGTCGCAAAGGAAATTGTGTGATTTAAGGAAATCAGCTATCTCCAGCGCCAGGCTCTTTTCATCTTCAACTATCAGGACATTCATGGGGCGGAAATTAGAATATTTTATAGAATATGCTGAAGGTAAAAACGAATCCTTTCATGCTCTTGTAAACAGGATCGTCAAATACCGGAAGTATATATCCTGCTTCAGCTTCTATGGTAAGCCGGTTTGTGTTGAACGAAACCGGAAGTCCGAAATCTATTTCCATAAGTCCGAAATCTGAAGTGTAGGCAGTGCTTGTTACAGCCTGGCTTGAAGTAGTAGTGGAACCTGTGGTCGATGATGTTCCCGACCCTGTACCTGCGCCGGCTCCATTGCCATTTCCCTGTCCGTTGCCGCTTCCATATCCAGTTCCGGTAGCCGAACCCGAAACATTCTTCAGGAACGGAGATGATACCGTAATAATAGTATCTGTTGAGGATTCAACCCGTGTAAGAGAACCGAACAGGATATTGATATACGGATCAAACGCAAAATAAACCTTTTTGGATGAAAATGAAGGAGTCTGGAAGTATCTTGAGTTCCTTACCTGTACATAACCCTGGCTGCCCTGAGAAAAAATGCTTCCGGCTGAGATCTTTGAATAGAGTATCTTCCAGTCAAAACCGAGTGTAAGATCACCATAAAAGAAATTGTTGAAGAGGGTATCTGTAAGCACCTTTGCAAACTGGTACCGGTAAATGCCTGCCGAAATATCGAACCATGAATTGAAAGTATGATTGTAACTCAGCGATCCGATCCAGAATGACATATAAGGATCAACAGTGCTCAGGTGAACCCCTGAAAATGATGCAAATAATGAATTCTTATATCCGTAAACGAGCGACCCGTAACCGTATGACTGGTTCTGTGACATGGTTGATCCCAGGTAGATCATGTTGCTGCCATATCCGAGGCTCGTGTATAATGAATGAGCTGAAGCTGATGTGTCAGTCTGTGAAACAGCGTTGAAAGGCATGACCATCAAACCGGCAAATAGCAGAACAGATATATTACTTCCCGACCGCATAATCTTCCGTGTAATTTAAGAATTACCTGCCGCCCATTCTTTTGATACCACCGGGTTTCCCTGCTCCCTTGGGCACAGCTGAGCCTGAGGGCCTTACAACGTTAGGGCGGGCGCCCTTTGCCTTGCTCATATCGGGCTTTGCACTTTTTACCTGCTTGACTGCATTGGCATTGGCAGGTTTCTGGGCATTACCCTGGTTTTTATTCTGAGCCTGGGTTTTAGCCTGCTCTTTGTTCTGATTCATCTCACCGGTTTCTCGGCTTTTCAGGTTTATTTTTGAAGAATCAGGCAAAACGGTGCCTGTCTGCGAAAAACAAACCATATTGGTGAATAACAGCAATACCGTGAAGATCAATATGCTGCGGAGAAATATCCTTATATTTTTAAATCTTGCCATGATTTATTATCTTTAATGTGAAATATCTAATATTCAATGGTTTTTAACAGTTTATGACACAAAAGTAGGGAATATAAATGAAGAACAGATGAAAAACGGTTGCTTGTTGCTGGTTGCTGGTTGCTTGTTTTTTAACCAGTAACCAGCAACCAGGAACCAGGAACATTCAATTAATTAACGATATTACAACATGATAGTAACCTGTGTACATATAAATGTGAGGTCTGAGTCTATAGATGCTTTTATCAGGGCTACGACTGAAAATCACATGGCAGCGTTAAAAGAGACCGGGAACCTGCGGTTTGACTTCGCTCAGCAGGCCGATGATCCATGCCGGTTCATGCTCTATGAAGCCTATGAAACGGAGGAGGCTTCAGCAGTGCATAAGACCACACCGCACTACATCAAGTGGAAGGATAGGGTGCAGGATATGATGGCGGAGCCGAGGAGTGGGGTGAAATACAATATCATTCAACCTTCTGATCCGGCAAAATGGTAAAACCTTTCCAGTTTGCGAGGCTTCCGCTGATCCTGTTCGGATGCGGTAAAAGATCGGAACTTCCGGATCTTATAAGAAGATATGGCAATAAAGCCCTGCTTGTAACCAGGGGCAGGTCATTCATAGATTCCGAGGAGGGGAATACGCTCCTGGTAACTCTAAAAGATAAGAAAATAAAATACCGCAGTGTTGTCATCAATTCTGAACCCTCTCCTCGTATGGTCGATGAGGCCGTCAGTGATGCCGCGGAATTTGCACCTGATGTTGTTGCGGCAATAGGCGGAGGAAGCGTACTTGATGCCGGCAAGGCAATTTCGGCAATGCTGAGGGCTGAAGGATCTGTCATCGAGTATCTTGAGGGAGTCGGTACGATGGATCATCCCGGAGGCAAGGTGCCTTACATTGCTCTCCCTACAACATCGGGTACAGGCAGTGAAGCAACGAAGAATGCTGTGATCTCAAGTATCGGAAAGGAAGGATTCAAAAGATCTCTGCGTCATGAAAACTTTGTTCCGGATATTGCACTGGTTGACCCGGAGCTTACATTGAGCTGCCCCCTTGACATAACTGCTGCAAGCGGCATGGACTGCTTTACCCAGCTTGCCGAAGCATATCTGTCGGTTAAATCAAAAGAGTATACTGATGCCCTGGCGATTGAGGGGCTCAAAGCAGTAAAAAGATCGCTCAGAGCTGTAAGCAGGGACATCAATGATATTGCTGCACGCACTGATATGTCGTTTGCCGCACTGACCTCAGGTATTTGCCTGGCGAATGCCGGACTGGGTGCAGTGCATGGTTTTGCATCATCAATAGGAGGTTTGTACAACATACCGCACGGGGTGATATGCGGAACCCTTATGGCAGTCACCAACGAATTGAATATCAAGAAAATAAGGAAAGGTTATGGCAATCCAGGGGCATTAAGCAAATACGCTGTGCTAGGAGAGATGTTCCTTGATGAAAAGGGGAAAAGCGAAGATCATTATATCGATGGTTTTATTGATTATCTCCGTCTCCTCACAGACGAGCTGCATCTTTCCGGATTAAAAAAATACGGAATAAAGGAAGATGACCTCCAGATAATATGCAGTCAGACCGAAATCAAGAACAATCCCGCGAAGCTTGAAACCAGCGATTTGATGGAGATACTTCTTGAGAGATTCATGTAGCTTATTAAATGTAATTAAATTTCAATACCATGAAAACCAAAGCCATTTTAATGTCCGTTATTCTTGCAGTACTGTTAATTAATTCACAATTAATTACTGCGCAACTACCAAAAGAGACCGAGGCACAGAAAGCCGAACGGATGCAGTGGTGGACCGATGCGCGATTCGGAATGTTCATCCACTGGGGATTGTACGCCCTGCCTGCCCGTCACGAATGGGTTAAGAACAGGGAGAGGATGACCAATGAACAGTATCAGAAGTATTTTGAATTGTTCAATCCTGATCTCTACAACCCTGAGGAGTGGGCCAGGATGGCTAAGGAAGCCGGAATGAAATATGTTGTGCTTACTGCCAAGCATCACGAGGGTTTTTGCCTGTTTGACTCGAAATACACTGATTACAAATCGACCAATACTCCATGCGGCAAGGACCTTATAAGGGAATATGTGGATGCTTTCAGGGCAAAAGGGCTGAAGGTTGGGTTCTACTATTCACTGATTGACTGGCACCATCCTGATTATACAATCGACAGCAGGCATCCTCAAAGACAGGAATCTGATGCCGACTATGAAAAGCTTAATAAAGGCAAGGACATGAACAGGTACAGGGAGTATATGAAAAACCAGGTAAGGGAATTACTCACCAACTATGGAGAGATCAGTATTATCTGGTTTGATTTTTCATTCCCGGGCAAAAACGGCAAGGGCAGGGAAGAGTGGGATTCCGAAAACCTTCTGAAGCTTGCACGCTCGCTTCAGCCAGGAATTATTGTGGACGACAGGCTTGATCTGAAAGACGTTGAGGGAGGATGGGATTTCACAACACCTGAACAATACAAAGTAGATAAATGGCCAGAGTACAACGGAAAGAAAATTCCATGGGAAACCTGCCAGACATTCTCCGGTTCATGGGGGTATTACCGCGATGAGACATCCTGGAAGAGCCCGGCACAGCTTCTTGAGCTTCTTATTGAATCAGTGAGCAAGGGCGGAAATCTCCTGCTCAATGTTGGCCCAACAGCCAGGGGTGTATTTGATTACCGTGCCCAGGCAAGCCTGAAAGCCATGGGAGACTGGATGAAATACAACAACCGCTCTGTGTACAGTTGTACAGAAGCTCCGGCAGAATTCACTGTACCTACCAATACCCTGCTGACATATAACCCCGAGACAAGGAGACTCTATGTCCATCTACTGGCTTATCCTCTTAACAGGCTGACATTGAAGAATATGGCTGAAAGGGTCAGATATGTCCAGTTTCTCAATGATGCCTCCGAGATCAGTATGACAACCGTAAAGAATGATGAAGGAGGTGATCTGGTACTCTCCCTGCCGGTTCACAAACCACCGGTTGAGATACCTGTTCTGGAAGTTTATTTAAAATAGGTTTATAAAAACTTGACCACGGATTTCACGGAGTTTTACACGGAGTTTCACTGTGTTTTTAAACCGTGTACCTCTATGCCAACTCTGTGAGACTCCATGGTAAAAAAATCAATTCTACCTGCATCTAAGTTTCAATCAGGAGGATTGTATCGGTTTCGTCAACAGCATCATCGGGAATAGTGACAGTAATTCCAAAAGCATCCTGTTTATATTTCAGCTTATCACCTGAACTGAAAAGGGTTATATTTTTAACTTTCTTTCCGAAATCGGGAATGAGCAGGTTATTATCTTCGAGGTTCATGATGTGCACAAATACCTTGTTCCCCTTCCAGGTTGTAACACCCCATGATTTAGGAGGAACAGGTCCTCCGCGTGTGCCATAGATTGTCTCTCCGTTCTTCTCCATCCATTGTCCCATCTCCTTTAGGGTGGCTATGAACTCCGGCTGAACATTCCCGTTCGGCATCGGTCCTACATTCAGAAGGAAGTTAGAATTGTGGCCGGCAGCTTTTACCAGGTATTGTATCAGGTTCTTTGTTGATTTATAATTTTTATCCTGCAGGTTGAATCCCCATGCATTATTCATAGTCTCGCAGGTCTCAAGCGGAAGTGCTCCGACGGTCTGTTCCTGGTTGAATCCGGTAGTTTTCTGACCGGGAAGGTCTTTTTCAAACATCTGGAAATCCTCACCCGGGAATGGTGCTAGGTGATGATTATTTCCAATAAGGCATGCAGGCTGAAGATCGTGAATAAGCTTATATGTCTTATCCAGTCTCCAGTCTGTGTTCTTCTTGTCCCAGTGTCCGTCAAACCATATTCCCCCAATCTCTCCATAGTTGGTGAGCAACTCCGTGAGCTGTCCATCCATGAAATCGAGGTATTTATACCAGTCTCCCTTTTCGGGGCGTCCTGCTGTCTGTCCGGTATTGCCCCTGGGGTAATAGTTCTCCTGGTACCAGTCGAGGTGCGAGTGATAAAAAAACAGTTTTATTCCTTCTTTCTTACACTCTTCTGCCAGCATCTTAATGACATCCTTTTTATACGGAGTACGGTCAACTATATCCCAGTCGGTGAGTTTTGAATCGAACATTGCAAAGCCGTCGTGGTGCTTGCTAGTGATGGTTATGTATTTCATGCCTGCAGCTTTTGCCATAGCCACCCACTCTTTAGGGTTAAAATCGATCGGGTTGAAAAAGGCAGGGAGTTTCTGGTATGTTGCCTTGTCGATTCTCTGGTTGTTCATCACCCATTCACCATCACCGGGGATGCTGTATACTCCCCAGTGGATGAAGAGTCCGAATTTTGCATCCTGGAACCATTCGCGTGCCTTGAGATTCTCCGGAGCCGGAGTGTAAACGGTCGTCTGGGCATTTGCAGATACTGAGCATGCCAGTATTGATATAAAAATGATTTTGCGTAACATATGGACAAAGGTTTGGTCAGGAAGTAAATATAGATATTTTTTTCTCTGTGTATCTTTGTGGCCTCTCTGTGGATCTCTGTGTAAGTTTTTAATATTTTTTGTTACACAGAGCGATACAGAGGAAGCACAGAGTTCCACAGAGCTTAAATTACTC
>Ga0105099_10002522_pt1 | contig 10854 bp, 15 predicted proteins | sample PPLLak3cmMay2015_2_FD_79138 | JGI IMG/M metagenome (GOLD analysis project Ga0105099, IMG submission 79138) | Freshwater sediment microbial communities from Prairie Pothole Lake near Jamestown, North Dakota, USA - PPLs Lake P8 Core (1) Depth... | ecosystem: Environmental > Aquatic > Freshwater >...
AGTTGCGATAGGAGTTATCGCTAACCCGATAAAAAATGCCAATGCTGTGGGAATAAAAATTTTAATTAAATTAATAAACATTTATTTAGTATAGCTCAATTGTGATATATTTACGAGTTTTTCCATATCTGTAAATCTCTCTAAAAAAGTAGACCCAAGAACTGTTATAGCTATATCATGTGCCATTATGTCTTTAAAAATAACCGTCAAATTACCTCCTGCAAGTTCTGTATAGCCAGTTTTTGAAAAAAGTATATTTGGAATTCTGTCTAAAATTATATTTGTATTTTTAACATTATGAATAAATCCTGAGTCAGACTTCAAATCCATCATAGGTAGCGTAGTAGCATTAAAAACCATAGGATATGCCATCAATCCGTAAATTGCCATTATATTGCATCTTCTGCAGAACCGAAAGCACCAGCTTTTTTTGTATCTATATCAAGTCCAGTAGAATTAAAAAAAGTGGTATTATTCATTCCGATTTTTTTAGCTTTACTATTCATTTTATCTAAATAATCAATATCATTTTCAACAAGAGCATAAGCCCCATCATTTGCAGAAGAAATAAGAGTAAGTTTTGCAAGGTCAGAAACAACCCATTTTTCATTTGCAAATATTCCAAAGTCTCCAAATTGTTTTATTGCATCTTCTGAAATATAAATTTTATTATCTTGTTTGTAATTATTAAGAGCAATAACAACAGACATAGTTTTCACGAGCGACGCAAGAGGCATAGAAATATTGTCATTCTTGCCGTAAATCTTTTTACCAAGAGTTATATCATAAATAGAATATGCTTTTCCTATAATCGTTGTATTTTCTAATAATTTTTCAATCCTTAAAGGTCTTTCTTCATTATTCTTAAAATCATCATTCAATTTTTGATTTTGTATAATAAAAAAAATACCTTCAAAAACAACAAAAACTAAAATAAAAATCAAAAAATAATTTTTATTAAAAAGTTGTTTCATTTTGAGATTCCTTTGTTTCTTCAATAAAAGATTCTTCTTTTGAATTTTCTACTTCAACATCTAAAGATTTACTTATTTCACCATAATCAGGTAATTCCTCTATAGACCTGACCCCCATGTAAGACAATAAATCAAAGCTGGGTTTATATATAAAGCGTCTATTGTCTTTTGAATCAACCACTTTATCTACAAGTCCTCTTATGGAAAGAGCTCGTAAAATAAAACTTGAATTAACTCCCCTGATATAATCTATTTCAGCTCTACTTACTCCATTTTTATAAAGAAGAATGGATAAAGTTTCTAAACTAGCCTTTGAAAGATCTTTATTTAATTCTTCTTTCTGTAAATCTCCAATAATATCTGAAAGATCTGGTCTAGTACCTAACGTTATCTCATTTTCTTTTTCAATAAGTACTATTCCCCTTTCTTTTAAATTTTCTTTTAAATTATTTATCCCTTCATTTATTTCTATATCTCCGACTTTAAATATCTCCGAAAGTCTTTTTCGTGATATTGGTTCTCCTTTCCAAAATAAAATTGCTTCGATTTTTTGTTCTAAATTATTCATAAATTTGTATTACTTCTTTTATTTCTTGTGTGTCTTCATCAATTGAAGTATATTTTTCAATAACAATTTCCTCAAAATTATTTTCCTGAGCAACATTCAATATACCCTGTCTCACTAATTCTAGCATAGCAAGAAATCCGACAATTACAACCACTCTTTCTTCTCTGGTTTCAGCGCGACCTGCAAATTCTTTAAAATTAAATTTAAGTGAATTCTCAATCCTTTTTGTAAGCTTATCTATCATCTCCTCTATACTTATAACCTTTTTTACTTCGACATTTGGTAAAAATACTTTTTGAGGTATTTTACTTATAACACCACGCACAAATGTCATCATACTTTCTTTTGTGATCTGTTCATCTGGTAAAAAAACAACAACATCATTTTTCTTTTCAAGAGGTGCAAAAATTATATTTTTACCGAAATTTAATTTTATATTATTTGATAACTTAGAATAAAGTTCAAAAATCTTAAGTCTATCTTCTAAATTTTTAATATCTCCCTCCTCTTCACTTGTAAGATCAAGATTAGGTAATAGCGATTTTGATTTAATAAGTATAAGAGTCGCTGCAACTACAATAAAACTAGCAATTTCAGCAGGTTTTAAATTATTTAAACTATTTACATATTTCAAATAATCCTCTGTTACCTGAGCAAGAGATATTTCATTAATAAAAAGTTTATGCTCTTCAATCAAATTCAAAAGAACTCCGAATGGTCCTTCGAAATTAAGCGTTTTTACTTTATAGATTTCTGTATCCACACTTATATTATATACCTATTTTGTTATTTTAGCCAATTTTTATTGAACCTTTTCTTTATCACCTACATTGCATTCTTCTCTGAAATAAGCCCATTCTTCACATTCTGAATTATCTTTAAAAATACAAAAACCAACTTGACCACCAGATGATTCAGTTCTTATTTCTAATTTTCCACCATTATCTATGCAAAATGAAGAAGCAGGGTTAGCTATACCAACACCTTCTTTTACGTTCTCATTTGTATTTAAAATTTGCTTAACTGGTAAATTTGTACCATAAAAAAACCATGCACCTACCCCAAGAGCTAATAAAATAACTACAAATATTAAAACTATGTATATTTTTTTCATATATCAATATAATAACATATTTTTTAAAATTAATTAAATAAATACCAAAAACAAACCAAAGTTATGAACTATAGTTTGTTTTTGATTATACCTAGTAAACTAAAAATTATTTTTTAGCTTTCTTTGGCTTCTTAACTTCTTTTTTTCTACTATTGTTTCCTTTTGCCATACTTATTATTATATCACAAATTTATTTTTCTAAATCAAGAATTTCATCAATACGAATCTTTTTAACAAATTCAGGTACATGAGATACCAATATCAAAGCTCCTTGATATTTATTTATTGCTTCCGCAATAACAGGAATATGACGAAAATTTATATGATTTGTAGGTTCATCAAGAATAAGTAATCCAGGACGTTCAAGTACAAGCCTAGCAAAAGCTACAAGACCTTTTTGCCCTTCAGAAAGACTTCCTATTTTAGTACGAATAAGTTCTCCAGTAATTAGGAAACTAGCAGCAGTAGCACGCATATGTTCTTCATTTAGTGGTAATCCTCCAGAGAGCATAGCACTCGCAAGAGATTCATAAACAGTGTGATCAAAATTAAGAGTTGAAAAATCTTGCCTATAATAACCTACGCGAATACCCTCTAATATTTTTGCTCCTTCATCTGTACCGTTTGCAAGATGCTCCAATAAAGTACTCTTACCTATGCCATTTGGTCCAGTTAAAAGTAAATGCTGATTTTTCTTTAATTTTATATTTGCTTTGTGTTTTACAATTTTACCAGTCTTTGCGCTCATAGTTGTAAAAGAATTAATCGTTATTATGTCCCCATTTATATCTGCTTGTACTGGAACAGTAAAAGATTTTATCGTCCTATCTTCCTTTCTTACATCCACCATTTCATCTTCAAGTTCTTCTGCTTTCTCACGCATACGTTTCGCTACAAGACGAAGCTGACCTCCTTTGTGGGAAAAAACATTTGCTTGATCTTTCTTTGCTTGTATCTCTTTTGCAAGCTGAGCATTCTTCATATTTTCTTTTTCTACGCGGGCAGTTATATCTTTTAATACATTTTTATAGTTACCTACATATTGTTCTACTTTTCGTGTATAAACATCTAAATATAAAACGCCATCTGAAAATGCATTCAAAAAATCAGCATCGTGAGAAATCACGACAACTGTTTTTGTATATTTACTTAAAAAGTCAGTAAGATGAGCAATACCTGCATGGTCTAGGTTGTTTGTAGGCTCATCAAGTAAAAGTAAATCTGGATCTTGAATCAAAGCTCCAGCTAAAAGTATTCGTGCTATTTGTCCACCAGAAAATGTTTTTAAAATTTTATCATGAAGCTTTGTATGTCCTTTTAGATTTACAACTTCAAGAACATCATCAATACGTGGATCTATATCATAAACTTTTTTAGTAAAACATTTTTCAAAAAATTCTCGTATCGTCAATTTTAAATCTTCACGTGGTAAAATCTGTTTTGCGGTTGCAACAGTTAATTTATCATTTTTTACAACAGTACCAGATTCGGGTTTTAAAATACCAGTAATAAGTCCAAAAATAGTACTTTTCCCAGCACCATTTTGTCCCATAATCGTTATTTTTGACCCACGTCGAATGGGGAAAGAAACTTCATCTAATATAGGCTTATTATGCCCATATTCAAATGAAACTTTATCAAATCTTAAAATTACTTCATCTTTTGCCATGCTGTAAGAGAATACCTTATTTTGAGCGAAATAGAAAGCTTTAGTCAGTAAAAAGGTTTTTTATTTTTTCCAAAAGAGTCTCACCTTCTACTAATAAATAGTTATAATCCGAAGGATATCCTACTAATTCCATAAAACCTTTCCCTTTTATTTCTTCTCCATTAATTTTCGCTTTTACTTTCATAGGACCTTCCCAATAATTTATAGGACCAAAAATAATCTCTTCTTCATCTATCAGTGAGCTTGTTTCTATTTCTATATTTGCTTCTTCTATTTCTATTTTCCAAGAAAGAGGATATTTTGCTTTAGTTTTTTTACTCTCATAAAATTTCTTACCAGAAATTATATTTGCTTTTTTATATTGATTTTGTTTTCCATCCTTATCTATTGTATTTATCAATATATCAGTCCCTGACATTGTATCGTATTCAACACACATTATTTCAGTACCATTATTAAGATGAAAGGAAAACCATGTCCATCTATCTTTTTTATATATTGCATTTGCCCACTGATGATCCATCCATGCTCTACCTTCAACTTCAATTTCTTTTTTATTAACCATAATCTTGCCTTTCACTACCATGTCTGTAAGAGAATAGTAATAACTTCCTGATTCTGGAGTCCCTACATATCCGTGACCTCCTTCAAGCAAAGGACTCTTTCTTGATCTTAAATCTAAATTTAAATATTTGTTTTCTAAATGAAAACAATTTGGTGCAGTTTCTATAATTTTAGAATAGTCTACATTATTAAAAATATTTGTATTTTTGTATTCAATAAACAAAAGATCTTTTTTAAAACTTTCTTTTGAAATCAATGAAATATTTTGAACTTCTTTATAACTTTTCTTTTTTGAAATATCAGAAATTACAGAATGTGCAAAATGAATATAATCTCCATTCTTTAAATGATCTTCTATGAGGTGTGGCAAAATATGAGGAATATTTACTTTTTTTGCATTAACTTTAAAAAAACAATCCATGAAACTATACTCTATACCCTTTTTGTCGTATAAATGTCCATTGAAATACCACCACTCAACAGTAAAATCATGAGGTCCATTATCTTTTGGTAAAACAACTGGCTCTATCTTTTCTTTTATTTTATCCATTGTTTTATATTAACATCTAAAAGAAAATTAAAAAAACTACTAATTAAAGTATAAATATGCTAAATTTGAAAGATGCAAAAAATTAAAGAAAAAATTCAAAATAAATTTAATTTTTCTCCCAAAATTATCATATTATTTACGGTATTTTTAGATGTACTCGGTATTGGACTTATCATACCAGTGCTTCCTTACTATGTTGAATCTTTCAATGTGCCAGATATTGTGGTGACATTACTGTTTGCAGTTTTTTCTATTTTTGCATTTTTTAGTGCACCAATACTTGGAGCGATATCTGATAAAAAAGGCAGAAGGCCAGTTTTGCTTATAAGCTTGGCTTCTAGTGCTATCGGCTGGCTTATTTTTGCTTTTTCAAGAACAATATGGGGTCTTTTTCTAGGAAGAATAATAGATGGTTCTGCTGCAGGAAATATTTCTACTGCTCAAAATTATTTGATTGATATTTCCAAAGATGAAAAAGAGCGTACAAAAAATCTAGGATTAATAGGTGCGATTTTTGGTATAGCTTTCATCATAGGACCACTCGTGGGTGGAGTATTATCTGGAATAAGTATAAAATTGCCTTTTATTATTGTAGGAGGACTGGCAACACTAAATACAATTTTAGCTTATTTCTTTTTACCAGAAACAAATCATAATAAAAATACAAATAAAATTTCTTTAAACCCATTCTCACCTATTATTAAAGCTCTCAAAAACAAAAATATCTTGCCATTTTATCTTGCATGGTTATTCTTTGGTATTGCAATATCGCTGAACCAATCAATTTTTGCTCTTTACATAACTAAAGTATTTTCTTGGACAGTCATAGCATCAGGATTTATCATGACACTTGTCGGAATAATTATTTCCCTCAATCAAGCTTTTTTCTTAAAAAAAGTTTGGCTAAAATATTTTAAGGAATCCTTCCTTATGATTTGGCTATGGATACCATTTGCAATAGGATATTTAATAATGGCTATGCCATTTAAATTTGCTTTCTTTTTTGGATTGATAGTTACTGCTTTTGGTCAATCAACAATGCGAGTAGTTATAAATAGTCAAATAATAGGATTTGCTGAAAAAAATAAACAAGGCGAAATGATGGGTGTTCTTTCTTCTTTTATGTCTCTTTCAATGATACTAGGACCAATAATAGGCGGAGCTGTTTATTCTATTGGAATAAGCCTGCCATTTATTTTAGCTGGAACTATATTGTTTATAGTATTTATTTTTATATTCCGAAAATACAAACATATCAAACCAAAAGAACACGTCAATATAGAACCAGTGGAAGCTGTTTAAAAATTATTTTTAATTAAGCGTAATACTTTTTATTATTACTGGAGAGACTGGTCTGTCATTTCTGCCTACTGGTACAGAATTTATAGCCATTACAACATCAAGCCCTGCTGTGACTTTACCAAAAACAGTGTGCTTGGTATCTAGGAAGTTGTTTGCAGCAACATTAATAAAAAACTGACTGCCATTTGTATTTGGACCAGCATTTGCCATAGATATAGTGCCGATGTCATTCTTATTTGAAGCTAGTATTTCATCATTAAATTTATATCCAGGTCCTCCTGTTCCCCAGAAGTCTTCCTTTGTATCATCTTTAGAAAGTGGATCCCCTCCCTGGTTCATAAATCCTTTTATAACTCTATGAAATTTTGTCTTATCATAAAAACCTTTCTTTGCTAAAGAAATAAAATTCTCTACTGTTTTAGGTGTAGCGGAATTAAATTCTATTGTAATATCTCCCATGTTTGTACTTATTGTTGCATTCATAATTTTTTTATTTTCTACTTTATTATTTATAATTTTAACTTCTTCTTTATTTACAATAGGAGCACGATCGGGAATGACGACATTTTCTTTCTCTGGAACTTTCGTCTGTTTATTAAATATAAAAAAAGCACCTGCACCTAAAATCAACAAAATAACAATAACCCAATATACATTTTTCATATCAATTCAAAAATTATTCTTATAATATATCTATATTAGCATAATTTATAAAAATTTATTTATTCAAATATGTAACAGTTAATTGTAAAACAGTTGCAAAAAGTACCCAAAGTAAGTATGGAATGTTTATTAAAGCTACCCATTTTAAATGAGGATAAATAATTATCATTGCCCAAATAAGAGTGCCTAAAACTAAAAGTATATCTAGTGCTGCTAGATAATTGTTCTGTAGCCCAAATTGAAAATAAGTAAACGAAAAATTAAAAACTAAATTCAAAGCAAAAGGTAATGCAACGATCCAAGGTATTTGTTTAGTTAATACTTTATAAAATACCGTACCGAAAGAAACAAAGATGAGAGCGTAAAGCACACTCCAAACTGGACCAAAAAGCCAAGAAGGCGGAGCCCAAGATGGTTTAATAAGCTGCTGATACCAATTATATGTATTCATACTAAAATTATACTACAAATAATTTTAATTTATCACTTCTTTTTAACTTTTTAATTCTAGCTTCCTCTTTTGAAGCATTAGATCTATTTTTAAACCTTCTAGAATAAATGAGTTCAACAGGCCTACGAGATGATGTATACTTCGCACCGAGCTTTGTATTATTATGTTCTTCTACCCTTCTTTTAAAATCTGTAGTAATGCCTGTGTAAAGAGTATCGTCAGCACATTTTAATATATATAAATAATACATTTTTTAAAATTTAACATACTTACAAACTCCAGTTTGTTGGGATGTTGATTTGTATTTAAAATAATAACATTTTATTCTATTGGACAAGTACTTTTTCCTATTGCTGCATAAAAACCACACCAACTGAAAATGGCTTCAAAAAAACAAAAACCAGCGAAAAATATCAAAACTGGATTCCATGAAGTAGTAATTGCCCATAGTAACAAAACCACTCCCAATAATGCTCGAATGAGCCTATCTTTTTTATCAATATTTTTTCCAACACCCCTTATAGAATTTGTAGCAATTTTCTTCATTATCAAGTGATACAAAAAACCAAAAATAAATGCAAAAATAAATAGTATAAAAATATATCCAATACCAAAAGGTGAAAAAATAAAATTAATCGGTGATTCATTAAAAAAAGTTTTTTTAATTTTCGGAATTAAATTAACAGCATTTACTGTCTCTTTTAAATTAAAAGATTCTATTTCACCAATAGCCAAAGAATATTTACTATCGTTATTTGGACTTATGACTTCTATCCTATACTGACCTGCTTCTGCTCGTGTTTTGTATTCTGGACCCATTAAATAATTATCATTACCAAATGGCTCGTGAAATTTTTTCCACTCAGAATTTAAACCGCCAAGTACTGCAAGTGGCTTAGTCGTATCTGCACCCTTGAAAACATAAGCTGTCACATCTGTTTTTTGATCAGCAATATCTGGTATTAAAATATTTACATATAAATCAAAAGAACTCGTAGCATTTATAGTATATATTTGTGGTGCACCTTTTAATTTAGAATAGTAAGCTTTTGAAATTTCTGGATTTTCTACTATAGTTTCTGTATTTCCCGTAATTCTAGGCTGATGTGCAGAAACTAAAAAAGGTACAAATAAAAATACTGCTAATAAAAAAACTAAGACCTTCCTTATTAAAGTTTTCATAATTTAATTATACTACAAATTATTAAAAAGTTTCTCTTAATTCAGAAATCTTAATGTTTGAAATATTAATTGGATTGGGAAAATTATTTTGAAAATCTTTCAGTAATAAATCTCTTATTTCTAATGGGTAAACTAGCATATTCTTGAGTTCTTCTATTTTAAACCATTTTGGATTATAAAAATCATTTCCTTTTGACATTCTTTTTCTTTCAATTGAGTCTTCTGCTAGTTCTGGCTTTCCTTTAATATAATCACAAAGATAAAAATACTGTTCGGTATCATCATCGTAAATATGCCTATATAATAATCTATTGATTTTAGCTTCAATTGTGGATTCTTCTTTCAATTCACGAATAGTAGCTTCTTCAACTGTTTCTCCTTCTTCTACCCCACCTCCAGGAAATACAAAATATTCCTTTTCATTTTTTCGATGAATCAGAAGAACTTCATCTCCTTTTATAAAAATTGCAACTGCTCTTGTTCTTTTCATTTAGAAATTATAACATTATAAAACCAAAAATAAATAACTAATCTATAAAACAGTCACAGGGTTTGTTTCTTAAAATTTTCTTCTGTTCTTTGATTGTATTTATGAAAACTCTTTGCCCTCCACTACCAGTAGCATATTTCTTATTAAGTGGTGAATGATGTTTATAACCACGACGAAAAAATTCTTTCATCAATTTTTCATGTCTCTCATAAAGTGCTTTTCTCTTCCCCACCCATCGTAAAGTCTCTGGATGACGTGAATATCCACCTTTTCCTTTATGTATCGTTAAAATATTCCAAAGACCGTGAAGTTCTCTGTGTTCAGCCAATAAATGTTTCCTACATAAATGTTTTGGATGTATATCCCAAACTCGCATATAATTTATATTTAAATATTAATTTAATAATTACAACATCCTTACAAACTCCAGTTTGTAAGGATGTTATTTTATGTTTTGAAATGATTTTAAAAAATTAACAAAGATTTTTCCGTATGGAGATAGTGTATGTTCTACAAATTTACCTTTGTACTTTTTGTTTATCAAACCTGCATTATTTAATCTTCTAGTGTGCTCACCTATTGTTTTTGGATTTGCATCAAGTATTTCGATAATACCATCGAGAATAATTCCGTCATTAGAAGCAACTGCAAGCAATATCCCAATACGATGATGATTTGCCATACCTTTCAAATGTCGTTCCATTTGTTTAGCTGTTTTTATTTTTGCCATGTTTATATTATATAACAATTTCTCATCCTTACAAACTCCAGTTTATTGGTATGTTAATTTGGTGGGTTGGTGAAGATTTATTTTTGGGTTAGATGGAAAGATTCGTAAATTCTATCTGACATTTTTTCTTTATCTTCAAGCACATCAAGTGGCACAGAAACATAAGGCATAGTTACAACTTTTCCATCTGGCCTTTTATAACAAAAAGGTTCGCAACCTTCTTCTTTGTATTTTTCCATTAATTCCTTATTTGTTTTAGTATAAAAAGTCCCATCAATCACTATCCCGACAATTACTTTATCTAGATAAATTCCATAACCACTAAAAAGAACCTTGCGACTAATACCATCAATATGCCCCAAAACATCTTCCGTTATATATTCCACAAATCCTTCATCCCGAGCCATAAAATTTTTATTTCTCATCCTTACAAACTCCAGTTTGTAAGGATGTTATTAATATTTTTTATTTTAAATATCCTTCTTTTTTAAGAATTTTAATTTTTTCTTTTGCTCCCCTATTATATCCGCCAAGTTTTCCATCTGACCTTATCACTCTATGACAAGGAATTTTTGGATCATAATTTTTATTCAAAAT
>Ga0105099_10002524_pt1 | contig 10849 bp, 14 predicted proteins | sample PPLLak3cmMay2015_2_FD_79138 | JGI IMG/M metagenome (GOLD analysis project Ga0105099, IMG submission 79138) | Freshwater sediment microbial communities from Prairie Pothole Lake near Jamestown, North Dakota, USA - PPLs Lake P8 Core (1) Depth... | ecosystem: Environmental > Aquatic > Freshwater >...
AAGTTCCAAGGATTTATCAGAAGCCAAATATGCAAAAAAGATATTACAATTATCAGATCTTGATTATACAAAAAACTTATTTCGCGAGATAGAAAGTGTTCCATCTGGTCCTGAACGAGTTATTGAAAAAAGAGCGGTGATACAGGCATTATTGCGTTCTACTTGGTTGCAGAGACTTTATTTTATTATCAGGGCGGCTATTATGTCGGCCCTAGGCGGGGTCGTTACATTTTTTTATGTATCGTTTTTTGGTGAAATAGGTGTTGTTTTGGCGGTTGTCATGGGCGTGCTTATATTTATTGTTGGATTGCTTGTAACAAGATTATTTGATAACCAAATAGTCAAAGCCACAAAATATATCGTCAGACGTTTAGGTCATCATAAAAAGATTAGGGAATTTATCATGAACCATTTCTAAGTGAAATGTAAGAGCGAGCAAATGATAAGATAATGCATGTAGTAATGTCGAAATGAACTTGTAGGTTTTAAGGAGAAAAAAATATGGGCGATAATGAACTAATAGCCTATACAATTGTAGCAAAAAAACAGAAGGAAAATAGAAAAACGAAGAAAAAAAAGAAGAAATAATTTTTTTTGTTATAGAAATGAAATCAATCTGTTTTTCGCTCCCGTTAAACAACCGTGATAATAATTAGCAAGTCGTTGACGGGATTATAGAACCAGAGTTTAATTCTCGCACCAAAAAAAACAACTAAAATCGTACTTAAACAAATCATAATCTTGATTCTACAAATAAAAGTTTTGATGAATGTTACAGAAATGGATCAAGCAATCTAAAAGCAACACCACCAATTAATATTGCTAACCCAATTTCAAACACCGTAATCTCCAAAGCGTGTTTCCAACCAGTTTCTTTTACCATAGCAACAATTGTTGCAATACACGGAACATAAATCATTATAACTAATGCAAAAACTACCATTTGCAAAGGAGACATCACCGAACTAATATCTGATGTTCCAGCCACTATAGTAAGTAAAACAAGCGCTGCCTCTTTTCTTAAAATTCCAAAAATAAATAGAAAACCAGTGAAAGCTGGTAAACCAAGCCAGACAACAGTTACAGGACTTAAAAAATCTGATATCATAGGAAGCACATTTGTTAACCTCATTGCTTCCACAATTACACTTCCCAAGATAATTAATGGAATAGCTGTTAGAAGAAATGGTTTAAACCTGACCCAAGCTTGTTTCATAACAACTTTTGTAGATGGAGTTCTGTACGGTGGCATCTCCATAATAATACCCACAGATGTACCGGGTAAAATTTTATTGAGTAATCTACCAATGAAGAAAATCAACATGAAATCAAAAATATAAAGCGCAACTGCCCATTGGATGCCGACAAAAGCACCTACTAATCCAAGAATTACAACTGTTCTTGCTGAACATGGAACAAGTGTTGAAAGAACAATAGCGATTAATCGATCACGATTTGTCTCCATGATTCTGCATCCTGCACAAGCAGGAACATTACAACCAAAAGCAACCAACAATGGCATACATGCTTTACCATGAAGACCCATTGTGTGACAAGGTCGATCCATTAGATAAGCAACCTTTGGCAAATAACCCGAATCCTCAAGCACACCAAGAATCATATAAAATGGTAAAATAAATCCAAGAGCAACAGCAAGAGACGCATAAAAACCAACCATTACACCATTCCATGCAAGCTCAGGCCAAAAACCTGACATATTTGGGTTAAAATGTTCAAACAAAATCTGCAGATTTTCTGTCAGCCATCCACCAAAAAAAGAAATAAACCCAAGTATCGCAAGCATGATAGTAAATAAAACAAGGTATCCCCAGACACCATGCATAGTCAACGCATCAAGTCTTTCTCCCTTCGATGGTTTCTGAGGTGGCTCATGTGTTTGCGTCTCAGATACAATTCGTGCAGCTGTCGCATAACGTTCTGAGGAGATAACAGTTGCACAAGGTTCTTTATGAATTTTTTCTATTTCTTTGCAAAGATCCTTAGCTATATCCACAATATTTGGAGATTTTTCTTGTACAATTCGCATGATTTCTACATCTTCTTCTAAAAGTTTTATCGCAGTCCATCGCAAAGGATACCCAAAATCAGTTTGTTTCAGTTCAGATTCTAGACGCTCAATACATTTTTCAATTTCAGAACCATATTTTATCTTCAACTTATTTTGTTTTATTTTATTATTAACCAAATCAAGGGATTCATCAACTATTTCATGTACACCGAATCCTTTTGTTGCAGTAGTTGGTACAACAGGTAATCCTAAAATCTCACTAAGCAGTTGATAGTTGATATTAAATCCTTTTTTCTTAGCTATATCAACCAAGTTTACAGCAAGAACTAAAGGCACTTGCATTTCAATGAGTTGAAGCGTAAAAAATAGGTTTCTCTCCAATACTGTTGCATCAACAACATTTACGACAACATCAGGTTGACCAATTGCAATATACTCCCGAGATACTAATTCTTCTTGAGAATATGTTGACAATGAATAGATGCCTGGCAGATCAATAACTTTTATGTTTTTACCATGGTGAACTAGTAATCCCTCTGCTTTTTCTACGGTTTTACCTGGCCAATTCCCAATAATTTGTCCAAGACCTGTAAGCTGATTGAATATGACGCTTTTACCAACATTTGCATTTCCTGCAAGAGCTATAGTAAGATCTGGTTTTTGCATTTAAACGCCCTCGATTTGGATAAAAATCTTATCAGCAATACCTCGCCCGATAACAACTTTGCATCCTCTAACGCAAATCTCAATCGGTCCTTTTAATGGGGCTTCACGCACCAGGGACACAGAAGTACCATTGGTCAAACCAAGATCGCATAGTCGTTGGACAACATTTCTTCCACCTCTGATAAATATAACTTTGCCTTTTTGACCTGGTTTCAATGTTGTAATTGATGTCAGTTTTTGTTTTCTCAGTTCTTGTATAAGAGTATCTGTAGATAGGCATTCGTTGCAACTCTTTACATCAATATTACAAGGTGGTATTGGTGATCCATGTGGGCATTCTGTTGGTACTCCAAGTGTTTTACATAATGCTTGTTCTGTTTCATCAGTTATGACATGTTCCATTTTACAGGCTTGATCATGAACATGCTCTCTTGGTATATGTAAAACTTTCTCAAGAAAAACCTCTAAAAGTCTATGTTTTCGTTTAATTCGGATAACTATGTTTTCTCCTTTTTTTGTGAGAGATGCACCATGATATGGTTCGTATTTTACAAGACCCTGGCGAGCCATGCGTTGCAAAACTTCAGTGACACTTGCAGGTGCGTTTTTTAAGCGTTCTGCGATCTTTGTTGTTTTTGCTTTACCTTTTATCCCAGCAATATCATAGATTGCTTCCAGATATTCTTCGACTTGTTCCTGTGACATAAAATCTCACTATAATACAGTATAGTATTGCAAAGAATATAAATATTTCGGTCGACCTAAATTTTAAGGCCTCGTATGAAAGTGCACCAAAATAACAACGTATGAAAATAGTTTTACCAAAACGATCCTTTATACCGATTTGTAGCGGGGCAACCAAAACATCGATTTTCAGAATATGCCTGGCAAGTTTTATATTCCACGCCACATGGAGGTTTATTCAAGGATCTTTCAACAAGTTTTATAGGCATAATAAAATCCTTTATACTAGATATTATAATATTAAAATCCGCACTTTGAACATCTTTATCTGGACGTATCCGGCAATCAATTATTGATTCAAGAGACGCCAAATCCTCACCTGCAAATAACAACATTAAGTTTTCACTTCCAGATACAACAAAACCATTTAAAAAGAAAGGACAGTTTCGAAACATATTCAAAATCTTTGTAGTATTAGTTGTTCTTACCATTACCTTTGCTAGATATATCCCTACCTTGTTGATATTTGCTCCTGTGATCTGTTCTATTATTCCTCTTTCTTTTAATTTTTTTATACGCATAGCTACTGAAGGTTGAGAAAGCTTGACTATTTTAGCAATCTCTTCTTGAGACATGTCTTGTTTATCATGAAGTAAAGAGATTATTTTTTTATCTTTATCATCTAGTTTATTTTTTGATTGTTGCATGTGTTTACCTCATTAAAACGAATATTTTATCAGTAATATTTGCCATCTATATTAATATTGCCTATAAAAAATAGGTATAAATGGTTTTTTTGATAATAATTATTGTGGCAATGTTTATAATCAAATGTCTATGTATGTACATATCATGAGTAAAAATAATGAAAGGGAGGTGAAATAAAAAATGCCTGGTGGCGACAGAACAGGACCTTGGGGACTTGGGCCTAGAACCGGACGAGGGGCAGGATACTGCACAGGATACAACATACCTGGTTACACAAACCTTGAATACGGCCGAGGATTCGGCAGAGGCAGGGGACGAGGAGTCTGGGGACGTGGCAGAGGTTTTGGATGGAGAGGAACATATCCTTATCCAGCATCGTATTACCCTGAAACAATCCCGGAACCAAGTAGAGAAGAAGAAAAAGCCTACCTGGAAAGTATGGTAAAGGGTCTGGAACAAGAAATGAAGATGATCCAAGAAAGACTCCAAGAGTTGTCAAAAGAAAAAAAGGAAGCTTCAAAATAAAACCATTAAGTTTCCTCATCTTTCTTTGTAGTACAAAATAATAGTATGATAAATTAAGTTAAAAAATATTTAGGTGAAATATAACATGGAACAAAAGGGTTATGATGATTTAAAAATCACGAAAAATCTAAGCAAAATAAAACATAAAATCATTGTGTTAAGCGGTAAAGGTGGTGTTGGAAAAAGTACAGTTTCTGCGAATCTAGCATTTGCTCTTTCTAAAAGAGGCTATAGCGTAGGATTGCTAGATAGCGATTTTCATGGACCAAGTATCCCTAAGATACTTGGTATCGAGAACAAAAAACCAGCACCCACTGCTACGGGTTTTGATCCAGTTTTAGCATCGCCCAAGTTAAAGGTTATGTCTATAGGTCTTCTTCTTGAAGATAATGATTCGCCAGTGATTTGGCGTGGACCATTAAAAATGGGAGTTGCAAAACAGTTTATCGGTGATGTGAACTGGGGTGAACTAGATTATTTGATTATTGATTTGCCCCCGGGTACTGGCGATGAGCCTTTGAGCATCGCTCAGCTTATACCTAATAGTGACGGCGCAGTTATAGTAACTACCCCGCAGGATGTTGCATTAGTAAGTGTAAGAAAATCAATTAATTTTGTCAAGAAAATGAATATGCCTGTTATTGGAATTATCGAAAATATGAGTGGTTTTATTTGCCCTCATTGTAAAAAATCTGTAGACATTTTCAAAACTGGTGGCGGGCTTAAAGCGTCACGGGAGCTACAAGTTTCATTTCTTGGTAAAGTTCCCATTGACCCAAAGATAGTTTTAACTGGTGATAGCGGCGTGCCATTCCTTGATAAAAATGCTTCGTCAGATGCTGGTAAATCATTTATAAACATTGTAGAGAAAATTGAACAAATTGTGAATAAAAGGAGATAAAAAATATGCCAATGGGACGCGGTGGTGGAGGTTTCGGACGGTGTGGAGGTCGTGGTCTTGGTGGTGGATATGGTATAGGTCCAAGCGGAGAATGTATCTGTCCCAACTGTGGTCATCGGGAACCTCATCAACGAGGCGTTCCTTGTTATACAATGAAATGCTCAAGGTGTGGTACATTGATGACCAGGCCGTATCAGTAGTTAAATGTAGTAAAATCTAGGGTGAATGAATATGGAAAACACAGAAAAAAACAAAGAGCTAAAAGATATAAAAAGGATAAAAGATTTCTTAGTAGAATTAGGATTTATCTGTAATAGTTCTTCTTCAGCTAAAAATCTAATATATTCGAAAAATAGGGAAGTAATAATAATAAAAAATAGTAAAAGTGAAGGAGGTGAAAAATAATATGCCAGGGGGCGATGGAACAGGACCAAATGGTCAAGGACCAATAACCGGAGGGGGCAGAGGCCAAGGACAAGGTCGAGGTCTTAGAGGAGGATTTAACCTAGGCCCAGGTGGTGATTGTAGATGCACAAAATGCGGGTATACAGTGCCCCACCAGCAGGGAGTACCATGTTATGATAAAAAATGTCCAAAATGCGGATCACCAATGTTAAGAGGATGAAGAAAAATTAGTATTGTAAGACGAAGCGAAAAAGAAAAAGCGGCAGATCGTAAAATCAGGCGGAATTATCCAAAATAAAGAGAAACATGAGATTCATTACGTCTTTTGGATTTGGAGATGCCGTTGGAACCGCAATCACCACTAGATGTAAATAGTGCATATAGATTCATGTTGAAAAAGCTCTGAAAGCAGGAACAACAAAAGAGGAAATATTTGAAGCATCTGCCGTCGCTATCTTTATGTGGGTAGCCCGGCGATGACGTATATCGTAGAAGTAAAAAAAGCATTAAATGAATTTGCTACTAATGGAGGGAAAATAATGAAAATATGTATATCATCAACAGGAAAGGATTTGAATGCAGTTGTTGATCAAAGATTTGGTAGATGCCAATACTTTTTAATTGTTGACACAGAAACAATGAAAGTGAAAACTATATCAAATGAAAGCACACTCTCTTCAGGTGGCGCAGGGATTCAAGCAGCGCAGATCGTCACAAAAGAAGGAGTAGACTCTGTGATATCGGGAAATATAGGACCGAACGCGTTTCAAATCTTTCAAGCAGCTGGTATAAAAGTGTTCACCGGAGCAGAAGGAACGATAAAAGATGCAATTGAGAACTATAAAAAGGGAAAACTGCAAGAAACAGGATCAGCAAACGTAGGAAGTCATTCTGGGATGAGGGGTAGAAATTTATGAAGATATGTATCCCAACTATGGGGAACAATGGTTTAGATGATTTTGTAGGCGAGCATTTCGGTAGAGTCCCAACTTATACGATTGTGGATCTAGATACTAATGAAGTGAAAGTGGTACAGAATACAAGTGAACATATGGGTGGTGTCGGATATCCACCTGAGATTATGGCACGAGAAGGTGTTAATGTACTAGTTTGCAGAGGACTTGGTCGACGTGCTATTAGTATGTTTGATGAGACGGGTATCGAAGTATATATCGGTGCCTCTGGAACAGTAAAAGATGCTGTTTCTGCCTTCAAGCAAGGGCACCTTCAAAAAGCAGGTATTGGCGATGCTTGTGGTCAACATGCATTTCGTGATGAACATCATCATGAACATAATTTTGGCCACGATCATTAAAATGGAAAATTGAAAATCTAGACATTATATCTAATGTTGACTTACAACAACCATATCTTACAAACCTGTGTAAATGTGTAGAATTATATTATGAGGATTCAATATGTCACTCTATGAGTTTGAAAATAGAAGACCAAGCATTAAAAAAGGTACGTTTATTTTTAAGTCTGCAGATATAATTGGCGACGTTTTAATCGGAGAAAATTGCTACATCGGGCCTGGAGCTAGAATTCGAGGAGACTACGGATCAATACGAATTGGAAATAACACTGCTATAGAAGATAACGTAGTGATTCATGCACGACCCAATGAAAAAACTATCATTGGAAATTTTGTGACTATTGGACATGCTGCAATTATTCATAATGCCACAATTCATGATTGGGCAGTTATTGGAATGGGTGCAATTGTAAGCGATTACGCAGAGATAGGCAAATGGGCAGTTGTCGCTGAAGGAGCTGTAGTAAAAAATAAAGGAAAAGTTGCTGATAGGAAAATAGTAATAGGTATACCAGCAAAAGAAGTAGCAGAAATAACATCAGATTACGAGAAACAATGGACCAAATTTAAAAATATATACGTTGATCTTGCTAGAGAGAGGTACCCAAAATCTCTTAAACTAGTTGATTAAATGGAGGATTTAATGAAGTCACATCTTGAATGTATACCATGTTTTATTAAACAATCTTTAGAAGCGGCACGTATGGCAACAGATGATGAAAAAATTCAAACTAAAGTATTACAAGAAGTTATGAAACACCTCCAAAATGTCTCTTTTACAGATTCCCCACCAAAGCTTTCAAGAGAAGTTCACAAGATTATTAGAGAAATTACAGGATCAAAAGATCCCTATAAAAAAGTGAAAGAAACATCAAACGAAAAGGCTAAAGGGAAATATGAATATCTGAAAAAACTAGTGGTTGAATCAGATGATTCTTTACTAATGGCGACAAAATTGTCCATTATTGGGAATGTCATTGACTTTGGTACAACAAACAGATTTAATGTGAATGACTTGACTGATAGCGCAATAAAACAAGAATTGGATGAAAGTTCATACCTGCAATATAAACATACTCTTGAGCGGTCAAAAACAATACTTTTTTTAGCAGATAATGCTGGAGAAATTTTCTATGATAAGCTATTGCTCGAAGAACTAGCAAAAAAACAAAAACAAATAACCTATGCGGTTAAGGCAAACCCAATAATAAACGATGCATTAACTGAAGATGTAAACTTTGCAGGTATAGATAAACTTGCAAAAGTAGTTGAATGGGACTCGGGTCAGAATCTATCTTCTCCTGGGATGATATTATCTTATGCTTCTGAAAAATTTTTAAAAATCTTAGAATCAGCGGATATGGTGATTTCTAAGGGGCAGGGAAACTACGAAGGTCTGAGTGATATATATCGTGATGTTTTTTTTATGTTAGTAGTTAAGTGTCCATTGGTTGCACAGGATATCAACAGTGATGTTGGTAAGCTTATTTTGAAGGTGAAAAGATGATTATTTCAGTTGCTAGTGGAAAAGGTGGTACTGGAAAAACAACGGTATCTACAAATATTGCTTTAAGTATAGGAAAAGTCCTGTTCCTTGACTGTGATGTTGAAGAACCAAATGCAAACATCTTTTTGCATGCAGCAATCAAAGAACATGAAGACGTCTCTGTAATTATCCCTGAGATAAATAAAGAAAAATGTGACTATTGTGGTAAATGTTCTGAGTTCTGCGCCTATAATGCATTGGCTGTTGTCCGTCAAAAAATTCTGGTTTTTCCTGAGTTATGTCATTCATGTGGTGGCTGTGAAATGGTTTGTCCAAAGGATGCAATTACTTGGAGAAAACGAGTTATTGGTAGAATTGAGCATGGCCAGACCAAGGGTATTGATTTTTATCATGGGCTATTAAATGTTGGAGAATTACAGGCTATTCCAGTGATTAAAGCTTTGAAAAGAAAAATTGACAAAAACATGAATGTTATTATCGATGTTCCTCCTGGCACTTCCTGTCCAGTTATTGAATCGATTAATGGCTCAGATTATTGTATTCTTGTTACTGAGCCTACACCTTTTGGTCTTCATGATCTTAAGCTTGCTATAGAAGTAGTTAGACATATGCGTATTCCTTTCGGGGTTGTTATTAATCGTGATGGTATCGGTGATAATAGAGTCGAGGTTTATTGTAAAAAAGAACGTATTCCTGTTCTTTTGAAAATTCCTGAACGACAAAAGATTGCACTTCTTTATTCAAAAGGTATTGCTCTAGCAGATGAAGCATATGAATGGAAGGAGATGTTTGGACTTCTTTTTAATCGTATACAAGAGCAGGTGAAGAAATGAAAGAACTCACAGTGATTAGCGGCAAGGGTGGCACAGGTAAAACATCGATTACTGCAGCATTTGCCTCGTTGGCAAAAAATGCTGTTTTTGCTGATTGTGACGTTGATGCTGCGGATCTGCATCTTATCCTTAAACCAAGGATTAAAAAAACAATGAAGTTTCATGGTCTTAAAATAGCATCGATTGATAAAAGTCTGTGCATTGATTGTAAAAAATGCTATGATTCTTGTCGTTTTCATGCAATTGATGAAAAGATAAATCTTACCAAGGAATCTTGTGAAGGTTGTGGTGTCTGTGCATATGTTTGTCCTGTTCATGCCATTAAGATGACAGATAGGGATTCAGGTTTTGCTTATATCTCTGAGACAAGGTTTGGTCCAATGGCTCATGCGGTGTTAAATACCGCGGAAGAGGCTTCAGGTAAGCTTGTTACTGTTGTGAGGAATAATGCAAAAATTCTTGCTGAGAAGAAACAAAAGGATTTGATTATTATTGATGGACCTCCTGGTATTGGATGTCCGGTGATTGCTTCTATGACTGGTGTTGATCTTGTGTTGATTGTTACTGAGCCAACGCTTTCAGCGATTCATGACCTGGAACGTGTACTGGGTGTTGCGCAACATTTTCATATACCTGCGGTGGTGTGCATTAACAAATCATCAATCAATGCTGAAAATGCATCTAAGATTGAACAGTATTGTAAGAAAAATAATATTTTGATTGTTGGAAAACTTCCTTATGATACAACGATAACTCAAGCTATGATTCATGAACAAAGTGTGATTGAATTTTCAGATGGCATTTTATCCCACGAAATTCGTGAAATGTGGAAAAAGATATTGAAGGTATTAACACAAGATGGTTGAAGAGAAGTTAATAAAGACAATAAAAGAACTCCAAAAGAAAATTGAGCATAACGAGGAACAAACTTATTCAAAAGTTGTGATTAGAGAATATCGTAACCCTATCAACTTTGGGGTTCTTGAGCATCCAGATGCAATTGGAATAATTAAAGGTCCTTGTGGTGACACAATGAAACTTACTCTGAAGATAGCAAATGGAAAGATACAGGATGCAAGGTTTTGGACAGATGGCTGCGGTGCGACACTTGCCGCAGGAAATATGCTTACAAAGATGGTTACAGGAAACATGCTACAAGAGGCAAATAATATAACTAGCCAACAGCTACTTGACGCTTTAGATGGCCTTCCAAAGGAACATAATCATTGCGCTCTTCTTGCCGTGAACACATTACATAAAGCAATTAACAATTATG
>Ga0105099_10002525_pt1 | contig 10848 bp, 6 predicted proteins | sample PPLLak3cmMay2015_2_FD_79138 | JGI IMG/M metagenome (GOLD analysis project Ga0105099, IMG submission 79138) | Freshwater sediment microbial communities from Prairie Pothole Lake near Jamestown, North Dakota, USA - PPLs Lake P8 Core (1) Depth... | ecosystem: Environmental > Aquatic > Freshwater >...
CTCCACCAGATATACATAATATCCGGAATTAGCGAGATCAAGAGCGGACTGCATTCCAGCTATTCCTCCGCCAACTACCATAACAGATCCAATAACTTTTCCAGCCATGCGGCACTCCTCATTCAATAAAATAAATAATAGAACATCATTTGGTTAACATGCTCTATTGATATAACATTCGATAATTCCTCACGATTCGCAAGCTTTTATTGATGACAATTTATGAAGCGTCTTTATCCATTTGGACGCATATAATAGATACCATGTATCTAGTCAAGAAAAAATATCCGTAAACACCAGGTCCATAATTTAGCCTTGAATCAGGTATTTAATCGTGATAGTTGACGGGAGACGTGTAAAAGACGTGAGGTGGAAGGCAATAGGATAGTGAATGACGAATAAAGGGGATCTGGGGGCGAAATTTGAAACTTGATATTCGAAATTCGATGTACGATATTTAATGTTCAGTTTTTCCGTCCAACTTGCACTTAACACTGTTTGCAACCAGGAAATCGATTTCAATGACCGATACAACCACTTCAATTATAAACATAGCTCTTGTTGGCGGGGGTGATTTGTGCAGGGAGCTCCTTGAAAAGACCGGCTTCGATTTAAAGGAGAAAAATGTTTTTTCCCCTATCATTGCAGTTGCTGATCCTGACCCTGACCAACCAGGCATGTTGCTTGCAGAAAAAAGAGGACTCATCACGGTTAATGATTACCACGATCTTTATAACCCCGGATACAGAATTCATCTTATAATAATTTTAAGGCCGGAACCGGTTATTCTTAACGATATTCTCGCAACAAGACCGACACACATCCGCATACTATCATATCATGTTTTTGAGATTTTCTGGAAGGCAATCGGCCAGGAAGAGCGCAAGCTCAGAGAACAGAACAGAGCCATGGAAACCATATTAAACGGGATCCAGGATTTTATATCCGTTATAACACCCGACAAGACAATAGTGGATGCCAACGAAGCTTTCGTTAACAATTTAGGGCTTTCACGGGATAAGGTTATAGGGCGGAAATGTTACGAAGTTCTTCAAAGAGATCAGATTGACTGCTCCAGCAAAGAGGATCAGACGTGCCCCCTTATGGAGGTTATACGCAACAAAATGCCGATGAGGCAGGTTAGAACACAGGAGGGGCGTAATAACAAGATTCATCATATCGAGGTTAATATATATCCCGTATGGGAAAAGAGCGGAAAGATCTCCAAATTCATTCATATCAGCCGGAATATAACAAAGCGAATAGAAGAAGAAGAAGAGATTACAAAACGCCTTGAGCAAATGGTTGAGGAACGCACAAGACAGCTCAAGGAAACCCATGAAAAGCTCATCCACAAAAACAAAATGGCTTCCCTCGGCAAACTTTCAGCATCGGTTGTGCATGAAATAAACAATCCGATTGCTGGAATCCTTAACCTTATACTTCTTATGAAGCGCATCATCATGGAAAACAATGTCGGGAAAAAAGAAATGGATGATTTTTTTCGCTATGTCTTACTTATGGAAAATGAAACGAGAAGAACAAGCCGGATTGTATCCTACCTGCTTGCATTCTCCAGACAGAACAAGACGGAACAAAAGCCTTTAAATCTGAATAATCTTATTAAGCACACTCTTTTTTTAAATTCGAACCTTCTTAAGATAAACAAGGTTGAAGTCCAATATAGGCTTGATCAAAACCTGCCGGAGCTTGTCGGTTCCGAGGATCAACTCCAGCAGGTTATTATGAATCTCGTATCTAATGCGGTTGAGTCTGTCGAATCCAAAGGGAAAGGCGTTCTGACAATTACAACGAAGTACTTTGCCAAGACAGGAAGAGTTGTTGCCAAATTTCAGGATACCGGGACAGGAATTCCCCAGGAAAACTTCACCTTGATTTTCGAACCCTTCTTTACCACGAAAAGACTGGGGAAAGGGGTAGGTCTCGGCCTTGCTCTTGTTTACGGAATTATCCAGGAACACGGAGGCTTCATAAAGGTAAATTCAACGGTTGGGAAGGGTACTACTTTCAAAATAGATCTGCCTCTCAGGCATTGATTCGATTCATACTAAATTCTACGGAGGTTCAATAATGAAAAGAGCAAGGATCCTTGTTGTAGATGACGAATTGATAATGCGGGAATCCTTGTCCGGCTGGCTCCAGCGTGACGGTCACGAGGTTGAGACAGCGGCAAGCGGTGAAGAGGCTCTGGATAAAGTCAAAGAGGTCCGCTTCGATATTCTTCTGGTTGATATAAAGATGGAAGGGATCAGCGGGCTCGAAGTTTTAAAAAGGGTAAAGAATGATGATCCCGATGTGGCAATAGTCATGATAACTGCCTTCGGCGCCATATCAACCGCGATAGAGGCGATCAAAAACGGAGCTTTTGATTATCTTCTGAAGCCTTTTGATCCTAATGAGCTTGGATTGCTTATCGAAAAAATCCAGGAAAGTCAGGCTCAGGCCATAGAAAATCTTTACCTCAGAGAACAATACAGGGAAAGAACACGGTTTGAAAGCCTGATTGGCCAATCGCCTGTTATGCAGAAAATTTTTGATCTCATACAGAACGTTGCCCCCACCAATTCTACCGTCCTTATCACAGGTGAAACCGGCACAGGTAAAGGCCTTGCCGCAAAAGCCATTCATACAAACAGTCCGCGACGCCACGGCCCGTTTGTTATTGTAAATTGCGGTGCAATACCCGAACATCTTATGGAAAGCGAATTGTTCGGATATCAAAAAGGCGCGTTCACAGACGCCAAATCGACCAAAAAAGGACGTCTCGAGATGGCCCATGGGGGAACCCTTTTTCTGGACGAAATAGGTGAAATCAGCATGCGAATGCAGATTGATCTTTTACGTATACTGGAAGATCATATATTTTATAGGGTTGGGGGCACCCAACCTATGGAGGCTGATTTCAGAGTTATAGCCGCCACAAACAGAGATCTTCATGAAGCAATCAAGAACGGCTTGTTTAGAGAAGACCTCTATTACCGGTTGAATGTCTTCTCATTCAAAATGCCCTCCTTATGCGAACGGAAGGAAGATATCCCGCTTCTGGCCGAACATTTTCTTCACCGCTTCTCCAATGAAACCAATAAGCAGATAGATAATATCAGCCGCGAAGCAATGGATGAAATGATGCTCTATGAATGGCCGGGAAATATAAGAGAGCTCGAAAATGCGATAGAGAGGGCGGTCGTCGTCAGCAAGAAAAGAAAGATTCTTCCTGAAGAGCTCCCCATTTTCCGCCCCGAGGATATTTGTGTTTCCTCCGATAACACCCTTGCCGGAATCGAAAAGGCTCACATAACCAGGGTGCTTCACGAAAATGATTGGAATATATCAAAAACTGCAAAAGAGCTGGGAATAGATCGTTCCACCCTTTACAGCAAAATCAGACGATACATGATAGCTCATCGATAATAATAAAAGAATTTTGAAAATATATCCGGAACATAGCATCGTTATTTCCCCCATAGGCAATTTTGGTCCCGAAATAACCGAACCTGTTAAAAAGGAAATAAACAGGATATTCGGTTTTCCGGCATTGATTATTCCTATCCTCGAAGGTGTCGACTTTGCGCTTGATTCAGGCAGGAACCAGTACCATTCGACATCGATACTTCAACAGCTTGAAAAATCGGCGCCTCCTTTTGCAATAAAAGTAATTGCCATTACAAAGGTTGATCTGTTTATTCCGATTTTGACCCATGTTTACGGGGAAGCACAGCTTGGAGGAAAGACCTGCGTTGTTTCTACGTACAGGTTAAGGGATCAGATATCTGCGGCTCGCACAGACGTCATTTTCAAACAAAGGATTATTAAGGAAGCAATCCATGAACTTGGGCACACATTCAATCTCCGCCATTGCAATCAACACGTGTGCATAATGCACTATAGCCGAACCGAGCTTGATGTTGACCGGAAGTCGGATCAGCTTTGCAGGTACTGCAAAATTCTTCTGGATGATGAAATTAAAAAAATAGGGTTCAAGGGGTCAAGGGTTCAAGGGGTCAAGAATCCAAGGAATTAGTTTGTGGTTTCTGGTTTAACCAGAGACCATTTTTGATCTCCGATATCCGAAATTCGATATTCGAATTTGCCTTTCACTCGAACCCCTGAATCCCCGAATACTTGAACCCTTTCTCCCAAATCATGTGTGGAAAAAAAGCCTTGTTAATCTTTCCCAGCCTATCTGGGGCATATTCCCATATATGTCTTCGCCGAGATACCCCCCATCAGTATTTAAAAGACCTCCTGATTCTTCAATAACATCATAAAGGTGGTTAATCTCTTTTTCCATAAATTCTTCTGATTCTGTGCCTATGTAGAGATCTTTAATCTCATTCCTTAAACCTTCCGAATGGAGTCTCAAAACCCAGCCATCGGTATAAGGATTTTTATTAGCCAGGCATCCCTCTTCTCTCAACCTCGGATTAACATCCGTCACAACACCGCTGACAGGCGAAAGGACTCCCGCGCTTTTTTCACCCCTTTTCAACATAATCTGGGAGATGTTCTGCTTCATCTGCTTTCCGACAAGGGGAGCATCAACAGTTTCAAGTGGCCCGAGGAGTCGCAGGGCAAAATCATCCAGCCCGATTCTCACTGTTGAGCCTTCTTCAATCTTAACCCAGGCATGCCCTTTATGGAGATAGTACCCCTGAGGAATTCTGAAACCGTGTACATTAAGAACTTCCACGGGTTTTACCAACGCGTGAACAGTGTACTGGTCATAAAAATATTGGTCGAACTCGCAAGTTGCGCACCTGTATTCATGGCTGCAGCTTTTAAAATCTATCCGCCTTTTCATATGGTGAATACACGGCCGTTTTGAAGATGGCAGCTCTTTTAATTTCTCTATCCAGAAAACAATTTTTTGGCGCTTATCTCCCAGGATTTGCCCCTTCTCAGTCATTACCATGTTTTCCTTGACCACCCGTGACATAGCCTTGTCGAAACGGCAGGTTGTACAATCGTAGGAAATTTTGCAATATTTATGGCGGACAACCCCTGCCTGCATCCAGAGACAGGGGCTGCGGTCTGTTTTTATACTTTTATTTAATCCGGCAGATCTCATATCACACCTCATGCTGCATAATGTAGAATATCGAATATCTGACATCGAATTTCGTTGATCGTGGTTCTTGATTCGTGATTCGTCGTTCGTGGGTCATCGTTTGTCTTTCGTTTATTCACGATCCATTATCCACTATCTACGATCCACGATTCACGCTCTTTCCTCGTTTCGGATTTCGTGCTTCGTATTTTTTTGCATCTTACATCTTGCAACTTCTTCCGCCTCTCGCCTCACGCCTCTTGCCTATTCATGTTTTCAAAAATGTTCTCGCAAGATTTCTCCAGTCAAGACCCGGAAGATTTCCGTAAATATCCTCTTTAAAATAACCGCCGTCTGCTGCAAGAGGGCCGGCCACATCTTCAATCATTTTTTCAAGCTTGCCGACTTCATCACTTATCCAGATCGGGCTCGTTGAGTCATCCATCAGTTTTTTTACCGTCCCTTTTATATCAGGAGAACGCACCATAAATAACCATCCATCTCCGTATGGTTCTCTGTTGGCAATTTCAGGTTTTTCCCTGACCTTTGAATTAACTTCCACTATAACCCCGTTGACAGGAGAAAGCACATCAGCCGTATTTTCCCTGCGCCTTAAGCCCCACCCTGCTAATCCCTGGTCAAGCTCCTTTCCCATTAGCGGAAGGTCAAGGGCATCGGCCTTTCCGAGCAACTTTAAGGAAAAATCATCAAACCCGATTCGTATATATCCTCCGCTTTCTATGCGCGCCCATGTATGGCCGTCATGAAAATAGTAACCGACCGGAACATCAAACCCTTTAACGGACTGAATCTCGTCAGGCATTGTTTTGCTTTTGGTCGTCCAGACATCTTCAAAAAACTGGTCAAAATCGCATTTTGAACATTCATAATCATAGGCGCATGTTCTTTTATCAATGCGGTTTGTAAGGCTGTGCCGGCAGGTTCTGTTCATATGAGGCCTTTTTCTCATTGCATCCTGCCAACTGACCTGGTTTCCCTTTTCTACCTTTCTGGTCATTCCGAGGTCAAACTTGCATGTCGTGCAGTCATAAAAATTATTGCAGTCCTTAAAATTTACAAGACCTGTCTGCATCCATATACATGGATTGGAAGTTCGAGCACTTTTATCAGGCTTTACCATCCATACCTGCCCGCCCAAAACAGCTTTAATCTCGCTTTGGGTCTGTTCTTTATCCTTTCCCTTTCTGTAAGTAGATCCATATCCCAGCTTACTTCTTCTTTCATTATTGTCTTGATTTGCCATTTTATCTCTCCTTATTTATGAATTTTGATAATTGATATTTTTTTTCTGCAATATATAAGAGCAAGTAGCATGCCATTAAACGATACAAATGATTATATGACTTTATCTAGCTGATTTAATACGATTACAAAATTATGGCAGAACCGGTGATCTCTGATTAAGGAAAATGATTTGTTGCCGGATTTTACGACAGGCTAATTCGGAGAATTAATAATCAATGAATTGATTTTGATTTATTCTCTGTTAATTATGATAGTTATGGTGTTGCAGGATTCTATAGCATAAAAAAAACCATACTGTTGTAATTCGCAGCAGTATGGCTTGAAAATATTTCTATTGGAGCTCGTTAAATTGTTTGGGTATGGATGAGTATCCAAACGGAATAGATTTATGACATTAATATAATCAGGAGAAGGGCCTTTGGAAAGGAATACGATCTGGCAACAAATCTTGACGAACTTTTTAAAGTCAATCAATATTTACATCGTTATCTTTTTGCTCTATTGTGAGTAAGTTAAAAGCATGCTTATAAAGAACGACTGGTCACTTTTATATGCAATATGAAACGATATCAAATAAATATAAGAAAAAATAATATTCCGGAATTTGCCTTTGATCCGGCTCTTCCCATAACGGCCAAAAAAGATGAAATAGTAAAGTCCATTTCCCAAAACCGGGTCGTTATAATTTCAGGTGAAACAGGTTCGGGGAAAACAACCCAGATACCTAAGTTCTGCCTTGCGGCAGGAAGAGGGATAAACGGGAAAATAGGCTGCACCCAGCCGAGAAGAATTGCAGCCATAACCGTTGCCGCCCGCATCGCCGAAGAGCTCGGGGAAGAGACAGGAAAATCGGTCGGTTACAAAATCAGGTTCATGGACAAAACCCGGAAAGACTCATATATAAAGATAATGACCGACGGAATACTCCTCGCTGAAGCTCATAATGACCCGTATCTTAATGAATATGACACACTGATAGTCGATGAAGCGCATGAAAGAAATCTTAACATCGATTTTATCTTAGGAGTGCTGAAAACTCTTCTGGCAAAAAGAAAAGACTTAAAGCTCATAATAACCTCAGCCACGATAGATACTGAAAAGTTTTCAAAGGCATTTGATAACGCTCCTGTGATAGAAGTTTCGGGCAGGATGTTTCCCGTTGAGGTGCGTTATCTGCCGGTTAATCCAGAATCTGAAGAAAGCGATGAAAAGACGCACGTTGATCTTGCCGCTGACGCCGCGGATAGTATTATCAAAGAAAGCCGCACCGGAGATATTCTCATCTTCATGCCGACAGAGCAGGATATCCGGGAGACAGCAGAAATCCTTGAGGGAAGGAAATTCAGGGCGGCGGAAATAATACCGCTTTTTGCGCGGCTTCCGGCTTCGGAGCAGTCGAAGGTTTTTTCGCGCCTTGCCGCAAGAAAGATCATAATCGCAACAAACATCGCCGAAACATCGATCACAATACCGGGCATAAAATATGTAATAGATACGGGCCTTGCCCGAATATCCCACTACTCTTCGAGATCCCGTTCAACCGCCCTGCCCGTCGTTAAGATTTCAAGAAGCAGCGCCGACCAGAGGAAGGGAAGATGCGGAAGAGTCGAAAACGGAGTTTGCGTCCGCCTTTATCAGAAAGAAGATTATGAATCCCGCCCTCTTTATACGCTCCCTGAAATTTTGAGATCGAACCTTGCCGAAGTCATACTGAGAATGATTGCCCTGAATTTAGGAGATATATCGTCTTTTCCTTTCATTGACGGACCTCCGCCCAAAAGCATCAGGGACGGATATGAGATTCTTTTGGAACTCGGCGCCATAGAGCGAGAAGACAGGAATAAAACAGGATATTCTCTGACTCAAAACGGCAAAATGATGGCCTCTCTTCCCGTCGATCCGAGGCTTTCGAGAATGCTGATCGAGGCGCAGAAGAGGGGGTGTCTTGAAGATATGGCAGTGATCGCCGCCGCTTTAAGTTGTCAGGACCCGAGAGATAGGCCTGCCGATAAAATAGCCGAGGCCAACCGGGCACACCGGCTTTTTGCGGATACCCAATCCGACTTTATAACCCTTCTTAATATATGGAATAAGTTTAATGAGGCTTTAAAAGGTGTAAAAATCACCGCCGGCATCAAAAAATTCTGCAGGGCAAATTTTCTTTCTTTCAGAAGAATGAAAGAATGGCGTGACATCTACTTGCAGATTAAGGATATACTGGAAGAAAACGGTGTTAAAAGTCTGAAAACGGAGACGGAAACAGCGGAAAGCGGAAAAGATAAACCCGGCATTTACAGCCCGTTATATACCTCCGTTCACAAATCGGTCTTAAGCGGTTTTCTTTCAAATATCGCGGTAAAAAAGGAAAAGAATCTCTTTTCGGCAACAAAGGAAAAATCGGTCATGATCTTTCCCGGATCGGGACTGTTCAAAAATCCCGGAACATGGATTGTGGCGGCCGAAATGATTGAAACATCAAAGCTCTTTGCAAGGACAGCTGCAAACATAGAAAGCTCATGGATAGAAGAAATAGGAAAAGACCTGTGCAGGTATACTTATCATGAACCGCACTGGGAAAGAAACAGGGGGGAAGTAGTCGCTTCCGAACAGGTAACCCTTTTCGGGCTGACAATTGTTCAGGGGCGACCCGCGGCATTCGGAAAGATAAACCCTGCGGAAGCGTCGGATATATTCATAAGCGATGCTCTTGTAAAAGAAGATGTTAAAATGCTCTTACCGTTCATGGAGCATAACAGGAAATTAAAGGAAGAGATAACCGATATTGAAAACAAGGTAAGAAGAAGGGATATTCTTGTGGACGACGCTGTTCCGGCCGGGTTTTACAGGGAGAAACTTCCCGGTATTTACGACATCAGAACCCTCGGCAAATACATTAAGGAGATGGGCGGCGACCGGTTTCTGCGTATGACAAAAGAGGATTATCTTCGCTATAATCCGGATGAAGAGGAAATAGCGCTTTATCCGGATAATCTCAAGCTCGGCGATAAACCTTTTCAATGTCTGTACAGCTTTGATCCCGGAAAGCCTGAAGACGGCGTAACGGTTAAGATTCCATCTTCATACGCAAGGTCAGTTCCGCCCGAAACAACCGACTGGCTTGTGCCTGGATTGCTGAAGGAAAAAATAGCGGCTCTTATAAAAGGGCTTCCCAAAGAATACCGAAAGAAACTGCTTCCCGTTCCAAGGACGGTTGAAACAATCATGGCAAAAATGCCGCAGGGTAAAACAGCTCTTAAAACAGCTCTTTCCGAATTCATTTATAATAATTTTGGAGTAGATATTCCTGCAAGTACGTGGTCTGATGAAACTCTCTCCGAACACCTCAAAATGCGCGTATTAATTACCGGTTCAAAAGGGGAAGAGATTTGCTCAGGCAGGGATAAAATGATTTTGACAAAAGACTTTTCTGCAAAGGCAGACAACGGCTTCCTTGAAAAAGCGAAAAAGAAGCATGAGAGAACCGGCATTACCGGATGGGACTTTGCCGATATTCCGGAAAGTTTGATAATAAAGGTAAATGAAGAAACCGGACGGATATATTTCCCCGGGCTCGAAAAAGATGAGGGATGCGTAAATCTGCGGATTTTTGAATCCGAAGAAGCGGCTCAGAAATCACATGCGGAAGGAACAGTTGCGCTCTTTATGACAGTTTTTGAGAAGGAGCTGAAGCATGCGAAAAAACAGCTCGCCCTGCCCGGAAAACTCCATGAACATACAGGCTTTTTAGGAGGCATAAAAAACTTCGACAGGATTCTTTTTAAAAGCGTGATAAATGACCTTTTTGATGTCGTAATACGAACCAGAGAGACATTCGACTCACACGCCCGATATGTGCTCCGTAATATATTTTCACATGGGCTGGAAAAAATTAAAATTGTTGCGCCCGTTTTAAAAGCGTTTCATGAAACGATGATAAATCTCCAGGAGTTGAAAACAAAGGCTTCCCGGAACAAGGAGGCCTCTGATCTTCTGATAAGGCTTGAAAATGAAACGACCCGGTTGATGCCCGGTAATTTCATGCAATTATACGAACCTGACCGCCTTTTACATATTCCAAGATACCTTCAGGCCGTATCAGTAAGGGCGCAGAGGGGAATAATAGATCCTGAAAAAGAAAAAGCCAGATCAAGGGAGATTGATATACATACCGCCTATCTGGATAAGCTTTTAAAAAGCCTTACTCCACTTATCTCCGAAGATAAGAAAAAAGCTCTCGAAGAATACTTCTGGCTCATTGAAGAATACAAAGTCTCGCTTTTTGCGCAGGAATTGAAAACCCCGGTTCCGATATCAGCAAAAAGGCTCGATAAAAAGTATAAAGAGATTGAAAGAATGGTGTAGAAAAGATCAGAAGTCAGCAGACAGGAGGTAAGAGGCGAATATCAGGGGCCAGTAATCAGTGATCAGGTGTCAGAATAGGCGAGAGGCGGGAAAAAAGGCTGAAGTCCGAAGGCTGAAGTTACTAAAAGTCTTTAGTCTGAATGCCTTCAGCC
>Ga0105099_10002527_pt1 | contig 10846 bp, 14 predicted proteins | sample PPLLak3cmMay2015_2_FD_79138 | JGI IMG/M metagenome (GOLD analysis project Ga0105099, IMG submission 79138) | Freshwater sediment microbial communities from Prairie Pothole Lake near Jamestown, North Dakota, USA - PPLs Lake P8 Core (1) Depth... | ecosystem: Environmental > Aquatic > Freshwater >...
GAACTTTACTACAAATACCGTGATTTAATTCACCAAAAATATGCGCCTAGAGTTCGAAGCTTAGCCCGCAGATAAGGATAGAATATATGCCAAATTTGGCCGATACATTAGCAAAACTAAAATCAACTATTGTTCAAACTTCAACACACCGCATCGACGCGAAATTAGATCAAGCCGTCAAAGATATCGTAAAGTATAAAAGCCACACAGGAAGAAATGGTTATATAGAACTTGTTAAAGATCTAATCTCTAAAACAGCAGATGTCAAACTATCTGGTACTGGTGGTGGGTTATTTCAACAACAAGGAGTTGGGGCTGCCGCTTTTGGTCAGGGCGGTCGTATTATGCGGTACAAGATATATCAATCTATTATATCACATATTCCTTATTGTCACCGTGCTTTAACGGTTCTAGTTGACAACATTCTTTCTCCAGATGATATTACAAAAGAATCATTAGATGTTAAACCAAAAAAACACATCGAAGATGAAGTTCCGACGGCTTCAAGAGTTCGATATATGAAAGAAGTTATTGAAGTGTTGGGATTAGAGAAATATTTAAATCAGATTGTCAGAAATACCCTATTATTTGGTGATTTCTTTTGTGAGGTAGGAGATCCGAAAACTGCCTTAACAAGTAGATCAATATTATCAGAAAGCCAATATCAAAACATAACACAACATGCTCTTTCTAATGGTTTAAAAGATAGATTTAATGTGGCTGTAGAATCTAAAGATAACCCTAAAGAATCCTCCAATTTTCAAATTACAATTGATTGGTCAAGCTTTGTTGAGGGAGAAAATATTAGTGAGACAGAAGAAATAAAACAAGATGATTATAAAGAAAAAGAACCAAGAGAAAAAATTGAAGGGGATAGTGATAAACATAAAAGAAAAGAGTTTAGAACGTTAAAGGATTTGAAACTTATTTTTCATGATCCTAAAAATGTTTTAAAGCTACAGAGTTCTTTATTTCCAATTTGTTTTGGGTATCTCGTATTTCCGCCAGCGAATATAATCTCAGGTCAAATGCTTGCGGATACAGCTATTAATGGAATTTGTATGGCTGTACTCAAAAATCTCGAAAAGAAAATACCAAATATGAAGGAATTTAGAAATGATGACGACTTGAAGGATATTTTAAAAGGAATGGTCTCGCAAGCCGATCTATCAAAAGCTTTAGAGATTCGATTTGTTCCTTCATCAAAAATGACTCATTTTATGATTCCGACAACAAAATATTTTCCTTACGGCGAATCTATTTTTGACCCATCGCAATTTACAGCAAAAGTTTTAATCGCCATGGAAACCGCACTAACTATTGCGCGGCTTTCAAGATCAACTGAAAAGAGAAAGATCGCAGTTGAAATTGGTCTACCAAGAGATGCTAAAGTTGCGATTGAAGCAATGAAAGAAGAGTTCCGTAAAAGAAAAATAAGTCTCGATAGTTTTGGAACTATTGATACAATACCGAGTATGATTACAACTTTCGAGGACATATATATTCCTCAAAGAGACGGAAAACCTTTTGTTGATGTTTCTACATTTACAGAAGGGCATATGGATACTAGAAATAAGGTTGATGAGTTGAAGCTTCTAAGAGACCAAGTTGTCGCTGGGTTATCAGTGCCTCCTGCTTTCATAGGTATTGAAGAAAATCTTTCAAACAAAGCTGCTTTAAGCGAAGAAAATATTCTATTTGCAAGAGCGGTTATAAACCATCAGAAATACTTAAACCATCAACTTACAGAACTTCTCAAAAAAATATTTGAAATTATAAATCCAGAGCTTGCTATGACTATTTTCGATACGGTTATAGTATCGTTTCCTGTTCCGAAATCACTTCAATTTGAGCGCGAATCAAGATATATGAACGAATTAACCAATCTTATTGAAAGCTTAGAAAGAATTGGCATACCAAAAGAATATGCTAAGAGAAAATATTTGCCGCAAATGGATTGGGATGAAATCAAAAAGTATGATGTTGATAAGAAAGTTGAGACCGCTCTTGACCCAACAAAGAAAGCAGAAGATGAACAATTTGGTTATGGCCCAATGGGCGGAGTTGGCGGGGCACCGCCTCCTGGAGTGGGTGGATTAGGAATGCCAGGCGGAGGAGGTACATTTTAATATGCCTAGTGCAAAAGATGTTTTAATTGCTTTACAAAGTACACTTCATATAAAGAATGCGAAAACAAATAAAATGACAGAAGGAAGCGGGATGCAAACATCTCAAGGGTTTTCTTCTCATTATTCTACAATAGATAATACAGATAAAGCAGCAGACGTTCCAGAAACAGAATATGGAGATAGAAATTACCAAACAACGGTTGACCTAGGATTGCCATCGAGCATGATTGGAGATGGTATTATACCTTTTGATCAAAAAGAAAATGAAAAGACTCACCCCGTTTCTAAAATTTTCTTTGCAAAAGAACAAAGCATTCCAGGGTTGCCTCCTCCTTCCGAAGAAACTCAAAGAGGAATTCCGCCAGTATTACACGGAAAAATACCAGGGCTTCCAGGATTAAGTGATACACCAATGGCGGCACCGGAAGCACAACAGACACCAGCACCACAACCTGCGGTTGCAGAAGTACCGGCGCAACAACCTCCTCCAGATTCCGCACCTCCTCAGCAGGCAGCGCCAGAGGTCCCTCCAGGCGGTCAAGATGCTGGAGCGATGCCTCCCCCAGGAGGAGATCCAAATGCAATGGGTGGTGCTCCTATGGGCGATCCAAATGCAATGGCAATGAGCGCTCCAGGAGCGCCGGTTGGAATTGATCCAATAACGGGATTACCAATTAGACAACCTTCTGAGATTGGTCGTATTTATGAACTTAAAAAGATTTATTCAAGATTAACTACAATTGAAGCATTCCTATCAGATACAACAGATCAAGATCTTATTGAGGTGAGAAATGTCATTGCGCAAGCTATAGAATTTTTTGAAATTGTAACATCCAATTTACAAGCATACAAAGATAAATTGGATGAAATTATTATTATGTTTTATGATTTCCTAGATCAAGCATATTCTATGATGGCAGAGTATTTTAAAGACAAAAAGGAAAGCTTTGACAAGGAACAAAAAAATAAAAAGTAATGGAGTAAAAATACTATGAGTTCTCTTATTATTGAGCAATCAATCTTTTCAGAAGCAAGCATTGTCAATCAATCCGAATCAAAGGCAATATTTAGATGTCCACTTCAATCTGTTGATGAGGTAAACCAAAATCGTAGAATGTACCCAAAAGGCGTGTTGAGCGAAGGTATGAATAGTTGTAGACCAAGAATTGAAATGCGATCATTTTTTTCTGAGTTAGATCACCCAATTCCAACAGGTAATGATGCGGTTGATGGTATAAGACAAACAACAGTCTCATTAGAAAAAGTTTCTCACATTGTTAGAAGTTATGATTTTAAAGGAAATTTGTTGGTTGGGGAAATGGAAACAACAAGAACTCCGAACGGGATGATTCTTCTTGGTTTGTTAAGAGATAAAGCCGGGGTTGGTTTTAGTATGCGTGGTTTGGCTGAACTCGAAAGAATGACCGAATATAGTCTCGTGAAATCACCTTTGACTATTATTTCTTTTGACGCAGTTTCAATGCCTTCTCATAAATCGGCGGTTGTTGACTTTAATGAAATGAGGTTTGAGGCAACAGCTTTAACAGAATCAAAAGGAATGATCTGTGCTAATGGAAAGTGTTTTCTGCCTGATTATTTTGATCGATTAGTAGAAACAAAAGTTGTTGATTTTTTTAAGAGATGGGTTTAGAACTTTAGATAAAGAAAGGGAATTTATGGAAGTTACAATCATTGATGAAAAAAAGATCAAAACTGAAGATATACCGCAAATAATTCACCGCATTTTTTCTATTTGTAAAGAGGATCATTCGTTTCCTCACAAGAAGGAAATGGCCGGTCTTGATGACGAAGCGAATGCCATTAAAAAGAAGATGAAATCCAAAGAGGAATTTATTAAAAAAGCCCTGCAATTTGAGTCCCAAATGAAAAAGCGACTTTCTGAAGTTCAGGACCAAAATTTAACAAAACGGGAAAAAATTTTAGAATCTCTGGGGAGTGAATTAGAATGAATATAGAATTATTGAGCCTTCCGGATATAACAAAAAATAATATCAAGGAATCTAAGGTTCTTTTAGCAGACAGTATTATCGAAAATATTTATCCTTTGTTTGATAATATTTTCACAGAAAAGAAGAATAATATAGAAGAATTATCACTAGATTTAAAGAAAAGAGAAGCAATTCTTTATAAAAAGAAAACAAATGTAGAACAAATGATAAAAGAATATCAACGCGAAAAATCTATTTCTAAGCTACTTTCAGAGATAGAAAATCTTGTGAATTCTGGTTTGGTTAATGATAGCGGAACAAGACACCAAGTCATTGTTTTACTTAAGACTTTAGATAAATTAGGAGAAGATAAGATAAATAAAAGAACTCTTGATGTTAAACGAGTTTTAGGTAAGAAATTTTCAAAGTAAAAAGAATTGGGAATAGTTCCTTATATATTTTTAATATAGGGAATTATTCCCAGAGTTAAAAAAAAGTTAGGCAAAAAAAATTAGATGAGAGTTATTGAGAACAAAATTAAAATTTACCACTGAGGTATTTTAGTCGTCAAATCCAAAAATCATAAGGAGGAAAATCCTAATGAACAAAGAGTTGCTTCAAGAAGTATATCGCACTACAAAAAAGATCACAGGTATTGATCCATCAAAGCCTGGCAATCTGAAAGCCGTTCTAGTAAATGACGAGGCTTTCGGAGCTTATTCAACTGGTTTGGCAGAGTCAATCGAAAATAAGAAAGACAGAGCTGCTTTTATGCAGTTGGCAGAAAACACCAGAATCAATCTTCTGGAAAACTCAATGATGCAGATTAACCCATACGAAACATTGACACTTCCTATTCTGCGCGTTTTCTATCCAAAACTTATTGCCAAAGAACTAGTTACAGTGGCTCCAATGGATAAGCCAGAAACAGTAAAAGCTTTTATCACAGCAAAGTTTCAACCATCAAACAGTGCTACACCTTACAACGCGCCAGTAGTTAACACAGACATTTCTCGTGGTGTTGCAGTTGGTACACCTATTACAGCTTCTATGCCTATTCCTTCAAGCGCATACGATGTAATCGCTGTTGCTGGTCTTACACCAGTAGACCCAACTCAACCTATGGCGCATCTTGAAAGAGATTTTGAGATCACAGGTGTTTCAACCGATGGTACTGCATGGACAGACGTTTCAATCGTTCCAGCAGTAGAAGGTCACTTTTCTTCAAGCGTAACAATTGGTGCTTCACCAGATGTTATTTCAGGTAAAGTTGATTATCTGGCCGGAACAGTTGCTATTTCAAACACAACTGGAGTGGCGCTTTTTGCAAGATATCAAGTTACCACAACTCTGGAAGAAAACAGAATTAACCCACGTGTTACATTGACAGTAGACAAGGTTCGTCTATACGCCAGAGATCGTCAGATTTCTGCAAACTGGACAATTAACATGGAGCAAGACATGAGAGCCCTGTTTGATGTCTCCATGCAGGCTGAAATTGTTAACCTGCTAGGTCAGCAAGTTGCTCTTGACATCGACAGAGAAATTATCAGCGCTCTTATTACTGCAAACGTGCGTCTAAACAGTGCTTCGCACCAACAAACATTTAACCGCACACCTCCAACCACTTATACATGGGGTGCGAAATACTGGCACGAAAACATCGTTGTTCCTTTGAATGAACTGTCAGCAACAATCTACACCGACACCAATATTGAAGCCGGTAATACAATTGCTGCCAACCCACTTGATGTAGCTATTCTAGAAGACCTGCAAACATTCAACTATACAGGGACTTCAAGTGTGGATGGTGACATGGGTTACCGTTCAGCGACAGTTGCTGGTGGAAAGTGGAAGATTTTGACATCTGCAGTCGTTCCGCAAGGGACAATGCTGATGATTTACAAGCCGGTAGAGGAACTCAAGGCCGTTTATTTTTATAGTCCCTACGTTCCAGCAGTGCTACATCCGTATCCCCTGACCTATACGCCAAGCTTGACGATTTTAAGTCGTTACGCCACAGCATTGGTTAGAGCAGGCGGTATCTGCACACTGACAGTCGGCGCGTAATTTTCAATCTCGGCAAAAATAGCTCTCAAGTCTCTTGAAGATTTGAGAGCTATTTTTCCGGCGTGGTTGATTCTTTAGTTAACAAATCTATTTTTTAACTTTCTTTTTCTCCGCATACAACATCTTCCCGCGTTGTATACCAAACTGAATTTTTGGGATTTAAAGTTAGTTCTTTATAATTATTTCCCCATAGATGAACAATGACTTTATCCTCAGCAATTTTTTCTATAACATCCAATTCTGCAAAGATTTTTGATCTTCCATCCCAACTTTCTACCAACATTTTTTGGATCATGGTTGCCCTCCGTAGAGTTAAAATATCTTCATTATTTTGTTAGTAAAAAGTTAGTTTAATTCCCTTTAATTTTCAAGCGTCTTAATTTGAGAACAAAATTAAAATATCTTTCTTTTCAAACCGGAGACTCAATGATGGATAAAATAATTTATGAAATGATGGAAAAACAAACAATAAATGAGTTTAATATTTTTGGGCAAGATGTAGTTAAAATAACCAAAGAGATCCTTGATTCAGCAGAAGTTGCCCTTAAAACTAAAGATATCAAGAAGTTAAGAAAAATTGCTGATAAAATTCCGAATAAGGATATTCCGGCAATCTGGAAACTAGCAAACAATAGTTTTACAGATTTTAAAAGAAATTTTGAGGACGCCAAAAGAAAACTTCTAAGTAAGAGAATAATGGATGATAAGAATGTTACTCCGATTGCGATGGGTACGGCGGTAGTAGCTTCGGCAACCAGACAAGATGTTGATACCATTATAAAAGATGTTACAGAAAATATGAAAGATAAAAAAGCGCTATTCTTTTTAATTCCCGGAAGTTCCTTTGTTATCAAATCAATTATTTATATCCTTGTGCTAGCATGGATTTATATTACAAACGGAGCAGCTATTGTAACAATTCTTAAAGGAATGTCAATCCTTCTTCTTCTCTTTGGAAGAGTTATAGACGGGGGAATTACATTATTCGAAAAAGGATTCACAGAGTCAAGTGGTTCAGAAACTGAAGATCTCCCACAAAACTATTCATCTGGATCATCTTAATAATTAGTTTTATGAAAAATGGTAAAAAAAATAATATGTGATAAACGTATTAATCAAGAATCTTGCCGTTATTGTGAAAAAGATTTTTTACAAAAAAATTGTAAACATTTAGAAAATTACGAATTCTGCAGAAGCGCTTGGCGCGATGCTGCAGAACAGGAAAAGGGGGAGACGCCAAAATAACTCCCCCTTTCCTTCCGTTTCAACTGCAGCAATCTGCCTCTCTCGCTCCCTTTTCTTCAATTGGTTTATGCCCAACCTGATTCAACAGGTCCATATGACTTTTAAACACCACCGCCCATTCTGGAAGGGCCTTGTCCTTATAGTATTTCGAGGTTCTGATAATAAACTTGTGTAAACGTTTCTGAATGGATTGCGGAATGGCAACAGGGTGTGTATATCCCTTTTCACCCTTAATCGAAAATCCAGATTTATCTTTCCACTCTTCCGCTCTGTTCAAGGCAATATTGAATCCATGATTCGGGATTCTCTCTCCCTTAATAAAATCAAATCGATCATAATGCTTGTGGCAAAGAGAAAACCCCACCAGAACCTTTCCCTGCTCAGCATATGATACCAGAACTCCTCGCTTTTTATAAATCTTTTTCTCTTTGTTTCCTTCTTTGATGTACTCGATAATCATTCCTTTTCTCCTTTCTTAGAATCTCTCGTATTCTATACGAATGTTAAAAATATGCCGGGTTTCAAAATCTACTATTGATCCTTTATTAAATGGTTGATGAAAAATAGGCTCATTTATAATTTTTCCGGTAAACATATTATTACAATCGGGTTGTTCAATAATGGACACAATGGTTATCCATATGTATTCCCCTTGCGATCTTAACTGAACTTCATTTCCAACTTCCAACGCTAATAATTGAATATAATCTACTCTTCTTACGGCTGGAAAACGCTTACAAAACTCTACCGCGTCAACAAACATTTTTTCTCCTTCCTTACCCCTTACATGCTACTTACACAAAATATCATGCCCATTAATAATACAAATACAATAACTGGTTTTATGAATGAAAAAATCACCTTAACAGCAGTGGTCAATAATTTACACCCAATAATAATGAGAATTCCAATAAAAGTGATAATTAAAAATGTCACCGTCTCCATTTTTTTGTCCTCCTGGGTGTATGTTAATAATATGGAGTTATTTAACTCCTCCGAAAAATGTTAACAAAAAAGGATGGCAGCGCTATTTAGCTGTCCATCCTTTTACCATCCCTTCCTCCATTCGGGAGGGGTAGTTGATGTTGACGGGGTTCTATGTACAGGAAAATGAGCCCCGTTAATTACCAAACTTGCACCATCTGGTGTAAGCTTGGTTGACGACGCAATCTCGATTGCTCTGACCGCGTCATCCGAAAATTCGGGCGAATTCATCTTGTGAATCGCCCAGATTGTTTTTGCTGACCGATTGATGTCGGTCAGCTCAAACTCGGCAGAAACACGTTCTGCCGAATCATTCAGGTTGCCGCCGAATTTAACGATGGCAACCCCCGAAACTATCGAGATAATCAGGAGAACCCCGATTATCTCAACCAAAGTGAATCCTTTTTGAGACATCGGAATTCTCCTTCCGAGTTAAAGGTTATTGGTTACTTATTAATATATATAACTAACTTATGTTTTAATATATTTTCCCAGGTTACGAAAAATTAATTTTAGGAACAAAATTAAAAGATTCTGTTATTGTTTAGAAGAAAGGAGAAATATACCAGTGCTACCATTTGAACCATATGACGAAAGCGGTAAAGTTATCTGTCAACTTTGTGGTAAATCTTTTATGGTTATTACACCCTCGCATTTGAAGAAATTTCATAGTGTTACATATGATCAATACCGAGCAAGATTCGGAGATTATTTATCTTCAAAAGAATTCATCTCCAAAATGAAATATGGAAGAATGAAAGGAATGTTAACAACAAGTGAAAAAGAAATAGGAGACGACATCACAATTGTTGACGAACCAGTTATTGAAGAAGATTTTAATGTTGGTGAAATTCTTAATACAAGTGTCAAGGACAAAGATCCTATAACAAGAATTAGAAAGCTTTATCTCGATCATCTCCGCATTCAATTTGCTAATATGCGGGAAAATTATGTTATACGAGAATATACGTTGGGAGGAGATCTTAAACACGAATTTATAACAGATTTTTGTGATCCAGTTTTAAAAATAGTTGTAGATTTTCCTTCAACATTTTGGCATAATGTAGATATGTATATCGACTTGTCTAAAATGAGAAAACTCCAGGAAAGTAACTGGATGATAATCACAGTTCCGGGAAGAAGTCCCTCTTTAGAGGAAGTGACTAAATATGTTAATCAAGCCATATCGACCATGAGAAAATGAGAACAAAATACAAATATTTACAACTTACTTTTCAATCACTTACCCTATGTTAAACGAGGTGCTGCTAAGGCAGCACCTCACTCCCTCTTCAATAAAATTCTTCCCTTAAAAACTATAAATAGTTCTCGATGTTTTTGAGAACAAAAAATAAACCTCTTTATTAGAGCAATAATCATAGCGTAAGGAGACCGATGCATGTCAAATATTCCAGCTCAAACAAGGGCCGTAGATCCTTTTGCGTCATATAACAGTAATGTTGTAAATCAATTAACAAGAATGAGTACCTACAAAGGAGGGTCCGTAAACGGCGTTATAGCAATTCAACCAGACCTTCAAGTAACCCTCGATTCAACTTCCCCATTATATGTAGTTAGTGTTAGCAGAGGAATAGCCTACAAAGATGACGTTTTTATTCGGGTTTCCCCTGCGCATACAGTTGACTTCAGAGACAGTGATAATTATGTTGATTTTGGAACGGGGTTCGATGAAGTAGGTTATTATTATATAGTCTTGGAATATAACTATGTCAAATCACGCCCAGCGCCAGAATGTAAAATTAAAATCATAAAACCAACTCAACGAGGAAATTTTAATTGGGCATTGCCTTCATCAAACGATTTTATTTTTCTAAAGGCTGTTAATGTTATAAATTATATGTCAGCACAAGCTATAGATCAAGATCCAGCCACAAACTTGTTTGATGTAGACCCAGAAGATTCTACTGCCAAAAGAAGATATGTTAGAGAATACGCTGGAGCAGAAGCTAGCCTTCCTACTTTCAGCGCGTCAAGAGATCAATCAAGACTTGTTTATGATGCTGAAACTGATAAATTCTGGTTTGGTTATAGTGACCGATGGGCTGAAATTGGATCAGGCGGATCAGTTATAAATCTTAATACTTCTGGAATGGCAGAAGGAGATCTCTGCTATGCTGATTCTACTGCAATGGCGGCATTAGCTATTTCCACTTCATTGGTGACGTGTGCTGATGTTGTTGTTGAAGAGGTTGGTGTGAGCGGAAAGGGGTTAACCTCAGGAATAGCCGAAGATGTTAAAATTGAAACAGCTGTTATTGTTAACGCTGGGGATTTATTATATTTATCAGCTCTTACTGCTGGCCGAGTAACAAATGTTAGACCTGAACCTGTTTACCAAGTTGTTGGAAGAGCTTTAACGGATGGAGACTCATCAAACCCAATTGATATTATTTTCTCTCCAAAAGTTCCTCTTACGGTTGGAATTGAGGGAAGAATCACTACTTGGTC
>Ga0105099_10002530_pt1 | contig 10831 bp, 9 predicted proteins | sample PPLLak3cmMay2015_2_FD_79138 | JGI IMG/M metagenome (GOLD analysis project Ga0105099, IMG submission 79138) | Freshwater sediment microbial communities from Prairie Pothole Lake near Jamestown, North Dakota, USA - PPLs Lake P8 Core (1) Depth... | ecosystem: Environmental > Aquatic > Freshwater >...
GAGGTATCAAATAATTTTCGAAATATGGGACATCCTGCTTGACGGTTCTCAGTCCCCGGCAGTAAGAAAAGGATTGGTCTGATTGACCATCGGTATCAGCCTCCGATTCAAAGTAGGTAATCAGAACCTGAATCGTTATTTCACGAAGATCAGAATCGGCCAGAGGCGTCGCCTTGATTTTTTTGAGGAAATATTGATCCACCTCGACCGCTTTATCACGCTGCTGGCGCAAAGCATTAAATACCGCGGAAACACCATTATATGTCTGCAGGAAAGCCTCGGTTTTAAATTCCGACTGCCTGTTTTTGTAAATATCCAGGTAATTAAAAAGATCGTCAATATATGATTCTATCTCAGCCGCCATTTATTTATCCTGTTTTACAGAGTATATATAATTAAATCAGATTTCCCCAGATTAGAAAATTTTTCGGCATTGCCGGCTCCGCGGAAAATTAATGTCATCTGGCGAACCGCCTGCGATTGATACATATCCTGAGGATGAAGAGCGACTTTATTCCCGAAGGTAGTAGTATCGATATCAATCGGGTCGGTCTCGCCCAATCCCCTGGCATCATTGATTCCGAGACGAACCTGCATATTGGCCCATCCGGCGTCGCCAAAAAGGTCTTTTGACATAAGAATCACGGTATCGGAGACAGGGTTCGGTTTGGTAATGCTGATTAAAACATAATTAAGTCCGCCGATATTTTCTACCTTATATGATCCGTATGGAGCAACCCGATAGGTTCGGCTGCGGTAAGTCAGAGTTTCGGTGGCGACCGCCTGATCGCCAAGCTGCTCCCGTTTGGTTTGAGCCAAAAAGCCCATCAGACCTCGTAATTCCTCAAAAATTTCATCGATAATCTTTATCTGTGATCTAATATCCTGATGATTGTATTCACTCAGCAAAAATCCATCAACCAGAGCCAAAAATCGGCCTATGTCGGACTTTCTTTCCTTGCTGAAATAACGCTCGTTCAAATAGTCCTTGAGAGCAGGTTGCATATTTAACAATGATGTAAAGGCTCTGAACAGCTTTTTTATATTAACAATCAGCTTTAAGGGATGCATCATCCGCCGTCCGGCCGAAAAATCATCAAGCATCGAGGCCAGATTGTAAACAAACAGATACATTGTATCTCTGTATGCTGTCTGGAGGTTGGTCTTTTCACCAGACAAAGAAGTATCGGTGGCCATGGTCATGAAAGCGCGGGACGACAGAGAAAGCAAATTTTCCAGTCGGTTTTTATAATCTCCGGCCTTTTGCATCAAATTGTCACAGGCAGAAACTGTCACGCAGGGCGGATAATAATCATTCGAAAGACTGACCTCGCCGTTTAATATTTTTAATTCCGCCACCTGAATATAATCTTCTTCGGGCAGATTGGGACGGACTCCCGCGAAGAGCAGATATCTGTTGATCAAATACGGCAAACGCGGCAGTTCCTCTTCCGGATCGGCATCGCCGACCGCATCCTTATTTTTCGGATCAACTCCTATATAAACAGCGATTGGTGAGTTGCCGATCTGGCAGCCACCCTTCAGCGAAGATTTGCTTGAGCTATTGATTTCAATATAGTATCCACCCGGGGTCAGACCCTGACAGCGATCGATATCAATCCTCAACTGATCGCCATTGACGGTCAGGTTAAGGTTCAGCGATGATTTTCCGCCAAGTGATTTTGAGACTAACCCATACCCAAAACCGGTATTAAGAGCCTGCCATCGGGTTAATTCCTCAAAATACTTCTCCTGGTCCCTCAGATGCCGCTGTGTTATCAGCATCCCATCCTGCCAGTTAACCGAATATAAGCTTAAGTCACTCATTATCTTGCCTCAGACTTTTCAATGAATCTACAGTTTGATTCAACCAATGTCAAGTTTATTAAGTTTTTAAATGCCGATTCGTTTTGACTCCCCATCAAATAAAAGAATTATAACCAAGATATCTTTTAATCTCCGTCGGTTCCTGGCCGAAATTATCTCTGGCGGCCCTAATTTTAAACTTATAATCGAGGTTGCCCGGCATGCAGTAATCAAGCACCGCCTCAATTTTTCTCCGCATCGGTTTGCCCGGCAAAAGTTCGACCACTTTATCCAGAGCAATGCCGCTAATTACTACTTCATAGGCCGTTTCGCATTCGGTAAAAGAGCGTCCCACAATTGCCTCATATCCAAGTCTGCACTTATTTGATCCAAGCGTATATCGTAATTCCTTTGGAATATTCTGGCAGGCCGGGAGACTCTCATTGATATTAAAATCGAAGCCGAACAAAAACGTCAGAATTTTGGAAACTCTTTCGGCATTGCCAGCCCAGATATGAAAAGTCGGCATGATGGCCAGCCATCGGATTGCCATCGACGGATCACTTATATCAATTCCGGAAAAATCATACAATTCCAGATATTTGAAAAGATAGTTGTTATCGATAAAATTGAAATTGTATTTCATTATTTCATATGAGGAAATGCCCATATATCGAACATAGGCGGCATCAAAAGGGGCCATCAGATGCCTGGCATTATCTTCCCAGTCTGAGGCTCGGTCGGTTATTCCGGCCAGTCCATAGAAGAATTGATATGGCATTAAATCGATGGCACTGCTGCACCCAACCTCGAGCACAATTTTGTCTTTCGGCGTAAGTACGGTTCCGGGGGATGGTTTCTGGGCCCTGATTTCTCCCTTATAATTTTCGTACCGGCCGACCGCAAGAATTTCGATAGACCGGGGATTGATGCCAAGTTTTCTCAGCAGATGCAGGGCAGTAGTAAAATGAAAAGGGAAACGCCGATTGCAGAAATCCGGCATTATTTTGGAAGCAACGGCGCTCATTTTGCAGCGATCTCAATTTTAAAATGAGTATTGACCGGAACGCGCGATTTCAGAAATTGACCAAGTCTTTCCTTCAGCAGATCGATTTCGGCGGCCGAATAAAATTTTTCGTTATCAACCGAGACATTAACCAAAATGCATCGGCGTATTCCCTTTTCGGCCCGTTCGACCGAATTGGAACATGTCACGCCCTTGATTCTGGGATCATAAGTCATGGTCCAGTTGGTAATTTCAGTAAAGCTCAACGCCCTATCACGGTTTCTTAAACGCGCCGCCACTTCAGTGGCAACCTGCTCGGCCGTCTTGGCTGGAATTGCCCCTCCAGTCGGCATAACCGTTTTGGCCGAGACTATACCGGGATGGCTTTCATAAAGCTCGGTGATTTCGCCCGAATCAATTCCATTCGCGCTGACCCCGGCCGTGACCGAATAATAGACAGTTATCGAGTCGGGCGGGCGATCGATTTCATTTGAATAATCAAACCATAAGACAAGTTTATCATTCCGTTCTTCCAATGAATAGATGCCTTCCGACCGACTGGCCGTCATGTGAAGACTTTTATACTCCCGACCATTGGAATCAACCACGCGATTTATTCCAAGAACGTTGGCGAGGCTGTCAGGCAATTCTATTTCTATCAACTTGTATCCGCCGGTATGCTTGAATAGAGTCAATTCATTTTTATTTGCCACGACAAAGCAGTTAAAAAATATCCCCAATCCTTCCATAAATGCCTGTTTGCGTCCCTTATTTGGCAGGTCGACACGAATCCAGTAAAGATTTCCGCTTTCTGAGGCCAGGGCATGGCCGGTCCGATTCAAAAAATCCAGCAACTTGCCCTCAATCGGGCCGACATCCCAGGTGGAAATAAACTGTTCGGGCAAACAGACAAAACTATTGGCCAATGACGGGAACAGGTCGCCGGTTGACCTGAGACCTCCCCAGTCAGCCTGCTCTCCTGACTGAGAAAAGACTCTTTTCAGAGCGTCGCCGGTTCCGGGGCAGAAACCGCAATCTTCATGGAATGAACCAAAATTGGTGCTTGGATACCATATGCCCCATTGCAATTGCTTCAGAGCATCGGGATCACCTCTCAAAAAAATCGCAACATCGCCAAAATTGGATGGAGAACCGTTGTAATCGATGGCCAGATACAAATGGCAGTCGTGGTCGAAAAGATGGGCGGCGGGCATGACCGGCCCATCTCCGCCGGCTGATTCGGCCAGATCCAGGAAATGGTCGCCCGATCGCATAAACATGTATTTGACTTCGGCCGAAAGAATTTTCTCTTTTCTCATCGAGGAAAAGAAATAGGTCTGCCCCCTCTCACGCAGTTCTTTATAGAAAAATCTCGTATGCGGATCAACCTCTATGGCGGGATCTTTGGGCTGGCAGCTCATGACGGTTATCGCCGGTATCGGCCAGCGCATGCTTTCAGGGCAGACAGTTCGAATCAGTGATTCCTTGGCTCTGTCCCAGACCACGTTTATGCGGCTATCAAGCCTGGAAAGCTGATGGGCATGCATCTGCATCAATATTTTTAAAATAGGATCAAGCCGGTCGGGGGATTCCGGAATATCCCGATTCCAGGTCCGAAGCTCCCGATGCATCTCCGCGAAAATTTCCTGATATGAATGAGACTTATCCTCAGACATTTATTGCTCCGTTGGTCAGCCGACAGTATAGCTGGCCTCAAATCTTTTTTTGGTGTTGCCGTCGCTGTATGTTCCGGTCACCTTGGCTATTATGCCGGTCGTATGACTTGAAAATTCGGACATTGAAGAAAAAGCAACCGCCACATTATCAAGTCGCTTTTCATATTTGGCGATAACTTTTCTGAAGCTGGCCCGAAAATCGCTTTTATTTACGGTCTGAATGTCGGAAAATTCTCTTTCCCAGATATCACAGCCATATTCGGGATCAAAAGCAAACTGCCCCAATCGTGTACTGAGAAGCAACCCAATTGAATGGGCAATCGAATCATGCAGATCAGCCCGAGTCAAATAGCCATTATGAAGCACAAACGGTAGCGATAAAAATTCCATCTATGTCAATTCAAATTGATAGGGTTACCTTCCACCTTAACCATGGCGCCTTTAATATTCTGGTTGGCCGACGCCTCAAGTTTCATATTTCCGCCTGCTTTAACCGTAGCGTTACTGCCGGCCTCCAATTTGATTTCGCTATCAGCTTCGATGGTAATGTTGTTAGCGCGCATTATAATATCCCCGCCATCGCTGGTAATATGAAGAGAGGGACCGCTTAATGATAACACAATCGCATTTTTGCCGTCTTTTTGGGAAATTTCAATTGCTTCATTTCCATCCTTATCTATAATAAGGATCAGGTTGCCGCTTTTTGTCTTAAATACTCTTGTGCAATCAACCTGATTGGACATAGCCTCCTGCGGTATCGTATTACCCTTATTGTAGAGAGCCCCCAGGGCAATCGGAAAATCGGGATTCCCTTCTTCAAATGCAACCAATACTTCATCATCGATTTCCGGCAGACAGAACCAACCGCGGTCTTTACCTGCATTCGCTGAAAGAAATCTAATCCAAACCGTCTCGTTGGATGAATTCCATGGGAATTTTACTTTTATTCTTCCCAGATCATCGGGATCGACATTATCAACAACGGTTGCCGTCTGGATACTGGTATGAGGTCGAGAAATAGTCGCAGAATTGGCTGGATAGGCTATATCAAGAGGAGTGCATTCAAATTCATTATGATACTTTCCGGTTTTATCAAATAAATGAATGATTTTGGTCACCCAGAACTGCTGGTTAAAACTGTCCATACCGGATATCTTAATGCAGTGGCCAACGGCAACATTCGGGACGATGGAGTGACCGTGACACTTTATCATTTTGGCCATCGAACGCGATTTTTCATTGGTCAAGACAGCATCAAGCGCCCGGGCGTTATCGACCGACGAGGCGTCGCCCGAGTACCCGGAGTCAGGGAAAATCACTTTGGAGGCTTCGGGTGATTTTTTTGAAACGGCCGATAATGACGTGCTCCCGGAAAGTGACGTCGTATCCTGACTGAATAATTTATCCTGTTCATAATTATAAATCTGGGCGGCAAAATTGGCTGATGTTGTCCCCAGCCCCAGCGAGAATGAACCGAGCAATTCTCTCCATTTCAATTCATGCTCGTCGGTGCTGCTGGCCGAAACAACCCGAAATTCCTTGCCGTCATAATAGGCAAATTTGCCGGCTGCGGCGGCAAGCCGCATTACATACTCATAATCGGTCTCGCGATACTGAACACTGAAACGAAGCGTGCCCGAGGTCGATTCAATCCTTCCCAGCGTCAGCGGATAATTTCTTAAAATGCCGCCGATAATATCACTTGCCGTCTGATCAAAGCTGAAAGTGTTCTTTTTGGCACCATCCATCGATATGGTCGGGCTTTTGGCGGTTATCACCAGAATATTGACTTCATCAATACTGTTTTCAAAACGGACCTCGGTTACGATGCCAATAAACTCAAGAGCCAGGGAAGCGCTGACCTTGTCGCCGGTCGGCGCTATACCCAGAGAAATCGATTTTCCGAGGAAGGCGGTATATGGCTCCGGGTCATCAATTCGATCGTCGCCAATAATATCCTGACGAAGGGCAACCGTGAGCTCGTGATGATTGTCTATAAACTGTTTCAACTCAATGGAGTTGATGCTGTATTTTATCTCATTGTTATTGATCTTAACAGTACAGAGCGCAGGGGTTTCAATTTTCGGCATATTAAAAAACCGCCTTAACTATTATATTCGGGCGGAGTAAAACCCCGCCCGGGAAGAACATTAATATCTCTATGCTTTCCAGTAATTATCTATGGTGGCATCACCGATAGTAACCGTTTCGAACAAAATTTCGAAAACCTCAAACGGCTGTAATTTGGCCTTTTCAACTATATCGGGAACCTCACAATGATAGTTGGAAATAAAACCATTGGTCCAGGATATAGTCAGCATATCGGCGTCATCAGAATCCCTGATGCTGACCGAACCGGCCTTGCGGCTGGTGCCCTCCTTATCGGCGGCCCACTGCGCAATTACCGGCGATTCGGCATCCATCTCGCGCTCAACTCTGATGCATTTGGCATGCGGGCGATCGGTCGGACGGCAGGTATCATCATATGGCGTGAACAAATCAAATGTAACCTCATGCACATTTGAATATACCACTCCATCAATTTCAAGAACTGGTCTTCTTGCCATAACTACACTCCTTCTTTTGTTTCAGTCGGTTTATTTAAATCCTAAGTTATTCCATTCATGAACAGTATTTATCAATCCCGTTATTTGTCTTTGACATTAGTCTGGTTGTCAGCATCCCATGCCGAAAATTCGATATTGAAAGTCCGGGCCGGGTATTTTGGATTCAGAGCGACCTTGATATCAACTTCCTGCTTTTTGCGCATCGCTTCGTCGGCGAAAATCTCAACCTTGTAATCCTGCAGAATATTATCCCCGCCCGAAATGGCGCGCATGAATTTATCTATGTCGCTGCGAAGGGTATCGATCATCTTTTGATCAATCACCGTAAAGGTCTGCTTATTGAGATAGTTTCGAAGCGTCTTATAAACATAATCATATGTCCGGCGAATGGAATAGACATTGAAGGTTTCCTTAACGCTCAGAGTCGATGAGCCCATCGCCACGGCCGAGCCTTCAAAACTGACCAGCGGATTCACGCCCTTTTCATTAATCTTGCTGGCATCCGGCTGGTTGGCCCGGAAACGTATATATTTGGCGTCGGCGATTTTCCCGTACTTAAATCCGGCCGATGGCTGTTGCATGCCCACCGTCGAATCGGCTTTATACATCATTCCGGCCACCGAAGCCGACGGCGGGATCCACATATCCTCATCTTCGTACTCATTGGCATTACGGGCCAAAAGGTAATTGGCAAAAACCGATACATACTGCTTATAATCATCGATTCCGGCCAGATTGGCATAGTTGGGATCATCAAGCATTTCCATAACTTCCTCGACCGATTCGAAATTCGGTAGATCGGTCATGATATGAAGCTTGTTCGGCAATCCAAGCTGTCTGGCGAAAGTATCGATATTTTCAACGCTGCCCAAGTACCCGGGAATACAGGCCATCGAAAAACATTCCTTAATGCTCCATTCGCGATAAAGATCGGCAATAGCCGCGGTCATCTTTTCGAATTTCTCTTTATCATCGGGATTGGTCAAATCCTCTATTCCAGCATTGGCGAAATAGGCATTGACCTTTTCATCCGGCTCCTGCTGGGCATTCGCAAAAAATTTATCAATGGCCCGATAGGTGGTTTCAAGATCGCGCGAGGCGGCATGAACCTTGGTCATATTTTTGCGCAGATTGGCCTCGAGCTTGGCGGAATCCTCACTCAATTTTTTCCTGATGGCATCAAGCGATTCATTGCTGGAAAGATATTCAACCCATTTCTTCATTCTCAGGGCCAGAAGCTTGCGCTGACCTTCAAAATTCTTATTGGTTAAAAACTCTTTTCGCTGAAAATCTTTTTTGGGATCGAGCCATTCGACGCCGCGAACAAGATCGCCGTCGGGCGTCTTGAATGACGGCATCAGGGCCGCCAGATTCTTAAAGCTCCCGAACGATTCACCCAAAAGAGATGAAAATTCTTCATCGGAGATTGCCTCCCCCGCTTCCATGGGAGCGGCTTCTCTTGCCTCGGCTGCCTGAGCCTGAACTTCTTTTTTTTCTTCTTCACCCATTTATAATCACCTCTTTTCTATTCGCTGAGAAGGTCTATATAGTACCGGGCCATCTTCAAAAGAGCTTCCTTTTTCTCCTTCTCGGACAGCGTCTTCTGCAATGACTTATTTTTCTTCAGTTGCTTTTCCAGATCGTTGAGCATCTCCTTGCCGTAGTATGTTTCCTGAAGATAGTCGTTCTTCTCTATCAGTTCTTTGGATGTGTAATCCTTCATAGATCTGATTTCGAAGTTGGCATTAATCTGCTCACCATTGGTCGATTCAAGTTCGGTCTCAAAGGACGGACGGAATTTCTCGAAGACTTCCTTCAGATTATTACATCTGACCGGAGAGACATCGGCATCCTCTTCATTGTTCAGTTTGGCCGCATATAACATCTTATTGGAAGGAAGCAGTTCAACCGGAATTGAGTCATCCTTTTTGACCCGTTCCGTCGCACCCAGAATAAATTTCGCCATTTATTCCTCCATATTATATTATGATTTCGTTTCTTTTATCACATTAAATGTATACAAATCGCCATCAACATCAACCGAGATATTATCGCCGGGAGTGACTTTGCCGGTTATAATATCCACCGATAATTTATTGATTATCTCCTTTTCAATGGTTCTTTGAATCGGCCGGGCACCCAATTCAATGGTGTAGCCGTCGGCCGCAAGTTTCTTGCAGGCTTTATCACTCAAAGTGGCCGTGATATTCTGCTCTTTAAGCAGATCACACAAGCCATTAAATTCCAGGGCGGTAATCTTTTCGATCTGATCCTGGGTAAAGGTATGATAAATAATTATATCGTTGAGACGATTGAGAAATTCCGGACGGAATTTGCCGAACAAAAATCCTCGAACCTCATCCATATCGACCTCGCGCCCCTCGCGATCGGCCTCCAGAATTTTATCAGCGGCATAATTGCTGGTCAGAACGACCAGTGTATTGGAAAAATCGACGGTCCGGCCCTGCCCATCCGTCAGGCGGCCGTCATCGAGCAATTGAAGCAAAACGTTAAAGACATCAGGGTGGGCCTTCTCGACCTCATCAAGCAGAACAATGGAAAACGGTTTTCGCCGAACCGCCTCGGTGAGCAAGCCACCGGCTTCATAACCGACATATCCCGGAGGGGCGCCAATCATTTTCGCCACCGAATGTGATTCCATAAATTCCGACATATCCAAACGGACCATTGCATTCTTATCATCAAAAAGAAATTCAGCCAACAGCTTTGGCAGGTAGGTCTTGCCGGTTCCGGTCGGACCGAGGAAGAGAAACGACCCGACTGGACGATTCCGCATTTTTAGTCCTGCTCTTGATTTGCGGATAGCATTGGCAATCACCTTAATGGCCTCGGCCTGCCCGATAATTTTTTTGGATAGAAAGGCCTCCATATTGACCAGTTTATCCTTTTCGGCGGTCATCATTTTGGAAACCGGAATCCCGGTTCGCCGGGCGACCACAGCCGCAATATCGGGATCGCCAATGGTCGATTCCAGAGATTCAACAACCGTTTGCAGCGATTTCAGCCTGTTAACCTTGTTCTCGAAATCGGTTTTAATTTCACTGATCTTTTTAAGCTTGTCTGCCATTACGCTTTTCCCCCTGTCTGCATCTCCAGGCGATAACCCCAATGGCTCTGAAGGGTATCCAGATTCTGCGAGAAATCATCATAGACGCTCATCAATTTATCATAGTCTTCACCGCATTGCCCCGGTTCTTTGCCCTCGCATTTCTTCAAAAGATCCTGAATTTCGGTTATCTGTGTCGTCATTACGGGAATTTTCTGGGCGGCCATTTCCTTCTTGACGTCAAATTCTGAGGCGGCCTCATCCATAATGTCAAGAGCGATATCCGGCAGATTTCGCTCGCTTAAATAACGCTGCGCAAGTTTGACCGCGCTCGGCAACGCTTCGGGGGAGTATTTAATCTTATGATGTTCCTCGTATTTGCCTGCCACACCTTTTAAAATCTTTACCGAGTCGTCAAAATTCGGCTGTTCCACTTTAACTTTTTCAAAGCGGCGGTCAAGCGCCTTATCTTTTTCCAGATGTTTTATATATTCTTCTTCCGTGGTGGCGCCGATCAGCCTTATCTGACCGCGAGCCAGAGCCGGTTTAATCAGATTAGAGGCATCGGTTCCGCCGCTGCCTCCGGCCGAAGTAATGGTATGGATTTCATCAATAAACAGAATAATTTTCCCGCCCGATTTGACCACTTCGCCGACAAGCGCCTTAAATCGTTCTTCAAATTCACCCTTGTATTTGGCGCCGGCCACCA
>Ga0105099_10002531_pt1 | contig 10831 bp, 9 predicted proteins | sample PPLLak3cmMay2015_2_FD_79138 | JGI IMG/M metagenome (GOLD analysis project Ga0105099, IMG submission 79138) | Freshwater sediment microbial communities from Prairie Pothole Lake near Jamestown, North Dakota, USA - PPLs Lake P8 Core (1) Depth... | ecosystem: Environmental > Aquatic > Freshwater >...
ATGAGCATATCGATGCTGACGATCGCCATTATCATGGCGGGGATGATCCTGTATTATATCCCATTGGTGAAGAACAAGCTGATGGGCGAGAAGAAGACGGCCCTGAAGGACCTCACGGACGTAGCATTTACGCTTGCCAATTCTTATGAGGCAAAGGTGAAATCGGGAGAGCTGAAGCCCGATGAGGCAAAACAGAGGGCGATGGCAAACATAAAGGCATTTCGCTACTCCGACGGTGAATACTTTTTTATCATGGATACAAATGCCAAGATCATCATGCACCCTATCAAGCCTGAACTGGACGGCAAGGACATGTCCAACGAAAAGGACCCGGAAGGAAAACTATTCTTTCGGGAACTAGCCCAGACAGGCAAGGAGAAAGGCGAAGGGTTCGTAAGCTATATGTGGCCCAAGGCAGGCAATACCAAGCCGGTCCCGAAGGTATCATATGTAAAATACAACAAGCAGTGGGATTGGGTCATCGGAACGGGCATATACGTTGATGACGTACATACAGAGACCTCAAAAATGCAGTGGCAGATCATCATTGCCACCATTCTGTGCGCGGCGCTCATCATGTTCATCGCTTTCTTTGTATCACGAAAGGTAAAGAATGCCCTCAACGATGCGGTCCATGTTGCCAACGAACTCGCGGAAGGAAACCTCGCAGTGAACGTTGTCGTTAAGAGTCTCGACGAAACGGGCCGATTATTGAAGGCCATGAAGAACATGGTTGACAAGCTCAGTGATGTTGTAGAGGGTGTGAACACCGCCTCCGACAACGTAGCTTCGGCAAGCCAGCAGATGAGCTCCGGTTCACAGCAGGTTTCCGAGGGCGCAACCATGCAGGCGGCATCGGCGGAGGAGGTCTCTTCCTCCATGGAGCAGATGTCTTCTAACATAAAACAGAATGCCGATAACGCGCAGCAGACCGAAAAGATAGCCCTCAAGGCAGCGAATGACGCGAAAGAGGGCGGTCATGCCGTATCCGAGACCGTATCCGCCATGAAGGACATAGCAATGAAGATCTCCATCATCGAAGAGATCGCACGTCAAACCAACCTCCTGGCACTTAACGCCGCGATCGAAGCGGCCCGCGCCGGTGAGCATGGCAAGGGTTTCGCTGTTGTCGCCACCGAGGTGCGCAAGCTGGCGGAACGCAGCCAGACCGCTGCGGCTGAGATCAGCAAGCTCTCATCCTCCAGCGTTGAGGTGGCCGAAAAAGCAGGCGAAATGCTCACAAGGATTGTCCCCGATATCCAGAAAACGGCTGAACTAGTTCAGGAGATAAGTGCCGCGAGCAACGAGCAGAATTCAGGAGCCGACCAGATCAATAAGGCGATCCAGCAGCTCGACCAGGTCATTCAGCAGAACGCTTCCGCCACGGAAGAGATGGCATCCACCGCGGAAGAGCTTTCCTCACAGGCCGAACACCTCCAGGATATCATCGGTTTTTTCAAAACAGGCAACGATGACCATCGCAAAAGGAAGCCGGCAATGGCCTCTGTAAGGGCGCCCCAGAAAGAGATCAAGAAGCTCACGGGCAAAAAAGAGCCTCAGAAAACGGCAGCGCCCGGAAAACGTGGCCCCGATAACGGGAATTCCCCCCACGGAATAAGCCTCGACACGGGTACGACTGGCGATAAGTTCGATGAAGAATTTGAGCGGTTCTAAGGAGGAGAATATGAGTGAGTCTTCCATAAATGGCACGAGACAATATCTGACCTTTCAGTTGAGCGACGAGATCTTCGCAATAGATGTCGTCAACGTCAGGGAAATACTGGAGTTCACCACTGTCACCAAGGTACCCCAGACCCCGGAGTATATGCGGGGGGTCATCAACCTGAGGGGTTCCGTGGTACCGGTCCTGGATATGCGGCTTAAGTTCGGCATGACCGTGACGGAAAAGACCATCAATACATGTATCGTGGTGGTCGAGGTTGCCTTTGAGGGAGAGGACATTATCATAGGTGCCCTTGTTGACTCGGTGCAGGAGGTGTTTGAACTTGAATCGGAACATATCGAACCCGCACCCAGGATAGGTACGCATTTGAAAACAGAGTTCATAAAAGGCATGGGGAAAAAGGACGACAGGTTCATCATCATACTCGACATTGACAAGGTCTTTTCCGTCGAAGAGATAACGTCCTTCCAGCAGACAGGAGATACGGGCGAAGTAGAGAAAAGGCTTGCCGGGAACGGGTGACGCAGGGCAAAGGCGAAAATGAGTATGGGGCGATACAGATCACCCCATACTGCCGGGCGTAGAAGCCTTTTTTCATAAAGCTGGTTCATTTATCATTAAGTTTATTAAATTTTGCACGATAAATATATTTAGTTTGGAATGAAACGAAACAAAACAGGACATGGAGGTTCTCAATGAAAGTGCTCGTTGTCGATGATTTTGCAACGATGAGGAAGATCATCAAGAATGTCTTGAAACAGATAAGCATCGAGAATGTGCTCGAAGCGGAGAACGGCAAACATGCCCTTACGGTTCTTGCCGGCGACACCGTTGATCTCATAATAAGCGATTGGATAATGCCGGAGATGACGGGCATAGAGTTCCTGAAGGCCTGTAAAAGCGACGATAACATCAAGAAGATCCCCTTCATAATGGTGACTGCGGAAGCCCAGAAAGACAATATTATGGAAGCGATCAAGTCAGGCGTAGACAATTACATCGTGAAACCTTTTACCCCGGACAAACTCAGAGAAGCGATCGATAAAGCAAAAGCAAAGGTTGGAAAATAACAAGGGCCGGAGGCAAGCATGGACGTCAAATATATTAATCCTTTCATCATGGCAGCGCAGTCGGTATTTAAGACAATGCTTGGCATTGAGGCCACCTTGAGCAAGCCCGTTATCAAGACAAGTCGGACGACATCTGGCGAGGTCACCGGGATCATGGGCCTCGTGGGTGACAGGAAAGGTACCATTACAATAAGCTTCCAGGACAAAGGGGCGCTTTTCGTATACAAAACGTTGGTCGGCGACGAATCGGCGAGCGTTAACTCCGATGTGGTCGATGCTATAGGTGAACTTACCAATATCATATCCGGCCAGGCAAGGAAAGAGTTCGAGAAAGCCGGCATTAACCTCAAGGCCGCCATACCGATGGTCATTGTCGGCAAGGAGATCGAGCTGAACTTCATTACCACCCTCCCCATCGTTCAGCTTCCTTTCAATTTTTCAGTAGGAAACGGGACCCAGGAGATAATGTACCTCGATTTTTCCTTCGAATAATCAAAGATCAGAAGACGGGGAACAGGAAGAGCAATAACCAATCACCAATAACCAAAGTAAAAATCATATACCCTTAAGCTGATTCGTTAAATGGCGACAATATAATTATGTGGAGCCGCATAACAGCAATGAGAATTATATGGTGCATAATTGAAGGATGCAGTCCGGGGGGGCTGAGAAGGAAAGCGTGCATTGATGATCGATGATATTAAGAACGGGATCGCCAGGCTCACCGGCATAGTGGGCGGTCTCATCGGCGGAACGGAGGATCAGTTCCTGTATATAGGTTCTCGCCTCAACGAGGTTTACAATGAAGTTGAGAGCATATCGCGCCAGGCATCGTCGCTGGTGGGCATCCTCGAAAGCTCAGCCATGAAAAAGACCATAGGACAATTTTACGAGGTCCTTGACAGGATGGACAGGCACATCAGAAGTTCCGACACGAAATTCAATAACGGGATGGACGCTTTGAAAGAGGTCCGGGATGTTGTTTCGCATGTAGGGAACCCTCTCGCAAATTTTAGAAAGATCGTCAAAAAACTTAAGATACTCAGCATCTCGACGAAGATCGAGAGTGCCCAGCTCAAGCACATGGAGATAGATTTCGTAAACCTGGCGGGAGACGTGGAGCAGTTGTCGGCGCTTATTCATGAAAAATCGACCAGTATCGATAATCACAGAAGATCGCTCGTGTCCCTGGTGCAGCAGACCCTCGCGAAGGTCATAGGAATAAATGAAAAAAGCAAATGGTACGTCAATGAGGTGCTTGGTAATATCAAATCAAGCATCAATCTCCTCGAGAACAAACAGGAACTTTCCTTCAACGTGGCCGATTCCATGCTGGCCAGGTTCAATGCCACCTCAAAGAGGGTTGGAGAGGTCGTCATGGAAATGCAGTTCCATGATATCACCCGTCAGCAGGTGGAACATATCAGGGATGTTATGGACACCATGGAAAAGAAGCTCGACCCCATGGCAACAGGGCCCGATGGCGCCGATATTGGCGAAGAGAAGACGTCGTTGATGGCGGAGGCCGCCATTGCCTGCGAACTGCAGAAGGCCCAGCTGGTCGACGCCAGGGACAAGTTTGTCCGGGCCATTATTGCGATCATGGACAATCTGAAAGGTGTTGTCATAAATGTTTTCAAGATCATCGATGATGTCCAGAAGATCACCGGGACGACGGACATCATATCGGCCAATTTTTTTTCCAACATTGAATCAGAGACAGCCTCTGTGATCGAAAAGCTTGAAGAAGGAACGCTTGCAAGCAGGGAACTTTCGGAGGCCATGGGCGGCCTTTCCACGTCAGTGTCGACCATTTCCGGACTTGTCGACGATATCGAAGAGATCGGTGAAGAGATCGAGCTCATTGCCGTGAACGCACGGGTCAAAGCGGCGCATACAGGCAGTGAGGGAGCCCCTCTCGGCGTAATTGCCGAGGCAATTCAGCATCTTTCCATTGACGCCACCTCTCAGAAGACAACTATCTCGGAACTTTTAAGAAGGGTGATAGCGGCAACGGAAGACCTTCACATGGTGATGGCGGAGAACATCAGCGGGGGAGTTTCCGACACAGGCAATATCATCGAAGAACTCGCAATCCTTCTCACAGAGCTCAAGGCAATGAACGACGAGGTCATTACGCTTGTAAGTGAAATTGAAACCAAAAGTCGCGGTCTATCGGATGTTATCGAGAATACCATTCTCGACATAACGGTCCACAATGATTTTGCCTGTGATGTCGATGCCGCTTCAGTTTATTTCGATGATGTTATCTCGAAGATCAAGGAAATGGTCTCTGAAGATGACCTGAAAAAAGCCCGGGGGCTTTCCCTTAAATATATCGAAAAGAATTATACGATGCAGCGGGAACGGATCGTTCATCAAAGCATCGCGGCACCCAATGTCATTCCCTTTGACAGTCACGGCAGGGGAAAGGCGGCGTCCGCGATCAGCGAAGATGCAATTGAGAGCGATGAACTTGGCGATAATGTTGAACTTTTTTAATGGGAGGATCCCATATGATCTTTAAAGCAGTCAGTTGTTTTGATCAACAAGGAGGAATGTCATGACAAAGCGCATCATGACTGTCGATGATTCCGTGAGCGTGCGGCAGATGGTCAGCTTTACCCTGAAGAACGCGGGGTATGAGACCGTGGAGGCATGCGACGGCAGTGACGCCCTTACCAAGCTCAACGGTTCGGGTGTTCAAATGATAGTGACGGACCTCAACATGCCAAACCTCGACGGTATCGGCTTGATCAGAGAGGTCAGGACGAAACCTGAGTACAAGTTTATCCCTATTATCATGCTCACCACTGAATCGCAGGAAAACAAGAAGCAAGAGGGCAAGAGCGCCGGCGCAACGGGATGGATAGTCAAGCCCTTCAAGCCCGAGCAGCTGCTGGCAGTCATCAAAAAAGTGCTCGGATAGGCGGTCTTTATGAACGCAAATGTTCAACGAAGTATTGCACGGGAACGTTCAAACGATTTCGATTACCGCTCTCTTCGGATGTCGTCAAAGCTTTTTGAACAACTGTGCACCTTTATTTACGACGAAGTGGGGATCCACATTACATCCGTCAAAAAGGTCATGCTGGAAGGAAGGATCCAGAAAAGGCTCCGGAAACTTGGCATGAGGTCATTTGAAGAATATTGCGGATACCTTTTCAGCGAGGCGGGTATAAAAGATGAACTGATCAACATGATAGACGAGGTAACAACGAACAAGACCGACTTCTTCCGCGAACCGGTGCATTTCGATTATCTGACGGCGAAGGCCATTCCTGCCCTTTCTGGAAGCGAAAAGTATTCAATGTCGAACAGGCTTACCATATGGAGCGCTGGTTGCTCCAGCGGAGAGGAGCCTTACACGATCATCATGGTAGTAAAGGAGTTCGTGGAACAAAAAAGTGATAACCCTTTTTCCTTTCAGGTCATCGCGACGGACATTTCCAGACGGGTCCTTGAAAAGGCCCAGAATGCCGTTTATGAGGAAGAGAGGGCGATGGCTATACCTGCTGAATTAAGAAAAAAATACCTGTTAAAAAGCAAGGACCGCAATGCTGGAGTTGTCAGGATCGCTCCTGAGATCAGGTCTTTCGTCCGGTTCAGAAGGCTCAATTTCATGGATTACGATTTCGGTTTTCGCGAAAAGATAGACATTATCTTTTGCAGGAACGTCATTATATATTTCGACAAGAAAGTGCAGGAAAAACTGCTGATGAAATTCTGCAACTGTATTAAAAGTGGAGGGTACATATTTATGGGCCATTCGGAGACGCTTTTCGGAATGGACCTGCCGCTTGAGCAGGTCTCTCCGACAGTGTACAGGAGGATATGAGGCAGGTATGCAGGAAAAGATCAAGGTGCTCGTGGTAGATGATTCAGCCGTGGTCAGACAGGTTCTTGAAGAGATCTTTGACTCCGATCCTTCGCTGCAAGTGGTGGGTTCGGCAAGGGACCCGTTCGTTGCGGCAGACATCATGAAAAATATTGTGCCCGATGTGATAACCCTTGATGTCGAGATGCCGAGGATGGACGGGATCACTTTTTTGCACAAGATAATGACACAGCGGCCGATTCCCGTCGTCATGTGCTCGAGCCTCACGGAGAAAAATTCGGAAACGGCGTTGAAAGCCCTTGAATACGGCGCCATAGACATTATCGAAAAACCGAAGATGGGGGTAAAGCAGTACATCAAAGAATCGAAGGTCATCATATGTGACACTATTAAAGCGGCCGCACAGGCCCGCATGGGTCGTGAAAAAAAGGCAACGATGATGAAAGTTGAGCCTAAACTGACCGCCGATGCCGTTATAGAAAGATCTGCTTCAAAGGCCATGATACAGACAACGGACCGTATTGTTGTCGTTGGCGCGTCCACGGGAGGAACGGAGGCATTGAAAACATTCCTTCAGGCACTGCCCCTTGATGCGCCGGGCATGGTCATCGTGCAGCACATGCCGGAGCATTTTACTGCTGCTTTTTCAAAAAGGCTTGACGGTTTATGCCGTGTTTCCGTGAAAGAGGCGGAAAACGATGACACGGTGGTCCGCGGACGTGTCCTGATAGCGCCCGGGAACAGGCACACCCTTCTCAAACGAAGCGGCGCGAGGTATTATGTCGAAGTCAAAGACGGCCCCCTCGTATCGAGGCACAGGCCTTCCGTTGATGTTCTCTTTCGTTCGGCTGCACGATACGCGGGGAAGAACGCGGTGGCCGTTATAATGACAGGCATGGGTGACGACGGGGCCAGAGGCATGCTGGAGATGAAAGAAGCAGGTGCCTACAACATCGCCCAGGACGAGTCATCGTGCGTTGTCTTTGGGATGCCCAGGGAAGCCATAAAGATAGGCGCTGTTCATACAATAGCCCCCCTGGACCACATCTGTGCGGTTGTCTTGAGGGAGTGTAACAACTAAATGAGAATAATCAATGACCAAATCTCAATGACCAACGAAACTTCGTTTTGTTTTCCTTGTTTTTTGGCTGGTAACTTGGTTATTAATAAGTTGGTGATTATTTATTTTAATTATTGCCGATAGGCTGTTTGATTATTGGTGCTTGGTTATTGGTCATTCATCTTCTCTGCCTTTTTCACCTTCTTCAACATCTCATCGAGATCCTCGATCCTGTATGGTTTTATAAGTACACCCTTGAACCCGTGCTGTTCATGATTGATTATCTGCGGATCATTCTGGTATCCGCTTGACAAAAGGGCATATACGGCAGGGTCTATCCTGAGAAGTTCATCGAGTATCTGCACGCCGCTCATAGCTCCGGGCGAGACAAGATCGAGAATGACAAGGTCAAAAGGATCACTGGAATCCTTTGACCTGCGATAGAGCTCGATGGCTTCTTTGCCTTCAGGAACGCCCGATACGTCATGGCCGAGATGTTTAAGGAGCAGGCTGGTCGTTTTCAGTACAGACTCTTCATCGTCAGCAATAAGGATCTTGAGCGCTTTTGAAGCGCCTTGCACAGGTTCATTATGGGTCTTCATGGTCTGCTGTTTCTCGGCAGGCAGATAGACCCTGAATGTCGTACCTTCGTTGACGATAGATTCCACTTCGATAAGTCCACCATGTTTTTTTATAATAGAGTAACACACGGCAAGCCCGAGCCCCATTCCCTTCTGAGCCCCGAAGTCCTTTGTGGTGAAATAGGGATCGAAGACCCGGGAAAGATGTTTTTATTCAATACCTTTTCCCGTGTCCGAAACGGACAGTTCAACGTAATCGCCTTCTCCCAGGAATGTCTCCTGACCTTTTTCCACAGTTATGTTGCGGATAGAAAACGTGATGACCCCGCTTCCCGACATGGCTTCCCTCGCATTTAAGACCAGGTGATGAATGACCTGCCTCAACTGCGGTTCATCGGCCTTAATGGACAACAAATGTTCCTGGAAGGCATACTTGCATTTGATATGTGATCCCGACAGTGGGATCTTCACGGAGTCCTTGATAATGGACTCAAGGCGAATGAGCTTTTTCAGGGGGCTCCCTCCCTTTGAGAATGTAAGGAGCTGTGTTGAAAGTTCCTTGGCCCTGTCGATGGTTTTTTCTGCCTCTGAGAGTTTGTCCGATGCCTTTGAATCACCCCGTAGGAGGTACATCTTGGCAAGAGATACATATCCCAGTATCGACATGAGCAGATTATTGAAATCATGGGCGATACCGCCCGCGAGGATCCCTATGGACTCAAGTTTCTTTGAGTTCAGGAGTTCGTCTTCCATAAGCTTGCGGTTTGTCACGTCCCTGAGATAGGCAAGCGTCACCGTTTGTCCACGGTATTGTGTTTTCGTTGCGGAAACCTCGATATAGATCGAACTGCCGTCTTTGCGTTTGCCTTTGAACTCGTAACGTTGGGGTACATCTTCACCCATTTGTCTTTTTTTATTCATTGTTGCGACGATGTCCGCTTCCTCGGGATGAACGGTCATGGACTGCTGCAGGCCGATGACCTCGTCAGGTGAATTATATCCGAACATGTCCACAAACCTTTGGTTGACGTAAATGAAAGAATCTCCGTGAAGAATTGCGACGCCGTCGTTGGAATGTTCGATCGCAGTACGGTAGCGCTCTTCAGACTCCCTGATCTCTTCCTCGATCTTTTTTCTCCCCGTGATATCCGTGAAAAGTGCGATAGATCCCCTGAACCTGTTCTTCGCATCAAATACAGGGCTGGCAGATACGATGACCCAGAGGGGTGACCCGTCCTTTTTCTTGAGCCTGAGTTCATACTGATCCGCCTTGCCCTGCATCCTTTGCTGCATTCTGCGATCGTGTTCCACGCTGTCCTCATTGTTCATGAGATCAGCAAAGGATTTTCCTATGATCTCTTCGTCGCTGTAGCCTATCATTGTCTGGGTCTGTTTGTTGACCAATGTGATCTTGAGATCTTCATTGATGACACAGATCCCTTCATTTGCGGTGTCGACTATCTGCCTGTATTTCTTTTCACTTTCACGCAGCGCTTCTTCATAGCGCCGTTCACTGGTGATATCTTTCATGAAAAGGGCCACTTTCACAATGTTGTTCAGTTCGTCACGGATAGGGTAGAGGTTCTTTCCGAACCAGGTGGCGCCCTCCTCTTCTTCGTACCTGATAGTTCTCCCTTCGTGTATGACCTCATTGATCCTTTTTTTTGTTTTTATTGCCTTTTCTTCAGGAAAGAGTTCGTAGATGTTTTTGCCAACCAGGTCCTGGATATTAGATCCGTGATTGTTGGCAAACCGGATATTAGTTGATATTATGCTGCCCTTTTTATCTATGAGCAATACCGCTTCATCGGTTGCGTTGATGAGTGTCCGGGCCGTTTCTTCGCTCTCCCTGAGGGCCTTTTCCGCTTTTTTACGTTCTGTTATGTCCCACCATACAGCGCAGAATATGTGTTTCCCTTTGAACGGAAGAAGGGTAAGGGATATTTCAACGGGCAGCAGGTCACCGCCTTGTTTTTTGTGAAGCCATTCAAACCGTTTTCTTCCGGAATTCAAGGCCTGTGCAAAGATCTCACTTTCCTTTTCGATAGAAAGAGAACCGTCGGGCTGCCTTATCGGGGAGATGTCGCTTGGATGTTTATATAAAAGCCAATCTTTGGAATCGCAGCCGATCATTTCAAGCGCCATTGTGTTGCAATCGATTATGACGCTGTTATTGATGAGTATCATGGCGTCGGGAGAGTTTTCAAAGAGAAGCCTAAAGTTTTGTTCGCTTTCTTTCAGGATCTCTTCGGATAACGTTTTCCCGTCACTATCAACATTTGTTGATATTTTAGAGGCGTTCATTTATTACGTCCGGATAGAATTTGTTCAGGCAATCAGGGCAGATTACGTGACTGAACTGAGTATCTGAATATTTGCTGATATATTTTTCGAGCTCATTCCAGCAACCTCGCTCGTCACGTATTTTTTTACAGTGGCTGCATATAGGCAAGAGGACATTGAGTTTCTTGATCTTGTCCACGGTTTGATGGAGATCACAAGTTTGCGCCGACAGAGCGGCCTGGAGTCCTATGACGCGAATGCCGACCTCGATGCGGACGCGGAGTTCTTCGTTGTCAGGAGGTTTTTTTATATAAT
>Ga0105099_10002532_pt1:2500-10830 | contig 10830 bp, 8 predicted proteins | sample PPLLak3cmMay2015_2_FD_79138 | JGI IMG/M metagenome (GOLD analysis project Ga0105099, IMG submission 79138) | Freshwater sediment microbial communities from Prairie Pothole Lake near Jamestown, North Dakota, USA - PPLs Lake P8 Core (1) Depth... | ecosystem: Environmental > Aquatic >...
CTCTTGCGTATAAAATAGTAGTTGAACATGGTGGCAACATCACAATAAAAAACCATGAACAAGGCGCCTTGGTAACCATTGTTCTGCCACTACAAGCGCCAACAACATCAGAAACTGAAAAAAAAAGACTATCGGAGGAACCTCATGCTTAGGACAATGAGAGAGAATTTCAAACACTTATCCTGGACCCTGTGGCTGGTTATTATCATCTTTATCGTCGGCTTTTCAATGTCCGATTTTTTTACCAAAAAAGACCCGACCATGAGTGACTTCCTCACAGTCGGTGACGAATCCATTCGCAAAGATAAATACGAGCAACAACTTTACCTGACTCTTGAGAATTACAACACTCAATTCCAGAACAAACTCACCCAGCAACAGATAAATCAATACAGAATACCTGAAACGGTTCTTCAGAATCTGATCAGTTCAACCATTGTTTATCATGAAGCCTTAAGACTGAACCTGACTGTCAACGACGAAGAACTTGGCAAGATGATCACCCAGCATCCATCCTTTCAACATGACGGGCAGTTTATCGGACGGGACAACTATGAACGGCTGCTTGAAATGCGTCACCTCCGTGTTGTGGACTTTGAAGACAATTTCCGCAGAGATTTACTACTTGACAAACTCAAACAAGTGGTCACAGCAGGTATAACCATTGATGAAGCCTCACTGCGGGAAATATTTACTCAGCAATCCGATCAGGTCGATTTGGACTACATTGCCCTGACCCCTGATTTCATCAAGGAGGAGTTCAATCCCAGCCAGGAAGAGATTGAAACATATTACAATGCCCACAAAGAACAATACAAAGGCTCGGAAAAAAGAACTGGCCGATTTGCATTCCTGCCCTTTGAGTCCATGAAATCAGAACTCAAACTGGATGACAACGACCTGTATCAATACTATCGCGATAACAAGGACGAATTTAAAATTCCTTCGAAACGACGTATCAGTCGTATTTTTCTTCCTTACGAAGCCAGCAGCCGCAGCGCAACATTGAAAGAAGCGCAGAACCTGTCTGAAACACTGACCGCTGATAAATTCGCAGACCAGGCCAAAGCCCTCTCAAAAGACGCCAAGGCCGAAAATGGCGGTGACTGGGGAGAAACCGAATGGCAAACCTTCAGCAAACAGGAAATCAGCATTGCGGAAAAGTTACTGCCGCAAAAGATATCAACACCAGTCGACAGTGGCAGTGGTTTTTCAATCCTTTTTGCAAGCGAAGCGACTCCAGAACGGTACCAGGAATTTAATGAAATAAAACCCCGTATCGTCAGTATCCTTGAACGAACCAAGCTGCATCAACTGGCTCAGGACCTGATCAATAAAACTGCCCAATCAATCAAGAACCAGGAGAACCTGCTGGAAAAGATCAGTGATGCACGCATGCAAAAGATAGACAGCCAGCCACTTGGGAATGGAGATCCGATAAGTGGCACCGACGAAGTCGGCTACCTGTCCCGAACATTGTTTGACTTGCAACCCGATGAATTGCGCTTTCCGGTTGAGCTGCCCAATGGCCTGGCCATCGCACAGCTGGTCACCGTACAAGAGGCAACAATTCAGACGCTTGACCTTGTCACCGAACAGGTCAAAACAGACATATCCCAGGAAAAGAAAGCCAGGATGCTGATTGATGAAGCCCAGAAAATTCTCGCCGAGCTGACCGCATCCGAAAACGAGAAACAAGAAGAAATATTAACCAGGTATGGTTTAAAGATCGAACAAACCGTTTACCGTCGGGGCAACCGTTTCGCATATTACCCCGTTAAAAGCGGACTTGATGATACTCTGTTTACCCTTCCTCTGACTCAATTCAGCACGCCTGTTGATTTAAAACAGGCGGTCATTATCCCCAAAGCAAAAAAGATAGTCATCTCAAGTGAAGAGGAGTATCAGGCCAAGAGAAAAGATCTTTTTACCGAGCAACTCAGCCGCCGTAAGGATGACTACTTTGCCAGCTATATCATGAATATAAAGCAATCAGATCGGTACCCCATTCAGTTCAATGAGCCCTTGTTTACTGAAATTCGCAAGAACGCTCTGGCCCGGTATCAATAAAATCATTACAAATCCGGAGTAAACATGGAAAAAGAAAAACTAAGCCAAGCAGTCGGATTGTTGAACGAGCTGAATATTGATGCCTGGATTGTTGTTGAACGGGAATCGGACATCACGTCTGACCCCGTAATGGATTATATAGTGGGCAGTGGCTTCACCTGGCTGTCATTCTTTATGGTATTTCGTAACGGAGAAAAAAGTGCCATAGTCGGTAATCTGGACATAGAGAAAACTGAGCGGCTTGGGCTTTTCGATCAGGTCACCGCTTACCGCGAGTCACCCAGAGACGTTCTTCTTGAAACATTGAACAGGCACAATCCGAAAACGATCGCCATTGATTACTCGCTGGATTCACCTGTTGCTGATGGACTCAGTCATGGCTGCTACCTACAGCTTCAAACCCTTCTGGCTCAGACAGAGTTCAGCCAGCGATTGATCAGCGCAGAACCCCTGATCGTGCGTCTCCGCGGTCGGAAATCGGCAGAGGAAATCCAACGTATCCGCAAAGCCATAGAGATTACCCTTGAGATTTATGATCAAGTGACTCAAAAAGTCAGGTCTGGTATGACTGAACTGGAGGTGGCTGGCCTGATCACCGGCTTGCGTAATCAATACGGTGTCCCACCATCATGGGATGCGGAACACAACCCGTCAGTTTTTACCGGTCCGCAAAAAACAGGAGCCCATTCCGGTCCCACAAATCGAATTCTGGAACGAGGGCACGTATTTAACATTGACTCAGGTGTTATAGTGGACAAGTACTGTTCGGACTTACAACGCACCTGGTACATTCTGCGGGAAGGAGAGAAAAAAGCCCCCGTCGAGGTGATGCACGGATTTGACACCATTGTCGAATCCATCCGTCTGGCGGCCAAAGCCATCCGGCCTGGCGCATTGGGTGTTGATATAGACCGCATTGCCCGTGAATATATCATTTCCAGAGGGTACGAGGAATACCCACACGCCTTGGGTCATCAGGTGGGAAGATCGGCCCATGACGGAGGAGCCCTGCTGGGTCCGGCCTGGGATCGCTACGGTCAGCTGCCATTCATCCCTCTTGAGGTGGGTCAGATATTCACCATTGAGCCAAGACTCTACCTGAAGGAATACGGAGTCGCCACAATAGAAGAGATGATTGTGATACACCAGGATGGTGTCGAGTTCCTATCCCCGCCACAGCATGATATTTACCTCATTGAACGATAAACCAGATGCAACAATCCAAACACGATGATAAAGAGTGGTATCGCTTGAATTTGGCAGATAAATATACTACCCTATTCACGTGCGAAACTGCAGGGGAGTTTTAATCAGATGATGAAGCACGCCAAGCCAGAATGGTTGAAGACCCCTATCCCAAGTGGAGAAAAGCTATTCCGGCTAAAACGACAACTGGAAAACAGGGCACTTTCAACAATTTGCCAAAGTGCCCGCTGCCCCAACATGGGGGAGTGCTGGCAGAATGGTCACGCCACATTCCTGATTATGGGGGACCGCTGTACCCGCAATTGCGGCTTCTGCTCCGTCAATCACAGTTCACCTCTGGCTCTGGATCCTGATGAAGCCAGCCGGGTGTCTGAAATGGTGGATATTCTCAAGCTCAAGTACGCCGTCATCACCTCTGTGACACGGGATGATCTGCCGGATCGGGGCAGCCAATATTTTGCAGACATCATCACCCGATTGAAATCAACTTACCCTTTTCTGAAAATCGAAGTGCTGATTCCTGATTTTGATGGCAAACATGAGTTTATTGACAAAATTGTAGCCGCAAAACCCGAAGTTCTGGGTCACAACATTGAGACCATTGCCCGGCTCTACCCTCACGTCAACCGTCCCCTAGCCAATTTTGAGCGTTCATTGTCACTGCTTCGATATGTGGCGGCGCAGGGTGCCATTGCAAAAACAGGCCTGATGGTTGGTTTGGGTGAAACTGAAGCCGAATTGTCACGGCTGTTCAGCCAGCTGGCAGATACCGGTGTCAAGCTGTTGACCATCGGCCAGTACCTTCAACCCGTTTCTGGTAAAACTGAAGTCAGCCGATATTATCATCCCGAAGAATTTTCCCACCTGGAGCGGATGGCCCTGAATGCTGGCATTCGTGGGGTCGTCGCCGGCCCCTTCATAAGAAGTTCGTACCGTGCGGAAGGGCTCTATCACAAGGTCTCCTCACTCTCTGATAAAAAGACTCCTCACCAAGAAGGGTATTCATGCGCTATATAATATTCAGCGATATTCACAGCAATCTGGAAGCCTTCGAAAAGATGCTCAGCCTGAAAAAAAGCAGAGAAGCCGACAAATTCATATTTCTTGGTGATCTGGTTGGGTATGGCCCGGATCCCAACGCAGCCATTGATCTCTTCAGGGAGCTTGAACCACTTACCGCCATACGGGGTAATCACGACAAAGTCGTTGCCGGACTGGAATCGTCATCACTGTTTAACCCTGTTGCTGCTTTTTCAGCAGAATGGAGCAAGCTTCATATATCCAATCAAAACCTGGATACCCTGAAAAACCTCCCCAAAGGGCCCCAAGTCATTGACCGCTGCATGTCAATCTGCCATGGTTCTACTTTTGACGAGGATTATTATATATTTTCTACCTTTGAAGCCCTGGAGTCCTTCAAATTTATAGATACCCCCATCGGTTTTTTCGGACACACACACTACCCGATCATTTATTTTTTACGCAATGACCGTATAGATACCGTACCGTTGAAAAAAACAATTCGCATAAAATTGGACGTTAACACAAAATATTTCATCAATCCCGGTTCAATCGGACAGCCAAGGGATAAAAACCCGCAACCCAGTTATATCGTGTACGATTCAGACAAACGGGAAATCTTTTTTATCCGTTTCACTTACAATATCAAAGTAACTCAAAGTAAAATCAGAGGCGCCGGCTTACCGGAAATATTAGCCAGTCGCATTGAATTGGGTGTTTAAGGAGGCAGTGGATGGCAGGTCAAACAGTCAGGGAATGGTTCCAATACACTATAGAAGAGAAAAGAGAAGAAATTAAATCCCACATAGAGGAAGCAAGAGACGAGATTTTTCTCAAACTGGAAAAACTGAAACATCTTGACACTCTCCAAAACATTGTAGTTCCTGAAGAGCTGTGTACCCCCGTAGCGCCCCCACCGCCTGAGGGCCCGAGCCCTATGGAGCTTCTTCACGACCATGTCGCCCTTATTTCCAAGGCCATCAATCAACTCAGTCTGATAGACAGTCTTTTGGCTGGTATCTCCGCTTTTTCCAGTCGGGCGGCACTTTTCCTGATCCGTGATGACAAGTTGGTGGGTTGGAGTGGCAAGGGGTTTACATCAGTGCCCGATTCAATCCGGGACGAGGAAGTCAAAAAAGTGTTCTTTTCCTTATCTGCCAATACCACTTTTAAATCTGTACTTTCACAGAAAAAACCCTATTTCGGCCCCCCCCTTGCGCACCCGGACGATCATCTGATATACAGTCGTTTTGGCGGCTTCAACCCCAAAAAAATCTTGGTGCTGCCCTTTTCTGTTAAGGGCAAGCCTCAGGCGGTCATTTATTCCGATGCCATTGACAAACAAATCATTGGTGATAAGGAAATAGCCATTTTGTCCGCCGTTGGTGAAATGAGCCTGGATCTCTTGCCTATCCGGCAAAAGATTCTATCCAGAATTGAAACCCACAAATTCATAGAAGGAGTGGAAACACCTCCGGCAGCCAATCGTGCCGCAGAAAAATTCGCATCTGAAACCGCTCAGGAAATCGAACTCGAAGATGATCTTGCCAAGACCCCGGCGCCAATGGCCGGTATGCCTTCTCAGAAAGGCAGCTTGAACGGGGTGGATCCGGAACGGAAAGCCAGGGTCATCATTAACGATATTATTTTGTATAATCGCAAAGCAGTAGAAGACGGGCGGATGAACAGAAACCTGTTTCAGGTTATGGGAGATACAATCCTTCAAGCCAAAGAAGAGTATCTGCGTAAATGTACCGATCTTGATATATTTGAGAGAAATCTGATCGATATCCTTGGGGATGGAGACCGCGATACGCTGGAAGGGTACACCTTTGAAATTCTTTAAAGGCAGTTTCAGATCTTCCGCTTTCAAACTCATCCTATTTTCCTGGTTTATTGCCTTCATCGCTGCGATATCCGTCGCACCTTTCTTTCCATTAAATGAAGATTATACTTTTCTTGATGATGCAGAACTTCCATCCATTCAACCCGCCTACGCACTGTTTTCAGATCTATTGAAAGCCAGTCAGGAACAACTTGATGAGACGACTGTTCTGGAAAAAATCAATTCTCCTTTTGTCCTTCTCATTCTGAAATCACGCAGCGTTGAAGAAAACATCCAAAGCAAAGGCTATGGAATGATTGAGGCGTACCTTAAGGATATTGAAGCTTCTCAAGACCCATATATTAAAGAAAAAGCCATACGCCTGCGACTCCTCAGTCAGTATTCTTCAGGACAGTTCGAACCGTTCATTTCGGGCTGCCTTACCCTTGACCCATTACCCCAAAGCTTGATTGCTCCGCTGGTTCAAGCCTGCGTATTGAGCCGTAAAAACCAGGAAGCCCAGATCCATTTCAATAAATACTTCAAGTTCCTCCCCATCAGAACCTGGAGTTCAACTCTGCAAAGCCCAGTACTGAGCGTCTTGATCAAGGGCCTCCCGGAAACTCTTTGGCAAGCCCACCTTGATCAGTTACAGCACTCTGAACAAATATCCGATCTGTCTGCGCTTCTCAGACTCCGCACCTCCCCGGAAAGGAGTCTTCTGCTGGAAGCCATGACACTCTACAATCAAAAAGAATACAGTCGTGCCCTCCAGCCTCTGGATCGGATCAAAGCACCGTCGCTGCTGCGCCCATGGAAAGAATATCTGCGTCTGAAGATTGATGCCCGATCTGATAGAACTGAGGACCTGACCATCCGCAGCAAACAACATCGCAATGACAAATCAATTTATCTGACCTTACTGGCCGATCTGGGTGGTATCCTCATTGCCAGGGGCGACGACATCACCGGGCTGGAATTTTACAACCGGTATATGAATGAAACAGAATCCCTTTTGTCAGCGATGCCTTCATACCCCGAAGAACGATTGCTGCACATGCTACCCTTGTCGGAACACACTGATCTGTACTGGCAAATTGTTTACCGCTCAGCCTGGCTGAACTATAAAATGGATAACCGGGATGCCTTTAAAACCTTACTCAGGAAGTGCCTGACATCACCCATTAACGGAATCCGCCAAAGTGCCAAGGTGTGGCTGGCAGAAAACCCCGAAGGGCTCCACCCCCATCTGACCCCTTTTGGATACGATTATGCCCGTCTTCAGGGCCCATTGGATCGCCGGCACCTGAATGTTTTCCTGGAAAACATAGCCGGTACACCGGCACTTTCTGACAAGGAAATTTCTCAATTGAATGAATTGTCTCGCTTTGGACTCCTCCGTGAAGCAGTTGAATATTGCCGATGGCTTAAAAAAATATACAATGGTGATACCCAGACTCGTAATATGCTCGCAGTAAGTGAAGCGATTTTATTGGCCAAACAGGGCCTGTATCCACAGGCGTTTTTTGCATTTAAAGAGTCTTTCCCTGATTACGACCGTTTCCTTTTACCCAAGTACCTTTCTTTTCTGATCCTTCCCCTGGCACATCAACAGATTATCCATAAAGAAGCCGCTCAAAACCAATTGGATCCCCTGTTGGTTACCAGCCTGATCCGACAGGAAAGTTTTTTTATGCCGGGTGCCACTTCACCGGCCAATGCCTACGGGCTGATGCAGTTACTGCTACGCACCGCTCAGGAGACGAGCGTTACCAAAACCCGGCTCAGTGAGCAGGATCTTTATAATCCGGCCACCAATATCGCTCTGGGCTGCCGATACCTGCGGAGCCTCATGGCCAGATATCAGAATCAAACCCATCTGGCACTGGCGGCCTACAACGCTGGTCCCGAACGGGTTGACCTCTGGACCAGCCAATTGGGCAAAATCACTCCGGAGGAATTCATTGAATTAATTCCCTTTTCAGAGACCCGATTATATATCAAAACCATCATTCGCAATATGTACTACTACCAGTACTACTACCCCGAACAGTTCCCCACTCCCCAGTCGTAAGAATCAGAACGTCCACGTATTTTTCTGTACAAACCCAGAGTTATTTTTCCTTTGTCATCATAAGCATAGTCAATGGTGGCTCAAGACGGTGAGCCCTGAGAAGGTCTGTGTCTCCCAGAATGACGTCCCGAGGCC
>Ga0105099_10002533_pt1 | contig 10826 bp, 7 predicted proteins | sample PPLLak3cmMay2015_2_FD_79138 | JGI IMG/M metagenome (GOLD analysis project Ga0105099, IMG submission 79138) | Freshwater sediment microbial communities from Prairie Pothole Lake near Jamestown, North Dakota, USA - PPLs Lake P8 Core (1) Depth... | ecosystem: Environmental > Aquatic > Freshwater >...
GAACGACGAGGAGCGGCGGACGCATTTTCTCGGCATCCTGGCTGAAGCTGAAGGACCCGGATCTCGACAATATTCGAAATTCGGATGGCTTTAAGAAAATCATCGAAAAGCTAAAAGCAAAGTGAAAATGGGGATGTTCTAGATATTTTAGCATGTAAAGATAGTTCAGGATGTCCTCAAGCCCAGGCGGAATTTGGATCGTTTTCCAAATGATTTTATGTTTTTATTGACACGCCATGAAATCAAGAGGATATCACAAATTGTGATATCCTCAGAGGGATCTGACACTTTAAAGTATGCAAAGAATGTTGCGGTTTTTACCGAATATGGCATTGCCATGCTTTCCGGCGTATTAAACAGTTTCCGCGCCATTCAGGTTAATATACAGATCATGCGAACATTCGGCAAGCTGAGAGAAATGATGTCGGCCAACAGGGAATTGGCCAAGCGTCTTGATGAGCTTGAAGAAAAGTACGATTCTCAGTTTAAGATCGTTTTCAACGCCATTCGTGAACTCATGGTACCGCCGGAGCCGAAGAAAAAGAAAATAGGTTTTATTCTCAGAGAGCAGCGGCCCAAGTATAAGTCGCTAAGAAAAGTCCGCGCTTCGTTTTGAAAATCAGGAATGTTTTTGCAGATTCGAATCTTATAAATTTGATAATCTTATGAATCTGATAATCTTATAAATTTTATGAATTTAATGATAAATCTCAAATCAATCTTGTCGCAGGTATTTGAAGAAGCGAGGGAGCACGAATCAAAAACTAAATTACGATAATAAATAATGTCTCTACTATTTAACTAAGGAGTTTTTGATATGGCTAAGGATAACAATGGCGCCAAACTTGGGTTTGAAAGCGAACTTTGGCGGGCTGCGGATGCACTCCGCTCGAACATGGATGCGGCGGAGTATAAGCATGTCGTGCTTGGGTTGATATTCCTCAAATACATATCCGATGCGTTTGAAGAGCAACATGCTCAATTGGTAACCGAAGTTAAAAAAGGCGCTGATCCGGAAGATCCGGATGAATACCGGGCCAAGAACATCTTCTGGGTGCCCAAGGAAGCGCGTTGGTCATTTCTCAAGGCTAATGCCAAACAACCCAGTATCGGCAAAACCATTGACGATGCCTTGACAGCGATTGAACGGGATAATCCATCGTTACGGGGCGTGCTGCCCAAGGAATATGGCCACCCGCGTCTCGACAAACAGCGGCTCGGGCAACTTATCGACATGATCGCCAATATCGGTTTGGGTGACAAAGAAAACCGCTCCAAGGACATTCTGGGTCGCGTTTACGAGTACTTTCTCTCCCAATTTGCCAGCGCCGAGGGCAAGAAAGGCGGCCAATTCTATACGCCGCGTTGTATTGTCCAAACCCTGGTCGAGATGTTGTCTCCTTATAAAGGCCGGGTTTATGACCCTTGTTGCGGTTCGGGCGGTATGTTTGTGCAGTCTTATAAATTTGTGCAAGCCCACCGATCCGGCAATGGGAACGGGGGCAAGACCAAAAACGGTATCAGCATCTACGGCCAAGAATCCAATCACACGACCTGGCGGCTGGCCAAGATGAACCTGGCCATTCGCGGCATTGACGGCAATCTCGGCAAAGAACATAGTGACAGTTTTCATCGCGATCTGCACCCTGATCTGAAGGCGGACTATGTGCTGGCTAATCCGCCATTTAATGACAGCGATTGGCGCGGAGATATGCTAAAAGAAGATAAACGCTGGAAATATGGATTGCCGCCGGCCGGCAACGCCAACTTTGCCTGGGTGCAGCATTTTATCTCGCATCTCGCACCGACCGGTTTAGCCGGATTTGTCCTGGCCAATGGTTCCATGTCTTCCAATCAATCAAACGAGGGCGAAATCCGCAAAAATATCATCGAAGCCGATCTGTTGGATTGTATGGTCGCTATGCCGGGCCAGCTCTTTTATTCGACGCAAATCCCGGTCTGTCTCTGGTTCATCAGCCGTGATAAAAAGAACGGCCGCTTCCATGATCGCCGCGGAAAGACCCTCTTTATCGATGCCCGCAAAATGGGCACCATGATCGACCGCGTGCATCGTGAGCTGACTGAAGAGGATATCCTCAAGATAGCCGACACTTATCATGCTTGGCGTGGAGACAAGGAAATCAAAAAGAAATACAAAGACATTCCTGGATTCTGTAAATCCGCCGATCTTGAAGACATCCGCAAGCACGACCATATCCTCACCCCGGGCCGTTATGTCGGCGCCGCCGATGTAGAGGAAGACGACGAGCCTTTTAAAGAAAAAATGGCACGCTTAACTGCCGAGTTAAAGGAGCAAAATAAACAAGCCGCAAAGCTTGATAAGCTTATCTGGGCTAATTTGGAGGATATCGGCTATGGCGAGTGAGTGGCAAGAAAGACCTCTTGGGGAGCTAACTGATAATTTTGATAGCATTCGCATCCCTATCAAAGAAACAGATCGTGTGGCTGGTCCTTACCCTTATTACGGTGCGTCTGGAATTGTTGATTATATTGAAAAATACCTATTTGATGGCGAGTATCTCCTAATCGCAGAGGATGGTGAGAACCTGCGCACTCGTAACACACCCATCGCATTCATGGCGCGTGGTAAATTTTGGGTAAATAATCACGCCCATATTGTCAGGGGAAATAGTAATACCAACACACGGTTCTTGATGTATGCATTGGCGGCTATGGAGATAACTGGATATTTAACTGGCTCAACAATGCCGAAATTAACGCAAAGTAACATGAACCGAATTCCAGTCATTTCACCACCACTCAAGCAACAGCAAGCCATCGCATGCATTCTCGGCGCATTGGATGACAAGATCGAATTGAATCGAAAAATGAATCAGACCTTGGAAGCCATGGCGCGGGCGATTTTTAAGAGTTGGTTCGTGGACTTTGATCCGGTACGAGTCAATGCCGAAGGTCGCGACACGGGTTTGCCGAAACACATTGCCAAATTATTCCCCGATTCTTTTGAAGATTCCGAGCTTGGTGAGATTCCGAAGGGGTGGAAGGTAGGGACAATCAAGGAGAATTGCCCACGAATTCAATATGGATTCACAACAAGTGCATCAGCAGAACCATCTGGCCCTCAGTTCTTGCGAATAACCGACATTCGCGGAGGTTCGGTTGATTGGAACAGCGTCCCCTTTTGCGAAGCATCGGATGATGATAAGGAAAAATACAGGATTATCGATGGTGACATTTTTGTTGCCAGAACCGGCGCATCTACCGGCGAAAATGTTTACATTATTGACCCACCGGAAGCGGTATTCGCATCTTACCTTGTTCGATTTCAATTTGTTGAGCCAGGCTACGCTCGCATCGTAGCCGAATTCATGCGGTCTGACATTTATCGCGAATTTGTTAAATCCGCCTTAGGTGGCTCTGCGCAACCAAATGCAAACGCACAAACACTCGCGAGCGCATCATTAATCTTTCCATCTATTCAGTTGGCAGATAAGTTTTATGAGTTGGTTCGCCCAATGGATTTGAAACGTGCCGAACAGGATAAAGAATCCCGCACCCTCGCTACTATACGTGACATATTATTGCCTAAGCTTATTTCTGGTGAATTGCGAGTATTAGATGCAGAACGAATAATAGAGAGTGTGCTCTAATAAGTGAGATATTAATGAAGTTTCGACTTGATCAAAATAATTTTAATGCTTGCCCTCAGTATAATGAGTGGATAGACATGCGATATGGGGAAGAATCAAAACCATTAGATATTTCTGGTTTTCAGCCACGTCCAAGTTTTGTTCTTTTTTCTTTAAGCCAAGACACTTACCAAGCAGCGTTCGCTGATTTTCAGCAGCAATTTCAAGAAGAACTTAAACAAGTTATATTCGATAAATTTCCAACACCAATTTCTTATTATTTTTATCGGTTCGAGAACGGGTATGAAAATGATTTGCAAAGGCTTTATTTTTTACGTGATACATGGGAAGCAATTATCGATATTCTCCACGCTGTTGCGGTTGCGGAATGCCGCTTTCGGCGAATCTCATTAGCTGATCCTATAGCATTCTCACACTTCTTGAGTGATAAGGTGGCGCAACGTCTCTTAAATATCGAACATATTATTAACCACGCCGATAGCCAAAATATCCCTCTCGATGTTTCTCAGTTGATTCCAATTGCTACTCTACAGTTAATGCGCGAACTTAATCAAACTCGCAATGCGTTTTCGCATCTTTCCACGCAATCTGAGTTGCAAGCCCAAAAATGGATTCACGAATGTTATGAAGATGTGATCGATATTCTTGATGATCTACAAAACATAAAAAACATTGAAATTCTTAGATATTTAGGCCAAGTTGATGTCACCACCCTTCGTTGTGAAGCTTTCCGCGGACACAGTTTAACGCGGACGATTCACAATATCAAGTTGACGGTTGATCAAATTCGTAATTCACAACAATATTTTCGGCAAGGTCAAATAATCGTTTACTATAATGGGTGCCTATTTGGTTTGCAACCTCTAATTCATTACCGCGAAGATTCATCAGGACACATAACAAAACTTTGTATGTTTCGCAAAACTCACGGTAAAGAACCTAATAGATATATTGATTATGAGGTAGTGAGCGAAGGTGTTCGTTGGGAGCAAGAACGGATCTTATTCAAATTGGAACTTGATGAAATCCGGGCCTTATTTGGATTGGGGCCTGATTGAGGATCGAAACTATGTCTATAGATTTCACTGAGTCTATTGTTGAGCAAGCGGCCTTGGCCTGGTTGGAGAGCCTGGGTTATGCAATTAAATCAGGCTTGGAGATCGCTCAGGGTGAATCCCAGGCAGAGCGGGAAGATTATGCGCAAGTGATTCTTGTTCAGAGGCTGCAGCAAGCTCTGCAACGGCTTAACCCGGAGATTCCGGAAGATGCTTTGAACGAGGCTTTTCGTAAATTAACCCGGCCGGATTTGCCGTCATTGACGGCCAACAATCATGTTATGCACAAATATCTGGTCGAAGGTGTTCCGGTCGAGTATCAGCGGCCGGATGGTTCTTTGGCCGGTGATCAGGTCCGGGTGTTGGACTATAACAATCTAGAAAATAATGACTTTCTGGCTGTTAATCAATTTACGGTCAAGGAAGATCAATATGAACGGCGACCGGATTTGGTTATTTTCATTAATGGTTTGCCTTTGGCTGTCATGGAGCTGAAAAATCCGGCCGATGAACAGGCCGATATATGGCGGGCGTTCAATCAATTGCAAACTTATAAGCAGCAGATTCCATCGCTGTTTATATTCAATGAAGCCATGGTGATTTCTGATGGTCTGCAGGCCCAGATCGGGACTTTGACCGCCGACAAGGAATGGTTTCTGCCTTGGCGCACTATTGAAGGTGAGGAATTAGCAGACACGCGGCTTTCGCAACTTCAAGTAGTATTGGAAGGAGTCTTTGAAAAGCGCAGATTCCTGGACTTGGTTCGATACTTTATTGTTTTTGAAGATCTTGGCGGCGGGACTTTGGCCAAAAAGATGGCGGGTTATCACCAGTATCATGCGGTGAATGTCGCTCTTAATGAGACCATCCGAGCCAGCGCACAAAAAGGTGTGGCATTGCCTCTGGCTGAAGGTGAGTATTTTTCCCGACCGCTTAAGGATGCCAAAACCGGCGACCATCGGGTGGGGGTTATCTGGCATACCCAAGGGTCGGGAAAAAGTCTGACTATGGCGTTTTACGCGGGCCGGGTTGTGTTGCATCCGGTCATGGAAAACCCGACTTTGGTTGTCATTACAGACCGCAATGATTTGGATGATCAACTTTTTGGTACATTTGCGCGTTGCCATGAGCTGTTGCGTCAAGAACCGGTTCAGGCCCAAAGCCGGGCCGATCTGCGGGAACTTCTGCGTACTGATGTTGGCGGGGTGGTTTTTACGACGGTACACAAGTTCTTCACCATAGAAGGAGAGAAACAGCATCCTTTGCTTTCGGATCGGCGGAATATTGTGGTGATTGCCGATGAGGCGCATCGCAGCCAATATGACTTTATCGATGGTTTTGCAAAACACATGCGGGATGCTTTACCGAACGCTTCGTTCATCGGGTTTACGGGTACGCCTATCGAGTTAAGCGATAAGAACACGCGCGCCGTGTTCGGCGATTATGTCAGCATTTATGATATAGAACGCGCGGTTAAAGACGGAGCCACGGTTCCGATTTATTATGAAAGCCGGTTGGCAAAATTAGAGCTCAGCGAAAAGGAACGTCCCAAACTTGACGACAAATTTGAAGAGGTGACCGAAGGCGAGGAAATAGAACACAAGGAACGGCTGAAAACAAAATGGGCGCAACTTGAAAAACTGGTCGGTTCCGATAAACGGTTGCGCTTGGTCGCCCGGGACTTGGTCGATCATTTTGAACAGCGGTTGGAAGCCATGGACGGCAAGGCCATGATCGTATGTATGAGCCGGCGCATATGCGTTGAGCTGTATAAAGCCATTGTCGCTCTGCGACCGGATTGGCATCATAAAGACGATCGAAAAGGTGTTTTAAAAATCGTGATGACCGGCTCGCCGTCCGATCCTCTTGAATGGATGGATCATATCCGCACCAAAGAACGGCGCGAGGAGCTGGCGAAAAGATTCAAGGTTCCAAAGGATCCGTTCAAGATCGTGATTGTGCGCGATATGTGGCTCACCGGTTTTGATGCTCCGTGTCTGCATACCATGTATGTTGATAAACCCATGCGCAGTCATGGTCTCATGCAGGCGATTGCGCGGGTGAACCGGGTATTCAAGGACAAACCCGGTGGCTTGGTTGTGGATTATCTCGGCCTGGCGCATGAATTAAAGGAAGCGCTTGCAAATTATACGGAAAGCGGCGGCAAGGGCCAGACAGCCATTGACCAAGAACAGGCGGTTACGGCTTTGCAGGAATGGTATGAGATTTGTTGTAATATTTTTGCGGGGTTTGATTGGTCGGTTTGGCTGAACGGCAGCCCGCAGGAGCGCGTGACAGTTTTACCGGCTGCACAAGAGCATGTGCTGAAACAGGAAGATGGGAAGGCGCGCTTATCCAAAACGGTGACGGAATTATCCAAGGCTTTTGCCTTGTCTGTTCCGCATAAGAAAGCTTTGGAAATCCGGAGCGATGTGGCCTTTTTCCAATCGGTCAAGGCGGTCTTGGCCAAAGGCGCCAGCTTGGATCACAAGAGCCCGGAAGAGATGGAGCATGCGATCCGGCAGATTGTTTCCAAGGCGCTGGTATCGGACAAAGTGATCGACATTTTCGCCGCCGCCGGTCTTAGAAAGCCGGATATTTCGATTCTCTCTGATGAATTCTTGGCTGAAATTCGAGGAATGCCGCAACGGAACCTGGCGGTTGAAATACTTCGCAAGTTATTGGACGGCGAAATCAAAACACGCCGACGTAAAAACATTGTTCAGTCCCGGTCTTTTGCGGAGATGCTGGAAAATGCCATTCGCAAATATATGAATCGGGCCATTGAAACCGCTCAAGTCCTTGAGGAGATGATCGGTTTGGCCAGAGATATGCGGGAAGCTGACCGGCGCGGAGAAAAGTTGGGACTGACCGAAGATGAGATGGCATTTTATGATGCGCTGGGCGTTAATGACAGTGCCGTTAAGGTGCTGGGGGATGAAACGTTGCGGCGCATTGCCCAGGAGTTGATTCGGGCGGTCCGGGGCAATCTCAAAATCGATTGGACGGTGCGCGAGAACGTGCGCGCCGAAATGCGGGTCATGATCAAACGCATTCTCAGGAGATACGGGTATCCGCCGGATAAACAGGCCCAGGCGACCGAATTGGTTTTGGAGCAGGCTGAAGTGCTTTGTAAAGACTGGATAGAGAGCGAAGAATAAAATTCCGCTCTTTATAACGGTCTTTTGGATATTAAAACGATCATTTAAAAGGGGTTAATAATGCCTAAGATTGATACTACGGTAAGAGAATTAGTTGATATGATTAAGCGGGGTGAATTGCGGTTGCCTGAAATGCAGAGACGCTATGTTTGGCCGGCAACAAGGGTCCGTGATCTGCTTGACTCTCTGTATAGAGGATATCCCAGTGGGGCAATTCTGATTTGGGAGACGGATATTTCAAATCCTATTCGTGATCTTCCTGTTCATCAAGATGAGAATATTTTTGCTACACAAAAACTTCTTCTTGATGGACAGCAAAGGCTAACGTCTCTTTATGCTGTTATCAGCGGGGATCCCATAAAAGTCCGTAACAGGAAGAAGCCAATAGAAATTTTATTTAATCTCGATCATCCGGATATCTCTCCTGATGAATTTACTGAAATAGAAGATGATATGGACTCCCCTACATTAACAGATGATGAATTAGAGGAGGAAGATGAAAATGGAGATGAATTTGACATACAACATCGCTTGAGCAAAAGGACCTTTGTCGTTTACTCTAAGCAACTTGCAGCAAACCCAAAATGGATTAAAGTAACCGATGTTTTTAAGGGACTCAATGAATGGACAATTTTAAAACCCTTGAAGCTCCAACCGGATGATTCACAATATGAAAAATACAGTCAACGAATTCAAAAACTTAGAAAAATAACAGACTATCCATATGTAATGCAAGTGCTGCCTCGTGATTTAAATTATATAGAGGTGGCGGAAATCTTTGTTCGGGTTAATTCTCTTGGGGTCAAATTGCGTGGTTCCGACCTTGCTATGGCGCAAGTTACTGCACGTTGGCAGAATTCTCTTAAGCTGTTTGAAGAATTTGCCGACGAGATGGATCAAAATACATTGTTTACTCTCGATATAGGTTTATTGATACGCGCTATCGTTGTCTACGCTACTAAACAATGCCGTTTTCGGACAGTTCAAAATATTCCGGTACCTCGACTTAAAGAAGCTTGGGAATTCTCCAAACAGGGAATTCAATATGCGATAAATTTTCTTAAAACAAATGTTGGCATTGAAGATGAATCGTTATTGAGTAGCCCGTTTATTATTTTGATATTGGCAGTATATGGGTCTAATAAGAAATTTAAACTTTCAACCGAAGAGGAAAAAATTTTAAGGCAATGGACGCTCTTGGCAAATGTTAAAGGCCGGTATAGTCGAGGTTCAACTGAATCATTTCTTGATCAAGATCTTTCTCATGTTTTTAAAAACGAGCCCATTAATTCCCTAATAACCGTCTTGGAACAGCAAGTTGGGCGTCTCTCCGTTTCTTCTGAGGATATGGAAAATCGCGGAGCGAGAAGCCCATTATTTGCATCGTCCTATTTAGCCCTGAAAGCATTAGGCGCTAAGGATTGGTTTTCTGGTCTTGGACTTTCTTTAACGCATCAAGGCAAATTGCATTATATTGAACATCATCACATCTTTCCCAAATCTTTACTTGCCCATTATGGATACGAAAAAGGACATATTAATGAAATTGCAAATCTTGCTTTTATTAGCGGGAAGGCTAATAGAAAAATTCAGAATAAAGAACCTAAAGATTATCTTCAAGGTATTGTGGATGATTTTAGAAAAGAGGCCCTTTTACTTCATGCTATTCCTGATGATCCAACTCTTTGGCAAATTCAAAACTATCCGCTATTTTTGCAATGGCGCCGGAAGAGACTTTGCGAAATAATAAATAATTTTATACAAACAACGCCGAATTCGGCACATCATTAAGTTGTTAAGTTGTCAGAAGAAAAAAATATCCGGTGTTTAGGAATGAAGTTGGAATTGATATTAATCCAATTTGCGAAGATTACATCATCAACTATGACATCGAATGCCGTATGAGCAAGGAATTAGAGATCGCGGTGTCTGCGGAGGTTGATACGCTATGAAACTCTATTTTGATAAAGAACCGATCAACTCTATTGCAGAAGCAATCCCGATGTATGGCAAAAAAGAATTTCAATCGTCTACCCGCTCAACCGTGCCTTTATTGTCATGGCTGAAGCATGAGCAGCCTATGGTGAATTCATTGCTGCAAAACTTGGGCATGCCCGCAGACTGCAACCTGCATCTTGAATACAAGGTGAAACCTCCGAAAGGGAAAGGCAATGCATCGCATACCGACCTGATGGTTATATCAGGTAAATCCTCGCTCGCCATTGAGGCCAAATGGACCGAGCCACGATATCCAACAATCCAGGAGTGGTTAAAGAAAGGGCCGAACCCGGACAATCGGCGTGACGTGCTAAACGGCTGGCTGGAATGCCTCAGAAAACATTCCCAACGTCCTCTTAATGACAGCGATTTCTCTGACATCGTTTATCAGATGATGCACCGGGCGGCTTCAGCCTGTCAGGCTGGGAGTAGGCCCAAATTGGCTTATTTATTGTTCAAACCTTCAAGTGATCCCGACACTGCGGATATAAAAGTAATCCATGATGACCTTGCGCGCTTACATTCTTTGCTGGGCAATCCTAAGGACTTTCCGTTTTATTTAGTTGAGGTGCATATGACCCCGACGGCTGCATTCGATGAGATCAAGGTATTTTCAAAAGGCAATCAAAAGACGGCCGAGGCGGTGCGAGATGCGTTGAATAGAGAACCACTCTTTAACTTTTCCAAATATGAATTGCACAACATTAATTGAGAAACACAGGAAGCGTCCATAAAATCAAAAAACTATTAAGGCCTAAAGAGGAATTTATCGATTTTTTTCCATCGGTAACTCATGAAGCATTTTCCCGCTTGGCTCGAACGATCTCTGGATTCCGGTTGCGTCATAAAGGAATGGCGGAAAATTAAAGCCGGGTGCTGCTGTCCCGGCCAAAGATTAATCGTTTATCGGTTCAGCGCGTATTCATTACTAAATAGATAAAAAACAGGAAGTTTGATAGGAGGCAGGATAAATGACGGAA
>Ga0105099_10002534_pt1 | contig 10819 bp, 7 predicted proteins | sample PPLLak3cmMay2015_2_FD_79138 | JGI IMG/M metagenome (GOLD analysis project Ga0105099, IMG submission 79138) | Freshwater sediment microbial communities from Prairie Pothole Lake near Jamestown, North Dakota, USA - PPLs Lake P8 Core (1) Depth... | ecosystem: Environmental > Aquatic > Freshwater >...
CAGTACCGCCAGGCCAAGGAGGCAGCCGATGCCGCCAACCGCGCCAAAAGCGAATTCCTGGCCAACATGAGTCATGAAATCCGCACGCCCATGAACGGCGTGATCGGTATGGCCGGTCTTTTGGCCGACACCGAGCTGACCGACGAGCAAAGGGACTATGTCAACACCGTGCGCGCCAGCGCCCAGGCCCTTTTGCAGATCATCAACGACATCCTGGACTTCTCCAAGGTCGAGGCGGGCAAGATCGAACTGGAGATCATGGATTTCAACCTGCGCTCGGCCGTGGAAGATATCGGCGATATGCTGGCCGAGCGCGCCGAACAGAAAAAACTGGAATTCACCTGCCTGGTCCGCCCCGAAACCCCGGTCTGGCTCAAAGGAGACCCGGGTCGCCTCCGGCAGATTCTGCTGAACTTATGCGGCAATGCCCTTAAATTCACGGAAAAGGGGGCGGTCGGCATTACGGTTCACCCGGAAGAGGAAACCGAAACCCATGCCCGCGTCCGCTTCGAAGTGAGCGACACCGGCATCGGCATTCCCCCGGACCGCCTGCAAGTGCTGTTCAAGCCTTTTTCCCAGGTGGACGCCTCCACGACCCGCAAGTACGGAGGCACCGGCTTGGGACTTTCCATTTCCAAACAACTGACGGAGTTGATGGGCGGCCAAATCGGGATTGAAAGCCAACCGGGCAAAGGGTCGACCTTCTGGTTCACGGTGCGGTTCGAAAAGAAAATCATGGAACAGAAAACCGAACGCCCGGTCGGCGGCAACCTGGCCGGCAAAAAAATCCTGGTCGTGGACGATTACAGCACCAACCGCGAAATTTTGGGTACCTACCTTGATCACTGGAAATGCATCTTTCAGGAAACAGAGGATGCTGCTGGAGCCCTGCGGATATTAAAAAACGCCGCTGAAAACGGAAAACCTTTTGATCTGGTCCTGACCGACTACATGATGCCGCTGATGGACGGCGAGCAATTGGGCCGGGCCATCAAGGCCGATCCGGAAATAAAGGATACGCTCCTGGTCATGCTCACTTCCGCCGGCTTAAGAGGCGACGCAACCCGCATGAAAGAAGCCGGGTTCAACGGATACTTGGTGAAACCGATCAAGCGTTCCCAACTTTTCGATTGCCTCCTGATGGTCTTCGGCCTGGCCGGCCAAAAAGATGACCGGCAAAAATCGACCCTGATTACCCGTCATACGCTTACCGAGGCGGAACGGCTCAAGGTACGTATTCTGCTGGCTGAAGACAATGCCATCAACCAAAAATTGGCCTTGCGCTTGATCGATAAATTCGGCTACCGGGCCGACGCGGTCGCCAACGGCAAAGAAGCGGTTGATGCCCTGTCCATGGTTCCTTATGACTTGGTGCTCATGGACGTGCAAATGCCGGAGATGGACGGCTTTGAAGCCACCCAAATGATCCGCAATCCGCAATCTAAGGTGCCCAACCATCGGATCCCGATCATTGCCATGACCGCCCACGCCATGAAAGGCGACCAGGAGCGCTGCCTGCAAGCCGGCATGGATGACTATCTGCCCAAACCGATCGATCCCAATGAATTACTCCGAGTGATTGAAAAACACCTTTTCTTAAAAATGGATTGAGATTTTCCGGATCGTTGTCGCTATCGTTCTCGTAATCGTTATCGAATTCTTCTTCGAGATATAAAAATCGACCCACCTTTCACATTCTTACATTCTTACGTTCTCACTTTCTCACGTTCTAACGTTCATACGTTCCTCGACCCCTTGGACCCTTTTTCTTTAAAGTTTTTCAGCTGATCTGTCGATCTTTCAACCGTCCAGTCATTGAATGGACAATTCATGTTTTGGGAGGAAAAGCCCATGATTTTAAAAAACTTTCGTGTCCCGGCAAATCCTGCCGGATTGTTGACATCTTTTTCTTTTTCAAAATACGAAAAAATGGATTCACATTCGTTAACCTATCGTTTTTACGTATGATATGCCCATGGCATAACATTTGCTTAATCATTCAATCAGTGAATGGATAATCCCGGGAATAGAAAGCAAAACGATCATGATCGAACCTTTCAACTCAAAATTCCTGTTACCCAACAAGCTCTACCGCCGGCTTTCGGTCTTGCTGGCCATCCGCAATAAGACCCGGATCAGTCAGCATCAAATCGCCAAGCTGACCCATCTGAGCAGCTCCATGGTCAATAATTACATGAAGGAATTGCAGGGAAAAAAATGGATCACCATGAGCGGTAAAACCAATCGTACTCAAAGCTATCATTTGACGCCCGGCGGACAGGCCGAATTGATCTCTCTGCTGTTGCATTATTCCAGCGATATTATCCAGCTTTATGCGGCCGCCAAACGTGAAGTGGCGGAAAAAATAAAAACCCTCTGTGCCGAAGGCGTACACAAGGTGGCCTTGTTCGGCGCGGCCGAGACCGCCGAAGTGGTGCATGCCGCGGCCAAAGATCTCCCTTTGCAAATCGAAGCAATCGTGGACAGCAATCCGGACAAACAAGGCCTGCGTTTCAACGGATTAACGATCCAGGCGCCTGAAGAATTAAAAGGAAAAAGCATGGATGCCATCCTGATCACCTCCTTTGCCAGGCAAACGGAGATTCAAGGTTTGATAAAAAAAATCTTGGGTGATGCGGTCGAAATTTGGACTCTTTCGGACTTATAGGCGGCAAGAACCATGAAAACAATAAAAATCGGAAATCGAACCATTGGCCCGGAACAGCCCACGTACATCATTGCCGAGATTGGGATCAACCATAACGGCGATATAACGCTGGCCAAAAAACTGATCGATACGGCCGCCGCCGCCAAAGTCGATGCCGTCAAATTTCAAAAACGCCATCTGCCCAGTTTGTACCGCGACGATGTTCTGAACGACACCTTGAAATATGAGCAGAATTTCCAATACATGATTCCGATTCTCAAGGAAGTGGAACTAAGCCCGGAGCATTTCATAGAGTTGAAGGCCTATGCCGAAGAGCGGAATCTCGAATTTCTCTGCACGCCCTTTGACCGTGTAAGCGCCGATTTTCTCGATCGCCTGGGCGTGCGGGCTTTCAAAATCGCCTCCGCGGACCTGAACAACCTCGAATTGCTCGAACATGTGGCCGGTTTGGGCAAACCCATGATCGTCTCGACCGGCATGTCCTACTGGAACGAGATTGAAAAAGCCGTGCAACTGCTCAATGACAAAAACGTCGATTTCGCTTTATTGCATTGCCGGAGTGTTTATCCGGTTTGGCCGCGCGAAGTTAATTTGCGCATGATCAACCGCCTCAGCCGGTTCAAGGTTCCGGTCGGTTATTCCGGTCATGATATCGGCATTACGATTCCTTTGGTTGCCGCCTCCATGGGCGCCTGCATCATAGAAAAACACATTACCGTGAACCATCATCTGCGCGGACCGGACCATAAAATCAGCCTGGAGCCGTATGAATTAAAGCGTCTGGTGCGCGATATCCGGGTGGCCGACCAGGCCATCGGCAAGGAAAAACGCTTTCTTTTACGCGGCGAAGTCATGAACCGCGAACTTTTCAGTAAAAGTCTTATGGCGGACTGTGCGATTCCCGCCGGAACGCGCATCACGCGCGCCATGGTTCGCGTTCAGGGGCCGGGCAAGGGTTTGGCGCCCAATCGTTTGACTGAACTGATCGGCTTGAATGCATCGCGCGACTTTCAGGCGGGCGACTTCTTTCTGGAAGAAGATCTGGACGGCACCCTTCGGTCGAATTTCACCAACTCCTTCCGGTGTCCCTGGGGTTTGATCTCGCGCTTCAGCGACCTGGAAGAGATCATCCCCTTTCATCCCAAGTTAATCGAATTTCATTTGGCGGAAAAGGATTTTCAATTAAGCATCAAACTGAACGGGCCCAATCCGCAACTGTTGGTCGTGCATACCCCTGAATATATCGGCGACCGTCTGTTCGATCTGTGCAGCGGCAGCGAGGAAATCCGCGCGACGTCCGTCCAATTGCTGCAAACCACCATTGATTTGACCCGCATCTTGGCTCCCCATTTCCAGGGCAAACCCAAAGTGATTGTGCACCCGGGCGCCATGAGTCTCAATACCAAACTCAATGAAGAGACTCTGCGCCGGAACCTGGAGCGTTCGCTCGGGGAAATCAGGGTCGCAGGCGTGGAACTGCTGCTGGAAAATTTGCCGCCCTATCCTTGGTATTTCGGCGGCCAATGGAAAGGCAATTATTTCATGGATGCGCGGGAAATAGCCGAGTTTTGCAAAGAGTCCCGGGTCGATCTTTGCTTTGACCTCTCCCATGCCGCGCTTTATTGCAATGCCAAAGAACTCGATCTGACCGAGTACATCCGGATCGTCAAACCGTTCATCCGCCATATTCATTTCGCGGATGCCTACGGCCTGGACGGCGAGGGCGTGCAAATCGGCGAAGGTGACATCAATTTTGACCGGATCATGCCGGAGTTCGCCGATTATCAGGGCACGTGGGTGCCCGAAATCTGGCGCGGGCATCTGCATAACGGCAAAGGGTTCATCGAAGCCATGGTTAAGCTCCGGAAATATGACATATAGACCGGGTTGAAAACCGGACTCTGCTCAACCCGTAAAAGATAAAAAATGTAACGATTTCAAAATATTAAACCACAACCAACCCTGTAACTCAAAGGGCGGAGCTATGCCCGCCGCCCGGATGAAAAGGAACGCTAACTTCTTTAAAAAAAATATGATAGAATTACAATCGTTATCGAAACAGAAATACTTTAAAGGCAGGTTCTCGTAATATCATGTTTGCATTCCCGATTCCTTACGCTCGCACGTTCTCACTTTCAAACGTTCTTACTTTCTTATTTTCACACGTTCGCACTTTCTCACGTTCTCACATTCTTACGTTTTTACGTTCTCACTTTCTTACCCAAGGTGCTGCGTTATGCAAATCCTGATGATAACCGAAAATGACCCGGCCGGCATGGGCATTGCTTTTACCAAAGCCATCAACACCTACACACCCCATTCCTGCCGCCTGATCACCACCCAGATCCGGTACAACTTTGAATTTGAAAAAGACCTGCATGTACCCGACCTGGATGCCAAAGGTCTGGACGAGGTTAGGGATGTGCTGCACCAAGCCGATCTGATTCAGTTTCATATGGGCGCGGACGAAAACCTGGATCTGGGCTCTATCCGGATCAAGGACTATATTAAAGGCAAAATATTGGTTCACCACCATCACGGCCATCCCCATTTTCGGGCCCATCCCGATTTTTACCGTCGCCGATACCGGCGCTTGAAAAGAAAATCGATCGTCAGCACGCCCGACTTGCTCAAGCTGCTGCCGGATGCGATTTGGCTGCCGAATATCGTTCCGATCTACGATTCGCTTTTTATGCCCGGGCCGCTCCCGGAAAACGGCGCGGTCCGGATCGGCCAATCCGCCACCCGCAAAGACCTGAAGAACACCGCGGAATTGATCGAGGTGGTCCAAGAACTGCAGCAAGACCCCTCGCCGCCCGAACTACAGTTGGATGTGATCGAAAATACAGAGCACAAGGAATGTCTGCGTTTGAAAAACCAATGCCATATTATATTCGATCATATGCAAGGTTATTTCGGCGTTTCCTCCTTGGAATCGCTCAGCCAGGGCAAACCGGTGATCGCCGGCCTGGACAATTGGAACATCAAACAGATCAAAAAATTTACCGGCGCAGACCGCTTGCCCTGGATTATCACCCGCACCAAAGCCGAACTGAAAGTGGCCCTGGACATGCTCCGCCGTGATCCCGATCTGCGCCGCCAATTGGGCGATTACGCCAGAACCTTCATGGAAGAGCACTGGAGCGAACAAAGAATTCTGGAACGTCTGCTCGATTTTTATGAGTCCTTGTGATAAAAAACATGAAATTTTAGCGATCATCCCCGCCCGGGGAGGGTCAAAGGGTATTCCGCGTAAAAATATCAAGGAACTTTGCGGCAAACCGTTGATCGCCTATTCCATTGAAGTAGCCTTAAAAACAAAAAAAATCGATCGGGTGCTGGTTTCGACCGATGATGAAGAAATCGCCGAAATATCGAAAAATTATGGCGCGGACGTACCGTTTTTAAGGCCTAAAGAGATCGCCCAGGACCGCTCCAATCTTCTGGACACCATTAACTTTACTTTATCGCGATTAGGCGAAACCGGATATCGTCCCTACGTGCTCGTCATCCTTTATCCCACCCACCCTTTTCGTTCCGTGGCTTTATTGAATTTTCTTTTGCAACAAGCTCAAAACGGACACAGTCAAGTGAATACGGCAAAAAAAATAGTCCACGACCCATGCTCTCTTTTTCAAAGATCGCTCGATCGGAAGCTGAAGCCGTTGTTGACTTCCCCTAAAATCCCGGATCCATCGCCCGGAGAAATTTTTTTTAAACATTCCGGATTGTTTCACAGCATGACCTATGGCGGCCGGACTAAAAATTATCTGCACATTCTTGAAAATCCGATCCAATGGCTGGATATCGACACGCCCGATGACTTCCATCTGGCCGAAGAAGTCATTAAAAACAATTTATTCGATTTTTCCAACGATCCTGCATAATGCGGACCATTCTTCCCATATTTTGGACGGCTCAGGATCCGATCCGGGATCATTTTGACGACCGGGCCTTCATCGGCCGTTTTTTCGAAACGGTCGTTTGTGCGACCGGTCCGGAATCTGTTTTTGTTTTCACGGATAGCCAAGAAGTTCGTAACCTGGCCGAACGCATGGCATTGACCCCCATACGGATGCGTCACAAAATCGCGTCGCATACCCCGGCCTATCTGCCGGTCGGCGGCAGGGAATCGATCGATCACCTGGAACTGGTTTTCAAGGCCGAACCGGATGAATCCCTGATTCTGAACTTTCGGAACCCGCTCATCGCTCCGCAAACCATCCGGACTTTCATCCAAACCTTCCGAACGGCTCGGCCGCCCGTTTTAATGAGCGGAGTGGTCCCGGTCGATCATCCTTGTCAACTCTATCGGAATTATTGCGCCCAATATCGCTTTGTTCATTTTTTGGATGCAAGGACCGCTCCTTTCCCCTATCTGGAAAGAATAAATCGATTTTTTCCCGGTGAATCCGCTTCCGGCAAATTTTGTCTGAGCAAACCTTTTCATTTCGATTGGGAAGCTGCGAATGATGCAACCGAAAGTCCGTCCGGGTTATATATACCGGTATTGAACGAGATGTTTGTGCCGGTGCGCAATCCCGTGAAACCGGGCTTGGTTGCTTTGGAAAAAATCCCCGGCACCGCGCCGCCCTCTCTTTTTTGGATTCGGGAAACCTCGCAAACCGCCAGGATCCTGTTTCAACTTCCGCGGACGACTCCGGGCAGTCGCGAGTCGTTATCAATGCCCGAAAATACGACTTTGGAAGGAGTTGCATTCAATGCCGATTATTCCGGCCTGAGCTCCCGGCTTTTTAAACAAACCGGCGCTTCTGAATTTTATTTAATAAATGAAAGCCATCAGCCCCAAGCAAAGCTTTTAAAAAGCAGCATTGTTTTACTGGACGAAACCGGCGCTTTCCAGGACGACTTCCGGGAATTGGAACCTGGTCGATCGCTCAACCGATTCCCGCTCCGCATCCGTGAAAACTCGGCCGGTCTGGTCCAAACCGATCAAACCTTGGCCCATGGTCCTTCCTTTGACCGGTATGAACCGTTTCCGCCGCCGGAAGGTCTTTGGAAGTATGAAAACGGCCGCCTGATCAACTGTTTGAACGGAAATCCGATTTTGGGGCGACAGGATTTTCCGGATATATTCCAACCGGACGGATCTTTGCTTATGCTTCAAAGTACAATCGTCGATTTCTTGGATCAAACGATTGCCCAAGGTCGGGCGGAAGGATTTTGGATAAAACAGGAACAATCCATTCAAATCCGCACAAAACTGGATTGGCTGAAATATCAAATCCTGTCCCAAGCCGATCCACCGGCCGGAAAGGACGCATCCGAGGACTGCACCCATGATCCCGACCGGAACGCTTTGCATTCACGGCCGGTCTGCGCCCGTCTCTAAATGAACCCGAATCGAAAAATCTTGGCGCTGGTCACGGCTCGCGGCGGTTCAACGCGGGTGCCGGGCAAAAATATTAAGATGCTGGCCGGCAAACCGCTGTTGGCCTGGACCCTGGAAGCGGTCCGGCATGCCAACCTGGAAAACATAAGGTTGATGGTCTCCACCGAAGACGAAAAAATCGCCGCAGTCGGCAAGGAATGGGGCGCTGAAGTTCCTTTCCTGCGCCCCTCGGCCCTGGCTGCCGCCGATGCGACCTCCGAAGCGGTTGTGCGGCACGCCGTAGACTGGCTGGATCATCACGATCATTACCGTCCTGATTTGATTTTACTGCTGCAGCCCACCTCGCCGTTCCGTTCCTGCCGGGATCTCCGCGATATCCTGGGCCTTCAAGATGAAACCGACGCCGATGCCGTGGTCGGCGTGACCCGCTACACCCGGCGTCTGCAATGGCTGCAAAACGCGGACGCACAAGGGATCTTGACCGGTCCTTTGCTGCCGGAAAGTCGGACACGTTCAACGGAACATCCCGCGGCTTACGAATTCAACGGCGCCCTTTACTTGATTAAAACAGCCGTATTCATGCGCGAGCAAACCTTTTACCCGGCTCATACGCGTATCTATGTCATGCCGCCGGAACGCTCCTGGGATATAGACAACGAATTCGACTTTCTGATCGCCGATCTGCTCATGCAATACCAACAAAAAAATGGCTCAGATAGGCAAAATTTCTCTTTTTTAAAATGACCCTATTCTCTTAATTCTTAATTCTAACTTCTGACTGCTATCTTATGAATACCTTTGAAATAGCCGGCCGTAAAATCGGACCCGAAAATCCCCCCCTGGTCATCGCCGAGATCGGCATCAACCATGAAGGGGATTTCCGCAAGGCGCTCCGCCTGATCGACGAGGCCCGGTCCGTGGGTTGCGAGTGCGTCAAATTTCAGTGCCATATCATTGATGATGAAATGATTCCCAACCGGGTTGTGCCCGGCAATGCCCGCGAATCCATCTGGGAAATCATGCAACGCTGCGCCCTGAATGAAGAAGAAGAAAGCCTGCTGAAACAATATACGGAATCCAAAGGTATGATCTTTCTCAGCACGCCCTTTTCGCGGTCCGCCGCCGAACGCCTGCAGCGCCTGAAAGTCCCCGCCTTTAAAATCGGATCGGGCGAATGCAACAACCATCCGCTGGTTAAGCATATTGCCGCTTACGGCAAACCCGTGATTCTCAGCACCGGCATGAACGACCTGGACTCGATCGACCGCTCGGTTAAAATTCTCCGGAGCAGCGGCGTCCCGTTTGCCCTGATGCACTGCACCAGTCTCTATCCGACTCCTTACGATAAAATCCGCTTGGGGGCTCTGGCCGAGTTGCAGGCCGCTTTTCCCGATGCCGTTGTCGGCCTTTCGGATCATTCTCCGGACAACTACGCTTGTCTGGGAGCCGCGGCCCTAGGCGCTTGTCTGCTGGAACGCCATTTCACCGCGGATAAAAACTGGCCGGGACCGGATATCCCGATCTCCATGAATCCAGCCGAATTGCAGGACTTGATCCAAGGCAGCCGCGCCATTTACCTGGCGCGCGGCGGGCATAAACGGATTTTGCCCGAAGAACAACCCACCATCGATTTCGCTTACGCCTGCGTGGTTTCCTTGCGCGACATCCGTGCCGGCGAAACCCTGAATTCGGACAATATTTGGGTTAAACGGCCCGGCACCGGAGAAATCAAGGCCGAACACTATGAAAGCCTGCTCGGTTGCAGACTGGTTTGCGCCGTCTCTAAAAACGAACAACTCGCCTGGAAGCAGATCGAACATGCCTAAAAAAATTCTTTTTTTAACCAGCACGCGCGCCGATTTCGGAAAATTGAAATCGTTGATGCGCGCCGTGGATTTGGCGGGGGAATTCATCCTGCATATCTTCGTCACCGGCATGCACGTGCTGCCCAAGTACGGCAATACCGGGGATGAAGTCGAGAAAGCCGGCTTTAAATCCATTTTCAAGTTCATCAATCAGAAATCGAACGACACCATGGACTGCATTTTGGCCAATACCATCCAGGGCTTGACCAGCTATATCGGTTTGCAAAAACCCGATCTGTTGGTCATCCACGGCGACCGGGCCGAGGCCCTGGCCGGCGCCATTGTCGGCGCCTTCAACAACATCCTGGTGGCCCATATCGAAGGCGGTGAAATCTCCGGCGCCATCGATGAATCCATCCGCCACTCCATTTCCAAGCTGGCTCATCTGCATTTCGTGGCCAATACCGAAGCCAAGCAGCGTCTCCTGCACATGGGCGAATCGTCGGCCAATATCTTCGTGATCGGTTCGCCCGATCTGGACTTGATGTCGTCCGATACCCTGCCCGCTTTGGAAGAAGTAAAACGCTATTATGAAATTCCCTTTGAGCGCTATGCCCTCTTCACCTATCATCCTGTCAGCAGCAGCTTGCAGAATCTGATGGCGCGCAGCAAGGAAATCATTGCGACCCTGAAACAATCCGACCGCAACTATGTCGCCATTTACCCGAATAACGATCCCGGTTCCGAAATCATCATCGAACAACTGGAGGCTTTGCGCAACGACAAACGCTTCCGGATTTTCCCCTCGTTGCGCTTCGAGTCGTTCCTGGTCCTGCTGAAACACGCCGAATTCATGATCGGCAATTCGAGCGCGGCCGTGCGCGAAGCTCCTTTTTACGGCATCCGCTCGATCAACCTGGGCGACCGCCAGAACGGCCGCTTCCAGTGCGACTCCATCATCAATACCCCGGAAACGGCCGTCGCGATCCTGGC
>Ga0105099_10002535_pt1 | contig 10819 bp, 10 predicted proteins | sample PPLLak3cmMay2015_2_FD_79138 | JGI IMG/M metagenome (GOLD analysis project Ga0105099, IMG submission 79138) | Freshwater sediment microbial communities from Prairie Pothole Lake near Jamestown, North Dakota, USA - PPLs Lake P8 Core (1) Depth... | ecosystem: Environmental > Aquatic > Freshwater >...
AAAACGACAAGAGAAAGTATTGCCGCCCATGGAGTCGCATAATCCGGATGAAGCTTGCTCAAAAATCTCGGGAGAGTATTGTCTCTTGCCATTGCATATGTAAAACGGGAGGTATTCAGAAGTCCTGCGTTAAACGAGGTTACAGAGGCTACGATGCTCATTAATATAAACAGAAAGCCTCCTGTAGTTCCGAAAAGATTTCTGGCAAAAAGAATGTGCGGAATGGTCGTGCCGCTTTTGAGTTGTTTTTCAGTAAGTCCCGAATACATTGCAACAACAAAAAGAGAGTATGTTACAGACAGGAGTCCGACCGCATACAGCATTCCTTTTCCAATCAGGCGGTAGTCTGTGGTTTCTTCGGCAAGCGGAGCCACCCATTCAAAACCGACATACATGAAAACCCCGACCGCCGCGGCGGAAAGGACTTTTCCGGTTGTGAAGTTTGAGCTGTGTAATGCGGCTGCAAAATTGATCTCTTTGACTGAAAGAGCATAGACGGAGACGAATATAAGAAAACCGAACATAAGGTATGTCAGAACATCCTGTGTCCAGCCTGTTATTTGTATTCCCCTGTAATTTATATAACCTACGATCAGGATAAATATAATCTGCCAGAAAAATCTGTCTGCCGTGGGGTTTATAATGATTCCGGCGGAATCAAGGAGAACACTTGATAAAAGATAGCTCTCAGCTCCCACCATGCCCGCACCGAGAATTACATAAAACATTCCTATTGCAATCGCCGTCTTTTCATTGAAAGCGTTTTCCATGAAAAGCTTGATGCCTGCCGCAGACGGGTAAAGGGATGTCAGTTCCGAAAAGCACATTGCGGAAAGAAAGCATAATAATCCGGCAATTAAAATTGATATCCAGGCAAGCTCACCGGCAACAACAATAGCAATCTGTAGGCCGGCAAGATAACAGGAGGTAGCCATCGCCATGCCGGCGGCAGTGGAAATAACGGTGCGCAGCTTTAAAACTTTTTTTAATGATGTTGGCATGTATGATGAGACCTTTAAAGCCATATTCCGACATAACTAAGCTGAATTTTCCTGATGCAATCACATGCCGTTTGCTTCGGGTTCCGCTTTTTTGGGGTAAATTACAAGACGGTCTCCCGGGCGGACTCGGAGCTTTTTATCGAGCTTGTTCCATATGGAAATCGACAGCATAGGTATATCGAACATCTTGGCAATCGAGTAAAGCGTATCTCCCTTTTTTACAACATATACATGTTTGCCCTGATCGTAAAAAAAATTATTTACAAGGTTTTCATACCTGTCGGCAAAACCTTCTGAAGCTCCTTTCGGAATCAGTATTGTATGATCGCCTTTTGGAAGAAAATATCCTCTTATTTCAGGATTAAGATCTTTTATTTCCTTGAAAGAGGTTTTTGCCGCCTTTGCTATGAGCTTTATTGGAATATCTTTTGTGCATCCAATAGCAATCCTGTCAAAGGCTATCGGAGGATAATAGTCCTTATCTGTCAGCTTGAACCCGTATCTGGCAGGATCCTGCATGATTAATTTTATCGCAATAATCCTGAAAAGGTACCTCTGTGTTTCATTGTAAAGATAAAGGTTGTAAAAATCCACGGTTTCCTGTTCATGCATTTCTGCAAGAAGCCCTTCCTCTCCCATATTATATGCGGCAGCCGCAAGCGTCCATGAACCAAGCATGCCGTGCAGGTTTTTTAAATAGTTCAGCGCTGCCTGGGTCGAAGTGAAAAAATTACGCCGTTCATCTTTATTTCCGTTTACGGTAAGCCCGTAATTCTTTCCGGTTTCAGGAATAAACTGCCAGTAGCCGACAGCCCCTTTATGTGATACTGCGTTTGGTTTCAGCGCGCTTTCAGCAATAATTATGTACTTCAAATCGTCAGGCATGCCGTTTTCTTTAAGCGCTTGTTCGATATAAGGTAAATAGCGGCGGGAGCGCTTGAGCCACAAAAAAGCCTGAACTCGGTCCCCAGCTGAGATAAGCATCTCCCTTTCAAAGCGTTCTTTTACATCCTGGATTTCAAGAGGCACCCGTTCCCCGCAGAATGTCACCGGGCCAGGCGGCATTAAAAGAAAAGCAGGAGAATTGAGATTCAATTGATCCAAAGGAGCAGCTGCGGCATTGACTGCAACAAGAAAAAGGAGAAGAAACAATAATGTGCTCTTATAAGGGGTGTGCATATTAATTAAACTCTTTCACAGTAAAATTATTTTCCTCATAAAAGTAAACTATCCGGATATATTTACATGGTCAAGAAATATTGCGCGGAGAGGCTTATTTTAAACATGGATAAAAGGGAGTTATTTAATCCGGGCTACATTAATCGCAATCAAGAAAAACGGAAAGAAGCAATAATAGCTGTTTATAAATAATATGTATTTTAAAACATACCTTTAACTGCCTTTTTGTCCTGTCGCAGGCCTTTGACAGGTCTTATTTGATTTTAAGTAACTATTGGAATAAAGAAGAGAGAATCCGGCGAACAGCTTTTTTAAAATCGGACATTAAATATTATGGCGTTTTGTATACGATAAATAATTATGAAATACGAGGTGTTAAGTGCCTGATTCATCATTAATCATCCCCGCATGGCTTACTGAGTGGATTGAAACACAGGAGATTCCCCTTTGGGGTGCAGCAGATCTTAGGGATTTTTTGACACCCCGGTATGAAACAGGAGGAAGATTTCCTTTTGCTGTTTCATGGGCTGTTCCAATGAATCCCCAAATCATGGCCGGCATCCGGAAAGGACCAAACCAAGCGTATGCTGATGAGTATTCCAGAGTAAACAACCGAATCAATGAACTATCAGTTGAATTAGCAGCTGAGATAAAACGCAGAGGTTTTCGTTCCAAACCACTGGCGGCCTCGGAGCGTAGTGACAAGGTTAATATCAAAGGGGACTTTCCCCATAAAACTGCAGCAACAAGTACCGGGTTGGGCTGGGTAGGTCGTAATTGTCAGCTTATTACGCGTCCGTTTGGATCATGGATTCGATTGGGAACCGTTTTCACCGACATTGAAATTCCATGCGGGCCACCAGTAGAAAAAAACTTCTGTGGTAGTTGCATGCGCTGCGTAGAGTCCTGCCCTGCAAAGGCATTGAAAGGCAATGCATGGTATCCGGGGATACCACGTGAAGAACTTCTGGATGTCCATGCATGTGACAGGTGGAAAAAAGAACACTACTTTCAGTACCACAAGGGTCATAACTGCGGAATATGCTCGTCAGTCTGTCCATATGGATTAAAAGTACTGAAAAAAAATCTGGTTTAACATTGATGTTATGACAGGTAACCCATTTGTCCCGGCGTTTTTTCAGTTTTTGTTTTAACCGCCGTGAACAGCTTTCATGTATAATAGTTCCCCGCGGATGTGCAGACCAATTCAGCGATAGTTTTCGTGCTGCTGATTTTATTATACTTCTTCAACTTCATTATGCATTTTTTCCATCCATTCCGATGTCTTGAAATTATCAGCACCGTGATATCCATGCACGTAGGGCTTGATGTCAATGACCGGGCTGCCGTCAAGAGCCTCGAGTCCCTGAACTTTCAAAATATTTTTGTCCCGTTTCAATAAACGGACAACCGTTACCAGAACAGGATTGGGTCTTGCCGGGCTACATGTGGCAAAAATGCCTCTTTTGGGCATTTCTTTCAGTCCCATGGGATGAACTTTTGTCAGCTTGCGGCTTTCAGAAGGTACTTTATGCGCCCAGTAAAGTACCATCAGATGAGAATGGCCGTCAGTGTCATCCAGAAGCTCTTCAAGCGACGGATCAATGACAATTTCGGAAATCATAGATCTGATCTTGTCCCGCTGTGCCTTGACATTCTTACGTTTTTCTTTCATGGTTATTCCGGCGCCGTCCGGGCGCGGAACCGGCTCTTTAATTTTGCTTCTGATTACTCCTACGGGTTTTAAAACAATTTCTGAAAAATTCATTTGCATTACTCCATGATATGTTATTTTTTTCAGCCTTTGTTCTTTGCTATATTTGGGGGCATGGATGCAAACTGATCAAACTGTTCTATGGCAGTTACATTGGAGAGCATTCCATTTCTGCTTCAGATTATCATTAACTGTTTTGCTGTTTGGATGTCAAGCGTTCCATCAGAAGACATATAGTTGCCATTTACGGCTCCATTCCGAATTTTGGCAATATTATCGGGATAATGGTCCGGGTACGGCAGAAAACTTGATATTGATTTTATTTCAGGTGTATATAGTTGCTGTCAGAATTAAGTTGTTCTTTTAAGGATCATCGCAAATTCGTTGGGAGAAGAACCTTAAATTTAAACATAAAAACAAAGGAGAAGATTATGGATAATAAAGAATTGATTCTGGTGTTAAACAGAGACCTTGCTGACGAACATGCGGCTATTCTCAGATACACTGTTCATGGCTACCAGGAAGGAGAGGATACCCCGACAGGAGCAAGCCTGCTTTCACGCGCGAGGGAAGAGATGTGGCATATGCACTGGCTTGGAATGATTATAGGGAAGCTTGGCGGGGAACCGGATATGAAACCGGCCCCATATCCTTTTGACCCCGCAAACCGCTCAACAATGTTCAAATCCTATATTGATTACGAAAAAAAGCTTATTCCTCATTACAGGGAAGAAGCCTGCAGGGTAGAGGATCCGCATATCAGGAGAGTGCTTGAAAGGGAGGCCTGGGAATCCGCTGTACATGCCGGGAAATTCAATAAAATTTTAAAAAGGCTTACACCTGCTGAAGCTTCAGGAAAACCGGGTGCCGAACAGAAGCTCCCTCCTGAATTTATAAGCCGCCTTCAGGAAATCATAAAAAGCAAATATACCCAGATGATTCAGAGCATAAGGAACGCCTGGGTTTTTCAGAAAGACGCGAAAATGGGATGGCAAGTTATGGATTTTTCAATGACAAAAATGAAACAGCTTGCGCATGTTGCCGAAGAGGTTGCTGCAAACGGAATAAATCCGATGTTCAAAACTGATAAACTGGACCTGAGTGCCTCTCTTGCCGAAGCCTTGAAAAACGCTGCGGAGGATTTGCAGAAAACACGTAGAGATCACGTTGAGCTTCAAGCCGGAAATGAAATAAAAAAACATGCCGGGCTTGCCCTCAATATTGAGCTTACAGTAAACCAGGAAGAGTACGAAGAAGCAGAGATAAAGGAATGGATTCATGGTCTTAAAGGGTCTTGAGCGGTTGCAGTGATTTTAAGAATAATAAATTGTTCCTGCTGTTCTCATACGCGCCCATACCCAAACGGAATAGATTTATGACGGCCACTAAATCATTTCTGCTTTATACGGATAAGTTTCCCGGCTTCATACTGACCTGCAACATCAAGCCTGGCACCGCAGCAGGTTAAAGCATGGCCTACAACCCCTATCGCTTTTTCGGGGGTGTTGTTCGTCTCGCTGATATGGGCGAGTATGACATGTTCAAGATTGTCATGCTGAATTTCCTGCAAAAGGGCTCTTGTTTCATCGTTTGACAAATGGCCCGTCCTGCTTTTGATTCGCTGTTTCAAAGGCCACGGATACGGGCCCTTGGCAAGCATTTCAGGATCATGATTGGCTTCCAGAACCAGCACGGAACATTTCCCGAGATGTTCTTTTACCATTGCAGTTGCAATTCCGAAATCTGTTGCAATTCCTATTTTTGTTCCGTTTTCCGCAACAGTAAAACCGGACGTATCTTCAGCATCATGGGATACCGAAAAAGGATGAAAAGAAATATCGTTTATCTTGAAGTTCAGGCCGCATTCGAAAGTCCTTACTTCTTCGATTCTGCCGAGAAACGGTAATGCGGCCTTATATGTCTTGTGGCTTAAATATACCGGCACGTCAAAACGCCTGGAAAGAACCCCGACTCCGTGAATATGGTCGGCGTGTTCATGGGAGACGATAATCGCATCAAGATTATCAGGGGAAAGCCCCTTTGATTTCATTCTGCGTTCAATTTCAACACCTGATAATCCAGCATCAACAAGAACAGATGTAGTTCCGTCCGAAATATAAATTGAATTGCCCTTGCTTCCGCTTGCCAGCATGCAGATGGTGATATCTGATGATTTGCCTTCTTGTGAGGAGATCTTTTGTTTCATGTCATAATCCGGTATGGCCGAAACCGCCTTTGCCGCGAACAGTCTCTTCCAATTGTTCCGCGAGCTCAATTTTGGCCTGATAAACCTTCTTTAGCAGTATCTGCGCAATCCTGTCACCGCGCTTGAAGGTGTAACTATTTTTCCCGTGGTTGATTACCGCTATCATTATTTCACCTCGGTAATCCGCATCTATTGTGCCGGGAGAATTGATGAGACCTATTCCATGTTTTACAGCAAGGCCGCTTCTCGGGCGCACTTCAATCTCAAACCCGGGCGGAATTGCAACAGCAAAACCTGTAGGAATAAGAGCAATATCAGCTGGTTCAAGAACAAGTTCTTTTTCGACTGCTGCACAGACATCCATGCCGGCTGAAAGCGGAGTCATATAGCGCGGCAAAGGAATATCGGCATCCCTGTCGGGTCTTAAGCGTAAAAAGCGTATTGTAAGCGTATTTTCCGTGTTCATATAGTAACTGTCATAAATTAGTAACTGTCATAAATCCATACCCAAACAATTTAAACGAGCTCCAAACGGAACATTATTCTGACAATCACTACAGCACCAGAATATTATCAAGCTTTTTCTTGTCCGAAAAAGGTCCAAGGAGAGTCAGCGAAAGACTATCGGAACCAAAAAGAGAGCCTGCCAGATCATAAATATCTTCAGGTGTCACAGATTCCATATTATTTATTACCTCGGGAAGCGGAATATTCCGGCCGAAATTAATCTCGTTTTGAGCCTGCCTGAACATCTGGCTGTCCGTGCTATCGGATGACAGAAGCAGACAGCCTTTCGTATATTCCACAGCATCTTTCAGTTCGCCAGGATCAACGGTTTTTTCTTTAAGTCTTTTTATCTCCCTGATGATGACATCCGACGCTTCTACGACACTATCCGGATCAACGGCAACATATGCGCCGAGAACTCCGGTATCGGCATATGAAGAGATAAAAGAATAGACCGAATATGCAAGCCCTCTCTTTTCGCGTACTTCCTGGAAAAGCCTCGAACTCATATTGCCTCCCAAGACGGTGTTCATAAGGGAAAAAGCATACCGCCTGTCATCTGTGAGAGATAACCCGTTTAAAGAAACGCAGACATGAACCTGTTCGAGATCCTTCTCAAAAAGATTTACTCCCGGATGGGCTGAAGGTGTAACACGCTCAGGGAAGCCGTCGCCTCTTTTCAGGAATCCGAAGGCTGGGCCTACGGCATCAAGTATTTGATTGTGCTCGATGTTGCCTGCTATCGAAACGATAGTCCTCTGCGGCTGGTAGCGGCATTTGAAAAAATCTTTTATTCTGTCCGCATTAAAGTTAAGGACATTTTCCCGCTTTCCTAGAACCGAATATCCGAGTGGATTATTTTGAAAACAGCATTGACCCGCGAGAAGATGTATATAATCTTCGGGATTGTCTTCAACCATCCCTATTTCCTGAATAATTACAGGCCGCTCTTTCTCAATCTCTTCATAATCAAATGTTGAATTCAGGAAGATATCGGTAAGGAGATCCGCCGCGGTTTGTGTATGAGAATTGATTACCCTGGCGTGATAACAGGTTGTTTCCATTGACGTGAAGGCGTTTGTGTTGCCGCCCATGGCATCAAATTCTTTGGCTATCTGAAAAGCCGTCCTTTTTGCCGTTCCTTTAAAGAGCATGTGCTCGATAAAATGAAAAAGCCCGCTTTCATCTTCTGATTCATCGCGGGCTCCGGCATTTACCCATACCCCCATTGAAACGGAACAGGAGTAAGGCATATTTTTTGTAAGAATCCTGATGCCGTTTTCAAGAAGAGTTTTATTTTCAGGCTGATACATTCTCTTCTTCCAGGACAGCCTTGTGGCTAAGTCGTATCTTGCCGTCTTTGGATATCTCAAGAACCTTGACTTTTATTGTATCTCCTTCTTTTACAACATCTGAAACCTTGGTTACCCTGCGGGATGCAAGCTGCGATATGTGGACCAACCCGTCAGTTCCGGGCAGGATCTGTACAAAGGCGCCAAAATCCATGATTTTTACAACGGTCCCATCATAAATGGCCCCGACTTCGGGTTCCAGTGTTATTTTATTGATGAGATTAAGCGCGGCTGCCCCGTCTTCTTTGGACATGGCTGCAATTTTTACAAGACCTGAATCGTCAATTTCAACACGTGTATTTGTTTCGCTCTGGATAGACCTTATTACTTTTCCTCCCGGGCCTATTATTTCCCTGATCTTGTCAGGGTTCACCTTTATTGTAATAATGGCAGGAGCATGGGGGGATATCTTTTCACGGGGCTGGCTTAAGGCCGAAAGCATCTTATCGAGAATAAAAATCCTGCCTGTGCGTGCCTGCTCCAAGGCTTTTTCCATTATATTTTTTGAAAGCTCATGGATTTTTATGTCCATCTGAAGGGCTGTAATCCCGTCATGTGTGCCTGTTACCTTGAAATCCATGTCTCCGGAATGGTCTTCGTCACCTAAGATATCAGACAAGATTACAATGTTTTCACCCTCTTTTACCAGACCCATTGCAATTCCTGAAACGGGGGCTTTTATCGGAACCCCTCCGTCCATGAGGGCCAGTGTTCCGGAGCAGACAGTTCCCATGGATGAAGATCCGTTCGATTCAAGTACTTCAGATACAATCCGGATTGTATAGTCAAATTCTTCTTTGGATGGAAGAATTTTTTCGATGGCCCGTGTTGAAAGTCCGCCATGACCTATATCTCTCCGGCTTGGCCCTCCAAGACGTTTTGTTTCCCCTACCGAGAAAGGCGGAAAATTGTAATGGAGCATAAACGGACGTGATTCTTCCCCGCTTAATGTTTCCACTCTCTGCTCGTCGGGGCCGGAACCGAGTGTAAGCACGCCCAGAACCTGTGTCTCTCCGCGGGTGAAAAGAGCGCTTCCGTGGGGCCTTGGAAGAATGCCGACTTCACATGTAATAGGCCGTATCTCATCAAATTTTCTGCCGTCAAGACGGAGACCTTCCTTTATGATAAGATTACGGGTGGTTTTTTTCTGCAGATCATAAAAAATTTCAGAAAATTCATCCCTTCGGTCCGTAAAATCCAGTCCGAGTTGTTCAAACAGCTCGGCTTTTAGAGCGCGCAATGCGGAATGCCTCTCCATTTTTCCGGGAAGAAGCAGAGATTCCCTGATCCTTAATCCTGCAGCGGCTTCAATTTTTGTTGTAAACGCCGGGTCCTGCTGCTTTTCAGTAAAACTTCTTTTTGGAATCCCGTTTGTTTCCTTTAATTTGTTCTGAATCTCTATAATTGGTTGCATGGCTTCATGTCCGCGAAAGATGGCTTCAAGAATATCCTGTTCGGATACTATATTGCCACCGCCTTCAACCATTACAACACCTGTTTTTGAGCCTGCAACGATTATATTGATATCGCTGCCTTCACAGTCTTTTATTGTCGGGTTTATTATGTACTGACCATCTTTTCTGATGACCCTGACACTTGCAATCGGCCCGGCAAAGGGTATATCCGATATTTCAAGAGCGGCGGATGCTCCTATCATTGCAAGCACATCAGGATCGTTTTCATGATCCATGGAAATTACAGTTGCAATTATCTGGATTTCACAGCAGTAACCTTTTGGAAAGAGCGGCCTGATAGGCCGGTCGATAAGGCGTGAAGTAAGGGTCTCCTTTTCTGAAGGTCTGCCTATTTCGCGCCTGAAATAATTTCCGGGTATTCGTCCGGCGGCATATATTTTTTCCTGATATTCGACTGAAAGCGGCAAAAAATCGCCGGGACGTTCTTCATTCGAAGAAACAGCTGTAACAAGAACTATTGTATCGCCATATTGCACTACCACCGAACCGGAGGCCTGCTTGGCAAGCTTGCCTGCCTGAATACTTAGAGTTTTTCCCCCGACTTCGGCTTTAAATGTGTTTTCCATAAACATCTCCTCCATAGAAACGCCATGATCCGATCCGGAAAGATAGAACCGACCTGCTGTATGAACCTGGAAAAACCGTCTATTTCCTTAGCGGAATCCTGATAAAACAGGTGTTTTAAGCCGTTTTGGACTTATAAACTGCTGTTTAACCACAAATTGTCTTCCGGATAGTCAGAGATCAAGGTGATTTCAACAAAATTACCGGCAGGCATCTTTCTCCTGAATCAAAAGAATCTTTCTTTTGAATGGTTCAACAAAGGTATTTTCTATCTTCTCAGACCAAGTGAATCAATAATCGTTCTGTATCGTTGTACATCCTTGTTTTTGACATAATTCAAGAGCCTTCGCCTTTTTCCTACAAGCATGAGAAGTCCTCTTCTTGAGTGGTGATCCTTTTCATGAACTTTTAAGTGCTCGGTAAGATAAGTGATGCGGTGCGTTAAAAGCCCTACCTGAACCTCCGGAGAGCCAGTATCGCTTTCGTGCAACTTATATTTCTCAATCAACTGCTTTTTATCATCTGATTTTAAAACCAATTTCTTTTTGCCTCCTCTTATAGATCTAAAGTAAAATATTCATAAAACTGTTTGCTATTATTCTTAAAATTTGTGAAAGCGTGATATTTTTATACCGCTAAGCACTCAAAGTTCTAACAATATACATTTATCACGGTTAACAAACAACAAAATTATTTTGAACTATAGCTAACGTCTTAAATAACATTACAGAGTGATAGTATTTTATTCGGTCGCCATTTGCGTGAACGATTAAAGACGGCAAAATCCATATGTTCAAATGTTTCATAATAGGTATTTGTGG
>Ga0105099_10002537_pt1 | contig 10817 bp, 6 predicted proteins | sample PPLLak3cmMay2015_2_FD_79138 | JGI IMG/M metagenome (GOLD analysis project Ga0105099, IMG submission 79138) | Freshwater sediment microbial communities from Prairie Pothole Lake near Jamestown, North Dakota, USA - PPLs Lake P8 Core (1) Depth... | ecosystem: Environmental > Aquatic > Freshwater >...
AGCCGGGTCCTTCCACTACGTCGGCACGGATGATGACAAAGTCGTCGCCACCCTGGGTGAACAGGACCGACACCATCCTCGCCGCAGCATGCGGATCATCAACGAGAAAGTACAGGTATCCCCGCCTACGAATCCAGATGTTCGTCGCAGATCCCTGGGTTGCCATGCTTGCCCTCCTTGGGCTCAGTCTCTACCGTCAGTTGTCCGGCAGGTCGACAACTACATCCTTCAGCCGCAGCATGCACGCCGGGACGCGCGGCACGCGCACATGCCGCTGTAGCAGCTGCCGGTTCTCGGTGTACCACAGCGGGGCTACGGCCGCGGTTTCCTCGACCAGGATCTGGTCAGCCCGCTGGTAAAGCTCGAGGCGCGTCTTGCGATCGGCCACCACGGCGGCCTGTTCGGTCAGCGTGTCAAAGTCCACATTCCGCCAGCGGATGGCGTTCAGCCCTTCCCGGCTGTGGAACAGGACGCGCAGCAGGTTGTCCGGATCTGGATAATCCGCCGACCAGCCACTGACCGAGAGCGCTGGCGGATCGCTATCCCGCCGCCGAAGGAACTCGTCCCACGCCACGCCCACCGGCCGTACCTCAACGCCGAGGACCTCCTTCCAGCCGCGTGTCAGGTGCGAGGTCACCGGATCCTCCCCTGGACCGGCGGTGTACACGATCTCCACCTCCGGGAACTCCCGCCCTTCAGGGTAGCCGGCCCCGGCCAGCCAACCGCGGGCGCTGTCGGGGTCGAGCGCTCGACCGAGCGCCGGATTGTGGCCCGGCATCCCCGGCGGCAGAAAGCCTCCCGGGATCGGGTGGCGGATGTCCACTCGCGCCAGCAGTCCCGCTCGATCCATGGCATGCACGAAGGCCAGGCGCACCCCCAGTACGTCGAACGGCGGGCAACTGCAGTTGAAGGCCAGGAAGAACGTCGATAGATAGGGCAAGACCGTCAACCGCCGACGATAGCGGGCGCGCAGCCCGGCCACCTGCGCAGGGCGCGTGCGCAGCAGGCTGATCCCATCCAACTCGCCCGCATCAAAGGCGCCCAGCAGGTCCTCATATTCGACAACAATCGGCGCCTCCACGCGAGCGGCATTGCCGCGGCTCATCCCGCGATAGTGCGGATTGCGCGTGAGCACCATGCGCTTGCCCGGCCTCCATGACTCCAGGCGAAAGGCTCCATTGCAGATGTAGTTACCGGGTGCCGTCCACGGCTGCTGTGGACCCTCGACAACCCACCGGGGCAGCGGGAAAGTCACCGGGTGCGTCAGCAGCTGAGGGAAGTAGCTCGCCGGACGTGCAAGGCGGACCTCCAGCGTCCGGTCGTCCAGCGCCCGCACGCCGACCGCCTCGGCCGGGCCGCGCCTCTCGGCGTACGCCTGCGCTCCCTGGATGACGTACAGCAACCGCGCCACAGCCGATTCGGCCGTCAGCGCCAGGTTGCGCTTCCAGGCGTACTCGAAGTCGTGTGCCGTCACCGGGCGCCCGTCGCTCCAGCGCCAGCCAGGCCGCAGGTGGAAGGTGTAACCGCGGCCGTCACCCGAGACGGCCCAACGCGCCGCCAGAGCGGGGACGATCCCCCAGGCCTCGTCCAGCTCAACGAGTCCCTCCATCAGTTGGCTGATCAAGAACGTCGTCAGGTCGTCACCGGCATGCGCCGGGTCAAGGCTCACGGGCTCGCACACGGCGTAGCGTAGCGTCAACGGAGCTTCCACCGGCGCGGGTGCCTGGGCCCGGAGAGCATCCCACAGATCGAAGGCGCGCGCGTACGCTTCGCGCGCCCGGTCGAACTGGAAGTCGGCGGAATGCGCCAATCCGAGCTTGAGCAGCGTGCGCGCCTCGTCTTCCGCTTGACCCGCCTGGGCCTGGATCTCGATGGCCGCCGAGTAGCTCTCAATCGCCTCTCGGCTGGCATGCAGCGCCTGTGCCCGGTCCCCGGCCAGCACCAAGTAGGTCACAGCCCGGCTGGGATCCCCCGCCTCGCGAAAGTGGAAGGCGAGGGATTCAAAGTCGTCCGGCTGACGCGCCACCAGCACCTCGGCGACGCTGGCGTGCAGCGAGCGACGACGTTGCGGCAGCATGCGCTCAACCACCGCCGCCGGGATCAAGGCGTGTGTGAAGGCATAGCGCGGCTCGGCGCCATTCGGAACGGCCCGAAGGAGGTCTGACCGCTCGGCCGACGCCAGCGCGTCCGACCCCTCCCAGCGCCCAAGCCCACTCAGTTGGGCGATCAGCGTCGGCTCGAACACCGGACCATACACGGCGGCGACCTCGAGCACCTGCTGTGTCTCGGCAGGCATGGCCCGCAGGCGCTCCTCGATCGCCTGGCGCACGGTCGCCGGGATGGTCACACCGCGGCGATCTGCCAGGCGCCATTCGCCGTCGCGCTGCACCAAACGCCCAGCTTCGGCCAATCCCTTGCAGACCTCCTCGATGTAGAACGGGTTGCCCTCGGTCACTCGATGGATGTCGTCAACCAGTTCGGTCGAGACTGGCTCACCGAGCAGGGCCTGCAACATGGCCAGCGTTCCGGCCGCATCCAGGCGCTCGAGGGTGATCGAGGTCCCAAACCCCTCCCGCTGGAATCCGCTCAGCGCGGCATACAGCTCCGGTGCTGCCGGCGTCTCAGTTCTGCGATGGGTGAGGACGAACAAGATCGCCCGCTCCCGGGTCTGTTGGACAAGGTAGCGCAGCAGGAGCAGCGTGCCGCTGTCGACCCACTGGGCATCCTCGATGACCAACAACAAGGGCGCAGCCTGGCTGGCAAGCGTCAGGCAAACGGCAATGCTCTCCAACAGCCGGTGCTGATCGGCAGCCGAGTCGAGTGAGGTGCGCGGTTCGACCTGCGGGAAGCGCGGCTGCAGCTCAGGCAGCAGCGCCAGCAGATCGGACAGAACGCTCTCCGGGCAGCCGCCGATCGGCTCCGGCAGCTCGTTGAACAGCCGACGCAGTATCTGCCGGGAGGCGCCGAACGGGTGGGCCGGGCGATCATCGTTCCACGCTTGCAGCACGATGCCCTTCGACACACTGGCCTGGGTGGTGAGTTCGCGCACCAGCCGGGACTTCCCGATGCCGGCTTCGCCGCTGATCACCAGCAGCTGGCTTCCTCCAGTCTGGACCCTCGCCCACAGGCCGCGCGCCAGGCGCAACTCCGCCTCGCGAGCGACCATCCGCCCGCGGCTGATTCGCTCCAGGATTGGCAATTCGATCGCGGCAGGCTCGGTGTCCCACAGCTGCGGAGAGCGCAGACTCTCGAGGACCGCACCTGCGTTTGCCGGCCGCTCGTCCGGAGACTTGCTCAGCAGGCTAAGGATCAGGCGATCCAGGGCGGGCGGCAAGGCCGGGTTCTTGGCGCAAGGCGGCACGACCGGCGCATACAGGTGTTGGGTGATCACCGCCAGCGGGTCATCGGCAGTGAAGGGCAGTTCGCCGGTCGTCCATTCGTAGAGCATCACCCCGAGCGCGTACAGGTCCGCGCGCCCGTCGACCGCCTTCCCCTGCGCCTGCTCCGGGGACAAGTAGAACACCGTCCCAGCAATCAGGCCTTCGCCACTGATGCGCGAGGCGAGCGAGAACGCCAGGCCGAAGTCGGTCAGCTTGACCGAGCCCCCCCCGGTACGCAGGACGTTCTCGGGCTTGAGGTCGCGGTGGACGATTCCTTGGTCATGGGCATGGGCGAGCGCCTCGCACAACTGGCATGCGATCGCGATGCTCTCCTCGGGTGAGGCCGGCGGTTGCTGGAAGGTGGACGTGCCAACCACCAACTCCATCACCACGAACGGCTGGCCGCCGATCTCGCCGGCGTCGTGGACGGTGACAATGTTGGGATGGTTGAGGCGCGCCGCCATGCGCGCCTCGCGCAGCAAGTGCTGGCGATCCTCCGTTGCAAGGTCCGGCTTGCGCACCAGCTTGAGGGCGACGTCGCGCTCGAGCAACTGGTCGTGGGCGCGGTAGACAATCGCCATGCCGCCCCGCCCAAGCTCCGGCCCAAGGCGGAAGCGGTCGTGAATCACCGTGCCGGGCTCGGCGTTCATCGGGGGAATGTCCTGGGCGGGCAGATCCGACCGATCAGAGGACGAATCACAGCGAGTTGAGCCTCTGGATGCGCTGACGCCAGCGGGCGCAGAACGCGGGCCGGGCGATCGGTTGCGATGTTTGCCGTACAGGGTCCCGCTGGCGAGGCGGTGACGGAGCGCCCCGAAGGGCGCGAGGTCAGACGAGTTGGGCGGCGCTGGATCCCCCTGGCGCCGACGGACACTCCAAGTATGGCGCGGAATCAAGGGGAGTCAATCCGCCCGCTGAGTAACCCGTACCGAGGGGTCTGGCCGCCATCCAGCTGCCAGGTTGAAGGTCGGCTGGATGCCGGAGATCCTGGCGCTGTGCCAGCCGGAGCACCGGCGCCCCCGGGTAGACAACCCAGGCGGCCGGGCCTTCGATCACGATCGACTGCTGCGCCTCACGTGCCCGATGGCGAGCACTCGGTTGCCCGGGCAGCAGCCCGCTTGGCGATGTCGCTTCGGGCGCGCTTCTGGAGGCGTGGCGTCTTTTCTGGGGCGCAGCCTGGCCCACCGACATCCCTTGACCGGATCTATAATGCGCTGCACGAGGTCATCTGCCAAAGCGCGCTCCCATGAGTCTCTGCCAAACCAAGCTCCGCCTGTCCCCCGTGCGACGCGAGCATGCCGACCCCCGTTGGTCGCCCTGCGACATGCCGGGCTCGACGCAAAGCGGACCCTGGTGTCTGGCCCGGCCGGATTCGGCGAGACCACCTTGCTCAGCGAATGGCTGCGCAGACTGCACCAATCTTGCACCTGGTTGTCGCTCGACCAGGACGACAACGCCTGGCCGCGCTTCCTGGCCGGTGGAACTGGCCACACCGATCCAAGAGCAGAGATGCCGGCCGTCACCCAGGCCCATCCCCACCCGGGCGCGGCCTCAGTTCCGACCGGCGTGGATCGATTCGGTCACAACCTGTTGAGTGCGGTCTTGGAGAGACTATCTGCTTCTGTCCATGCTGAAGGAGACCAAACCATGCGATCAACCTCTCGCACGTTGCTGACCGCGCTTTGCGCTGCCGGCCTGGTAGCAGCCTGCGGGCAAGCGCCGCAAGCCACACCCCTCCCGCCACAAGCCGGGCTTCCCAATCCAGCCTCGGTCTTCTGCGAAGGACAAGGGGGAAGGCTGGATATCCGCCAGGATGCCTCGGGCGGTGAGATTGGGATCTGCGTCTTCCCGGATGGGAGCGAGTGCGAGGAGTGGGCGCTGTTCCGCAACGAGTGCCAGCCCGGCTGGATCGCCACACAGGCCGCTGCGCCCACCTCGCCGCCGGTCAGCGAGCCATACGACACGCCGCCCGAAGGTTGGGAGGTCTACACCCACCCAACCCGCGGGTACTCGTTCCTGTATCCGGCGGGGAGCACTCTCGAGACCGAAGACATCGACCGATACCTCTGGATCGTTGGGCCCCTGGAGAACCATGAGCACTGGCCCGTGTTCGGCGTTGCGCACCCCGCTGAGCAGGACTACCGCCCTCCGGCTGAGGCTGACCTCCAGGCCTGGCTGGTCGAGCGCAATCGGCTGCCCGGCAGGGTGGTTGGCACGCGCCTGATCGCTGGCGAAACCGCCATCCACACGCGCAATGACAACGGTCCCCAGGCCTACGACGACGACCGCTTCTACTTCGTCCATGACGGGCAGGTCTACGAGATCACGATCCTACACGCGGGCAAGGAGGACTGGTCAGTTTACGACCAGTTCCTAGACAGCTTCGACTTCTGAGATGATTCTGGGGGACTTCTTGCGGGTGTGCTGGAAGTGGCGGCCGGATTCTCTCCGGCGGCCGGCGCTCCATAAGCGACAGAAGCCGCCAAATCAACCCACATTCGATTGAGCGCTGGTCGAGGGGACTGCAAGTCTGAGCAGACAGTCTCTCCCCGACCTGCTGCAGGGTGGAGAGCGGATAACCGGACGCTTGGTCCTGTCCGTTCCTTCGGGCCAAGCTGCTGCGGATTGCCCTCAACCGCGCAAATGGGAAGGTCCGCGCTGCCGGCGGATTCAGGTGGCCAGGCCGACGTGCCAGCTCATGGGAGATCGCCAAAGGCTACCGTGACGGACATGCCAGGGCGCAGGCCGGCGGGAATCTCGTCGAGGGCGACAATGACCTGGAAGACAACATCCCCCCCAAGCGTCTGGGAAGTTGGCGCAATCGCCAGTACATGTCCGGCAGCTTGCGCGCCGATGGCCTCCACGTTCGCCATGACCAACTGTCCGACTGCCACCCTGGGGAGGTCGAGCTCGCTCAGATCGGTCGTTTCCACCTGCAAGCGTTTGAGGTCGGTCACGAGGACCAGCGTCTGTCCGGGCATGGCGTACTCACCCGGATGGATGTCCACGATGCCGATGACCCCGTCGACCGGTGAGACAATCCGAGTCGCCTCCAGCCGCGCCTCGGCAGCCACGACCGCGTCCTCCGCGCTCTGCAGCTCGGTCAACTTCGCGCCGGAGGCCTCCGCCGGCACCGGCTCGCCCCGCAATGCAGCTGCGTACCACTGGGCCTCATCGACGGCTGCGACCGCGGCATCGAGATTGGCCTGGATCAACGCCACGTCGATCTCCGAGGGCTGGCCCGTGTACCAGTTATAGGTCCCTACGAGCTTGTTGAGGTTGATCTCCGCGTTAGTCATGCGCAGCTCGGCGCGGGCGCGGTCCGGGTCATTGCTTGCCTCATCCTCGTGGTGGTTGAACTCCCGCGAGGCGTCCGCCAATTCCTTGCGGGCCAGGACGATCTGGGCGCGCAGATTGTCGATGAACGCCTCCGTCGCCCGAGGGTAGTTCAGCGAGACGACCTTCTTCTGCGCTTTGTCCTGCGCCTCCATCGCCGCGGCGACCGCCTGATCGGCCGCGGCAATGGCGGCCGGCGAGGTCATCTCGCGCAGCACCCGTTGCGCACGATCGAGCTCGAGTTGCGCCGGCGTGCTGTCCAGTTCCACCAGCACGTCCCCGGCCTGCACCGAATCCCCTAGCGCGACCTGCACCGCCTGAACCAGGCCGCCCTGGTCGAACGCCAGGTTCGCCTCGTGGGCGGAGGCCACCACGCCGGAGGCCGTCGCCTCGCCAAACGTCGGACCTGGCGTGGAGGGAGAGCCCCCCACCTCAAGCACCACGGTGGGCAGCGGCGTCGGGCCACCTCCCACGCTGCCGCATCCGGCAGCCAGCAGGAGCAAGGGAAGGAGCAGGGCAACGCGGCGCATCTGGCTACTGACTCTTGGACGGGGCGCCGTTGGCGGCAACGACACCGTCGCGCAGGGTGATGATCCGCCGGGCATATTGGATCACGCGCGGATCGTGGGTGGCGAAGACAAAGGTCACCCCGGTCTCCTGGTTGAGACGTACCATCGTCTCCATGACGGCCTCGCCATTCGCGGTATCGAGGTTCGCGGTCGGTTCATCGGCCAGGATCATTGAGGGGTTGGTGGCCAGGGCGCGTGCGACTGCCACACGCTGTTGCTCGCCGCCGCTTAGCTGGTCGGGTCGGTGGTTGGCCCGCTCGGGCAAGCCGACCGACTGGAGGAGTCCCGTTACGCGTTCCTTGCGTTCGGCCGGCGGTTTTCCGGTCAGCAGCAGGGGCAACTCCACATTCTCGTAGGCCGTCAACGTTGGGATCAGGGCGAAGAACTGGAAGATGAAGCCGATCGTGCCCCGGCGGATGTCGGCGCGCTGGTTGCGGTTGAGCTGGCTGACATCCTGGCCATTGATGAGCACACGGCCGCTCGTCGGACGATCGAGGCAGCCCAGGAGCTGCAGCAGGGTCGTCTTGCCCGAGCCGGAAGGCCCCACCAGCGCGGCGAACTCGCCGTTCTCGATCGCCAGGCTGACGCCACGCAGCGCCTGCGTCTCAATCTTCCCGACCGTGTAGGTGCGGGTAACATGCTCAGTCTTGGCCACTTCCATCTGAAGCGCTCCTTTACTTCTCGGCGCGCAGAGCCTCAACGGGCTCCATGCGCGAGGCCAGCACAGCCGGGTAGAGGCCGGCCAGCAGTGTGACGATGAAGGTCATCACCGTCAGTGTGACGGCGTCCTGGATCGTCAGCTCGGTGTAGATCTTGTCGGCGAACAGCATGCCGGTGATCCCGAACCCCTCGATGCTCAGGGGGAATCCGTAGCGGGTGAGGTAGGCGACCACCACCCCCCCGATCGCCAACCCGAGTAGGATCCCGCCCAGTGCAAGGAACCCGGACTCGGCCAGGAAGATGGCCATCAGCCGGCGGCCGCGCATGCCAATTGCCGCAAGAATGCCAATCTCGCGCGTCCGCTCGTACACCGACATGAGTTGGGTGTTGATGATCACCGTGGCGGCAATGCCCAGCACGATCAGGTAGAAGAAACTCATGTAGCTGGCGGAAAGTTCTTCAGTCTGAACAAGCAGTTCGTTCATGTCCTGCCAGGTCAGAACCTTGTAGCTCGGCGCTTGCAGGGCGGCGATCACGGAGTCGGTCTGTGTCGTATCTTGCAGCAAGACAAAGACCGTGCTGGCGCGATCCCCGGCTCCGGTGATAGCCTGAGCCTTGGCCAGCGGAAGGAGGACGGTCATTCGGTCGAAACCGCTGGTGCCTGTACTGAAGATTCCCCGCACAGTGAACCGTTGTTCGTCGACGTTGCCATCAGAAGTGTTCACCGACGGTCGCACTGGGTCTCCGGCGGATAGGTCCAACTGGTTGGCCAGGGCCAGGCCGACCAGCAGGCCTTCGCGGTCGTCGGGGTCCAGGAACTCCCCCTGCTGCATGCCCGCCAGGTACGGTGCGTTGGCCGCCGACTGCGGATCGATGCCCACGACGCGCACACCGGTTGATTCGTCGCGAGTGGTCACGAATCCGCTGGCGTACAGTCGGGGCGTGGCGGCCGCCACCGGGCCGATCGAGGCGACCTGCTCCGCAATCTGACCGGGGTTTTCGATCAGGTCCTCCCACTTGAGGCTGGTCCTAGCCTCGTCGTACGACTCCGCCCGCACCTGCAGGTGTCCCGACTGGAGGCGGATCGCCAGGTCAATGGCGTCGCCGGTTTCCCCCTGAATGAAGGAAGCCATCATCAGCAGCAGGGCCAGTGCAATTCCCATGGCCAGAGCAGAGAAGAACGAGCGCCGCCGGTGGCGCCCGATATTGCGATATGCCAGTCTCAGGACTTGGATCATGATGACCCTCAAACGTAGTGCAGCGCATCAGCCGGGTCGCGGCGCGCGGCCTCAATGGCCGGGATCACCGCGGCCAGGGCAGCAATGATCGCCACCGTCAGCGCCCGGCTCAATAGCCTGCCCACCCCCCAGCTCGGGTAGATCTTCTCGGAGATCAATGCCATATAGCTGGTCATGCCCGAGAAGGCGGTGAAGTCCAACCCTACCGCCCGCATGATCCCATTGAACACCAGCCCGAGCACAATTCCCGCCGCCACACCCACCAGGCCGATGAGCGTTCCCTCGAGAATGAAGAGCAACGAGATCTGCCGCGGCTTGATACCGATGGCGCCCAGCACCCCGATCTCGCGCGTGCGCTCATAGACCGCCATCAACAGCAGGTTAAGGATCCCGATCCCGGCAATCCCCAGGATGATGATGCTGAAGATGTCCATCACCTGACCTTTGGAGGCCAGGGCGTACTGCAACTCAGGATAGCTGTCTTCAAATGTGTCGATCTCAATCCCCGGCAAATCGGGCGCCAGTTCGTCGATGAGCTTCCTTTCGCCCCCGATCTGGCCAAGGAAGACCGCCACCTCGGTCGATTGGCCAGGTAGATCGTAGAGCGCCTGCGCCTCGGCCAGTGACATGTAGACCGTGAGCTTCTCGATGTCGGGCATTCCCAGGTCGTAGATGCCAATGACGTTCATCGTGCGGCGGCGCATCTGCTCATGTGTCGCCCGTCCGGTGAGGGTGATGCGATCCCCCACGCCCACGTCCATGGCGTCGGCCAGGCCTTTGCCGATGAAGATCGCATCGCCGTCGTCAGAGGTGAGGGCGCGCCCGGCCACCACGTTCTGTCCGGCCAGGTTGACTTCCTGCTCGAGCTCCGGCTCAATGGCAGTGATGGCCACGGCGAAGGCGCCCTCGCGGCTGCTGGCCAGCCCGCCGGTGTTGATCCGGCGCGCCGCCGTCACCACCCCGGGCTGGGCGCGCACCGCCGCCAGCACCGCAGCATCATCGGCAAGCGGCAGGAGCGGCTTCTGTCCGGCGCTGGCCCGGTAGCCCTCGGCGTGCACCTGGAGGTTGCCGCCCAGGATCTTGATGGCGTTGCCGTAGATCGCCTGATTGAAGCCATCGACCAGCCCGTCGTACATCATCATCAGCGACAGGCCGAGGCCCATCGCCGAGACGATGATGATTGTGCGCCGGCGGTGGCGCCAGATATTGCGCCATGCCAGGCGCAGGTAGAGTCTCATCGTGAGTGGTCCCTCCTCCCCCCGCGCAATCCAGCCAAGAGCAGATGCTCCGGCGAGACGACGGGGTCAGAGTTCGAATGCCCGCTGCTCATAACCAGACGATTCTAACGCCGAAGGTGCGAAGGGCAAAGGTACCATGGATTCCGCCGACGGCCATTGTGCTTGCTTGCCCACCGGCCTGGCTCTCTTCGACGCCTCCATGCTTGTTCCTTCCTAACCGATAGCCGGCGCGTCAACCACCATCGCACGCACCGCCGCAAGCTGCATCGCCCGCCCTGGCTCCAGTAACACCGGACACGCTTCCAGCTCGACCTGCGCTGCAGCCAACCGGATGGCGAAGGTGAAGCAGGTGGGCGAGCCACAGGCCTTACAGTTGGTTTGCGGCAGCTGCTGATA
>Ga0105099_10002538_pt1 | contig 10816 bp, 10 predicted proteins | sample PPLLak3cmMay2015_2_FD_79138 | JGI IMG/M metagenome (GOLD analysis project Ga0105099, IMG submission 79138) | Freshwater sediment microbial communities from Prairie Pothole Lake near Jamestown, North Dakota, USA - PPLs Lake P8 Core (1) Depth... | ecosystem: Environmental > Aquatic > Freshwater >...
TATTCCTCCTTTGACAACAATCTGCTGGCTGAGTATGATGGGGATGGACAAGAAAGCCGATGGGGAGATTTGAACTCCCGACCTACTGATTACGAATCAGTTGCTCTACCGACTGAGCTACATCGGCCTGTTGGCTGGCGGATGCCCTATTTTATCGTATTTGCGGTGGTCCGTCAATCGCGATGTCAGTGATATGGAGATTCTCGCCATCCGTGTTACAATGAATCCTCATGTCCCGGTATCCCCGCAAGCATTTGATCGCCCTGGTCACCGCCCTGCTGCTCTGGGGATTCTCTTTTCCCGCCCTGAAGATCGCCCTGCGCACCAATTCAGCGCTGGCCATCCTCTTTTACCGATACCTCTTTTCCCTGCTCCTGATTCTCCCCTGGGCCGTCCATTCCATCCGCCGGCACAAGATCGACTTCCGCGGCCATTCGCGGTTTCTCTGGCTCGGGCTCTTCAATTTCGCCGGTTCCTGGCTGCAGTTTCAGGGGCTGAAATACACCACCGCCATCAAGAGCGCCATTTTGACCCAGTTGATGGTCGTCGTCGTCCCCATCCTCGCTTTTTTCATCCTCGCCGAGAAGCTGGACCGGAGCAAAGCGTTCGCGCTGTTCCTGTCCTTGGTGGGTGCGGTACTGATCTCGACCGAGTTGAACTGGCGGGAGGCATTTACCGGCGGGACCGTAAAGGGCGACCTGCTCACGGTCGCTGCGATTCTGTTCTGGGCTCTGTTCATCGTCTACACCCGCCGCTGGGCGAACCGGGCCGGTGTGCTCCCCCTGCTGCTGGGCAACTATCTCGGCGTCCAAGTTCTTTCGACGGCAGCTATGACCGCCACCGGTTCGTTCCGGATCGATTCGCCGGGAATCTGGCTGGCCCTGATTCTCGCCGTAATTTCGACCATTCTCCCCACCGCTCTATACAACTTTTCCCTGAGAGAGATCGACGCCAATGCATCGACGATCATCGGCCCGTTGGAGGTAGTCAGCGGCGCCTTGCTCTCCATGATCCTGCTCCATGAAAGGCTTTCATTGATTGGTTTGTTGGGGGCGTTGCTGGTACTGGGTTCAATCTACCTGGTCAACCGAACTCCGAACCGGAGCGGAGAGATCCAGAAAAAACACGTCTAAATCAAGTCTCCAAGCGGTTCAGGGATTGACAATCGGTTGTGGAATGACTATCATAGAGTCGATCATTATAGACAAACCTGATGTCGAAGAACAGGCGGGTTGTACAGTCTCTACCGAATCCCCAGCCGACCTTGCGGATACCACAAGAGGGTAACCGGCGGTAGCTTACCTTAAAAAACTTTTTTAACAATTCACCATTCATAAGGAAATCGACAAATGATTGTACCCTTACTGGACTTGAAGAAGCAGTACCAAGAGATCCGTAGCGAGATCGACGACGCCCTCCGCCGGGTCGTTGAATCGCAGTATTTTATCCTCGGCCCGGAGGTGGAAAAGCTGGAAGAGGAATGCGCACGCTATCTCGGCTGCCGCCATACCCTGGCCGTATCCTCGGGAACCGACGCACTGCTCCTGGCGCTGATGGCTTTGGACATCCGCCCGGGAGATGAGGTGATCGTTCCCGATTATTCCTTTTTTGCCACCGCCGGCGTCGTTTCCCGGTTGCAGGCCCGACCTGTTTTCTGCGACATCGACCCGGTCACCTTCAACCTCGACCCGGGTGATATGAAACGGAAAATCACCTCCCATACCCGTGCCGTCATCCCCGTCCACCTCTACGGGCAGAGCGCCGCCATGGACGAAATCCTGCGCATCGCGGCCGGGAGAGGGGTGACGGTGATCGAGGATGCCGCCCAGGCCATCGGCGCTTCCTATCGGGATGGTCGTCGCCTTGGAACGCTGGGCCGGGCCGGCTGTTTCTCCTTCTTTCCGTCTAAAAACCTCGGCTGTTTCGGCGATGGCGGGATGATCACCACCGATGATCCCGAATTGTTCGAAAAAATGCATATCTTGCGTGTCCATGGATCGAAACCGAAATATGTCCACAAGATGATCGGCGGTAACTTCCGCATGGACGCCCTGCAGGCGGCAGTCCTCAGGATCAAATTACCCCATCTGGCCGATTGGACGTCCGGCCGCAGGCGAAATGCCGCGTTTTATTCCCGTTTGTTCCGGGAGGCCGGCCTGGCGACGGCACCGGGGAAGACCGGTTTTTCGGTGGCCGACCCGGTGTTGCTCCCGGCTGCCGTGTATGAGTCTGAAACTGGGTCATCGGCCGGCGCAGCCCAATCTCCCCTCTATTTTCACATCTACAACCAATATGTGATCCGGGTGCGGGAACGGGATCGGTTGCGGAACTTTCTGAGTGAACAGGGAATCGGCACCGAGATCTACTATCCGATTCCCTTTCATCGCCAGGAATGCTTCGCCGACCTGATCGGGGCAGGCAAAGCAGCTTGCATGTTCCCCGTTTCGGATGCGGCGGCGGAGGCCTCCATAGCACTTCCCATCTTCGCGGAATTGAGCGAAGAGCAGATCGGTTATGTGGTGAAGAAGATCGAAGAATTCATTAAATCGATGAGGTGAACATGGCTCAACCGGTTTCCATCGCCCCCGACGGGACCGCCTATCCATTGCCGCGGCCCGAAGAGTATGCCGGCGAGTATCAGCGCCTGGAGAAAAGGGTCGAGGAGGCTCGACGCAACGGTCAGGAGATCGTGGTGGTCATGGGGGTCGGGTTCGTCGGCGCCGTAATGGCCGCCATTGTCGCCGATTCAACCGATGCTTCGGGCCGACCCCGGAAATTCGTCATCGGCATGCAGCGCCCCTCGGAGCGTAGTTTCTGGAAAATCCACCTGATCAACCGCGGCCAGTCTCCGGTCAAGGCCGAAGATCCCGAAGTGGACCCGATGATCCATCGCTGCGTCCTGGAGAAGAAAACCCTGGTCGCCACCTATATTTATGAAATACTGAAATTGGCCGATGTGGTCATCGTCGATGTCCAACTCGATTACGAAAAAGTGGAGCTCGGCAACGTGCGCAGCGGTCATGTCGAGATGGCGGCGCTCGAGGAATCGTTCGAGATCATCGCCCAGCATATCCCGCCGCAGGCTCTGGTGCTGATCGAGACCACCGTCGCCCCCGGTACCACCGAACAGGTGGCGTTGCCGGCCATGCGCAAGATCTTCCGTCGTCGTGGCATTCCGGGAGATCCGCTCCTGGCCCACTCCTACGAACGGGTTATGCCGGGCCGGGATTATGTCGCTTCGATCCGCGACTTTTGGCGGGTCTGTGCGGGAGTCAATGAGGAAGCACGGAAACGGGTGGTTCAATTCCTGGGCGAAGTATTGAACGTGAAAAAATATCCTCTCACCGTGCTCGACCGGCCCATCGAATCGGAAACGGCCAAGATCGTCGAGAATTCATACCGGGCCACCATCCTCGCATTTCTCGATGAGTGGAGCCTCTTCGCAGAACGAAACGGCGTTGATATTCAAAAGGTGATCCAGGCGATCAAGGTCCGCCCTACTCACAGCAACATGATATTCCCCGGTCCCGGTATCGGCGGGTATTGCCTGCCCAAGGACGGAGGGCTGGGAGTATGGTCCTACAAAAACATTCTCGGGTTCGAAGATGAGATTTTCAAGATGACTCCGCTGGCCATCGATATCAATGATACCCGCTCGCTGCATGCTGCCCAGTTGGTGCGTGACGCGCTGCGCGAGATGGGGACCCCCATTGCCAATGCCGAGGTGCTGGTACTCGGCGCTTCCTATCGCGAGGATGTCGGTGACACCCGCTACAGCGGTTCGGAGATCCTGGTCCGCCGACTGGCCGACATGGGAGCGGAGATCCGGGTTCACGATCCCTACGTGGAACGGTGGTGGGAATTCGAGGTGCAGGACCATTACAAGCCCAGTCGGGCCGATTTTTTCCGAAACCAGAAACGGCTCCGTGACCTGGCTGTGCTGAAGGATCTGCCGGGAGCTTTGCAAGGAATCGAAGCCCTCGTTTTCGCGGTCCGTCACCAGGAATACCTGCGACTCGATCCCGGCTGGGTGATCGAACAGACCGGAGGACCGGTGGCAGTCATCGATTGCTTCTGTGTCCTCGACGATGACAAAATCAGGCGCTATCTCGATCTCGGTTGCGAGGTGACGGGGATGGGAAGGGGGCATATTCGACGGTTGAAGGAAGAACTAAAAAAGAGATGAACAAACACCCGCATAATTTTGCCTTGATCGGCGCCGCCGGTTACATCGCCCCCCGTCACCTGCAGGCCATCAAGGAGACACGAAACCGACTGCTCGCCGCCGTAGACCGCTCCGACTCGGTCGGAATCCTCGACCGCTTTTTTCCCGAGGCCCGGTTTTTCACCGAATTCGAGCGATTCGATCGCCATGTTGAAAGACTACGCAGATCTGGCGAGGAAAACCGGATACAATATGTTTCGATCGCCTCCCCCAATTACCTGCACGACGCCCACACCCGTTTCGCCCTGCGCATCGGCGCCGATGCCGTCTGCGAGAAACCGCTGGTGCTCAATCCCTGGAACCTGGATGCACTGGGCGAACTGGAGGAGGAATTCGGAAAGCGGGTGTACACGGTGCTGCAATTGCGTCTCCACCCGGACCTGATCGCCTTCCGCAAGCGGATGGCGGCCTCCCGGAAAAAAATGCACGAGATCGATCTCACCTACATCACCTCCCGCGGTGGCTGGTACTACGTATCCTGGAAGGGAGACGTCAGTAAATCGGGCGGAATCGGCACCAATATCGGCATCCACTTTTTCGACCTGTTGCTCTGGGTGTTCGGCCCGATGGTGCGCCAACAGGTCCACGTTTCCCAGCCCGATAAAATGGCCGGTCTGATTGAGTTTGCCCGAGCTCGGGTGTGCTGGTTTCTCTCCCTGGATCGGCTGGATATTCCCGTGCACGCGGCCGCAGCCGGAAAAACCACCTTTCGCTGCCTGACCTGCGACGGGGAGGAGGTCGAGTTTTCGGAAGGGTTCACCGACCTCCACACGGCTGTTTACCGGGACATCCTCTCCGGCGGCGGGTTCGGCATCGAAGCCGTCCGGCCGTCCATCCAATTGGCCTACGAGATCCGCACGGCAACGCCCATCGGCTTGAAGGGAGATTATCATCCGTTGGCAAAAAAATAAGAGAGATGACCGATGCGCGACATTCGAATTCCGATGTTGAAAAGAAACTGATTACGAAGAGAGGTGTTCTATTGGAAAAGCATGATTTCTTCGTTCATGAGTCGAGTTATGTCGATGAAAACGTGACCATCGGCGCCGGCACGAAGATCTGGCACTTTTGCCATGTCCAATCTGGCTCCCGCATCGGATGCAACTGCAGTTTCGGCCAGAACGTCAATATCGGCAACCAGGTGATCATCGGTGACAATGTCAAGGTGCAGAACAATGTCTCGATCTATGAGGGAGTCGCCATTGAGGATGACGTCTTCCTCGGTCCATCCTGTGTTCTCACCAATATTTCCAACCCCCGCTCCCAGGTGGTCCGGCGCCGACTCTACGAAAAAACACTGCTGCGTCGCGGCGCCACGGTGGGTGCAAATGCCACCATCGTCTGCGGTATCACCATCGGCCGGTACGCCTTCATTGCTGCCGGCAGCGTCGTCACCCGCGATGTCCCCGATTATACACTGGTCGTCGGCAACCCGGGCCGCCGCGTCGGCTGGATGAGCCGTCACGGCCACCGCCTCGCCGAACCCGACCGGGAGGGGATCATGACCTGCCCCGAAAGCGGTTTCCGCTACCGTGAGATCGAACCGGGACAGCTGTCCTGCCTCGATCTACCCGAAGACGATTCACTGCCGGTCTCCTTATCCCAGGGGAGCAAAGGGTACCGGGAGTTTAAAAGCAGAGAATCCAGGAATAAACCATGATCACCGGAAAAACCATTTTCGTAACCGGGGGAAATCGTGTTTGAACGAGGAGTTGCGATCATGAAGCCAATGAAAGGAAGGGGCAGGAAGGCGGTGGGGAAATGAAGCCGGAAAACCGGATCTATATTGCCGGGCACCGGGGCCTGGTCGGGTCGGCCCTGGTTCGGCGGTTGAACGCGAAAGGGTACAATAACCTATTGATCCGGTCCCATTCCGAACTGGACCTGGAGCGGCAGGCCGACATCGAGCGGTTTTTCGAGCAGACGCGCCCCGAGTACGTGTTCATGGCCGCGGCCCGGGTGGGAGGAATCCATGCCAATCACACCTACCCGGCAGAATTCATCTATGACAACCTGGCGGTCAGCGTCCATGTCATCCACTCGGCCTGGAAGTACGGGGTAAAAAAACTTCTGTTCCTGGGAAGCTCCTGCATCTATCCGCGACTGGCGCCGCAACCGATGAAAGAGGAGTATTTGTTGACCTCTCCGCTGGAGCCGACCAACGAAGCCTATGCCGTGGCCAAGATCGCCGGACTGAAAATGTGTCGCTATTACAACGCTCAATACGGGACCGATTTCCTGGCGGTGATGCCGACCAACCTCTTCGGTCCTGCCGACAACTACCATCCCGAAAATTCTCACGTGCTGCCGGCGCTGATCCGCCGGTTTCATGAAGCCAGGGAGGGAAACCTCCCCTTCGTCACCGCCTGGGGGACCGGACAAGCCCGGCGGGAGTTCCTCTACAGCGACGACCTGGCCGACGCCTGCGTGTTCCTGATGGAGAACCACCACGCCTGCGACCTGGGCGAAATCATCAATATCGGTACCGGCGAGGATATCTCGATCCGTGAGTTGACCGAACGGGTCGCGGATACGGTCGGGTACAAAGGCGAAATCCGCTGGGATACGAGCAAGCCCGACGGCACTCCGCAGAAACGGCTCGATGTTTCCCGCCTCCGCGCCCTGGGCTGGTCTCCCCAAACATCTTTGGCCGCCGGTTTGCGGCTGACCTACGGGGATTTTTGTTCCGGCGGGGGAAGACGATGAAACGGAATGGTCTTGGCTCCGCATATTCAAAGAAGTCTGCCGGTGGTTTTCGATCCATCGGATGCAGAAATCAAGGAATTTATAAATCATGATCACCGGAAAAAACATTTTCATCACCGGCGGGGCCGGGTTCATCGCCAATTTGCTCATCTCCCGCCTGATCGAACGGAACCGGATCATCGTCTACGATAATTTTCACCGTGATACGCTTTCCAAAAGCGGTTTTATGGATCATCCGAATCTCACGGTGAATCGGGGAGATGTACTCGATTTTGATCATCTGAACACCGTCATGAAGGGAGTCGATATTGTCATCCATGCGGCTGCCATCGCAGGAATCGACACGGTGATCAAGGACCCGGTCAAGACCATGCGGGTGAACATGATCGGCACCGCCAATGTCCTGGAAGCCGCTTTCCGAAACCAGGTCAAGGATCGGGTCGTCGATTTTTCCACCTCCGAGGTTTTCGGCCCGTTCGCCTACAAGTCGAGCGAAACCGACCGGACCGTTGCCGGGAGCGCTGGTGAAGCCAGGTGGGTGTATGCGGTAAGCAAGCTGGCCGGTGAGCACCTAGCCAACGCTTACTACCATACCAACCGATTGCCGGTGGTGACGGTACGTCCCTTCAATGTCTACGGACCGGGGCAGACCGGCGAGGGAGCATTGCAGGTATTCATCAAGCGGGCATTGAAAAACGAGGATATCCAGATCGACGGCGACGGCAACCAGATCCGCGCCTGGTGTTATGTCGACGATTTTATCGATTGCCTGTTGCGCTGTATGGAGGACGAGGCGGCGATTGGCGAGAGCTTCAATATCGGCAATGCCCGGGCCGTCATCACCATCCTGGGGCTGGCGCAGACCATTTGTCGCGTTTTAAAATCCAGTTCGCAGATTGTTTTCAATCCCCCGCTATCGGCTGATGTAGAATTGCGGATTCCGAGTGTGAAAAAAGCAGAGGAGATTCTCGGGTTCCGGGCTCAGGTCGACCTGGAGCAGGGGATTCTGCGAACAGCGGAGTGGATCGGAAAAAGCCTTTAAAGGGAAGCATTACTTATGATCAAACTGGCCCAGCCTGATATTCCCGAATCGGCCATCGAACAGATGGTTGCGGTGCTCCGCTCGGGAAACCTGGTTCAGGGGAAGCATGTCCGGGAATTCGAGGAGGTTTTGCAAGCTTATCTCGAAATCGAGCATGTGGTTTTGGTTTCGAGCGGAACTGCCGCCCTGCATCTGGCCCTGGTCGCCCTGGGGATCGGTCCGAGCGACGAGATTATCGTTCCAGCCTTCACGTTTCCGGCCACGGCCAATGTGGTGGAGATTGTAGGTGCCAGGCCTGTCCTGGTCGATATCACCCTGGATGATTTTTGTATCGATCCGGAAGAAATCGCGAAGAGAATCACCAAGAAGACCCGGGCGATCATGCCGGTCCATGAATTCGGCCAATGCGCCGACATGGATCGGATCAACGAGATCGCCGTCAAGCACGGACTGCTGGTCATCGAGGATGCGGCCTGCGCCCTGGGAAGCGAATTCAAGGGGAAGAAAGCGGGTACGCTAGGCGATATCGGTTGCTTCAGCCTCCATCCCCGCAAGGCGATCACAACCGGAGAGGGGGGGGTCGTTGTCACGTCCGATGGTCGCCTGGCAGAAAAGATCCGTGCGTTACGCAATCATGGCATCAGTACCGTAGACGGCCGCTTCGATTTCATCCATGCCGGATTCAATTATCGCTTGACCGAGTTCCAGGCAGTACTGGGTCTTCACCAGTTGCATGACCTTGAAGTAGCGATTGGCAATCGGAATGAATTAGCTGACCTCTATGAGAATAAGCTTGGTCCCTTGCCCGGGATCAGGACACCGCGGAAATTCCCATTACGTAGAATGACGTATCAAACCTACCATGTATTGATCGCCAATGAGTATAGTCGTGACCGGATCGTCCGTTTTTTGAAAAGCCATGATGTGGAGTCCAATCTTGGAGCCCAGGCGATTCATTGCCTGACCTATTATAGAAATAAATATCAATTTAAAGATAACGATTTCCCCAATGCACAGAAGTCCTTTTGTCAGGGTCTGGCATTACCGATGAGTCATATACTAGGGCCAAGCGACGTGATCACTGTCTGCTCATTGCTCCAAGAGTTCTTTAAAGATGATTAAAATTCTTTCTTTCCCTGAAGTCACCGATGCAGAATTGACTGGTTTTCTCCAGAATGTTATATACAACCGATTTGCAATGTGGCCGAATGCGACGAAGAGCGCTACTGAAAATTACCTGAGAAATGAATTGAAGCGATATCCAGGTGAAATCAATTGTGTCAGCTTCCGGGGTAAGATATTGTCGCTGCTGGCTAGCAATGATCAACCATGGGACTCGAAGCATTTTGGTTTCAAATGCAATCGAATTGATTATATGTTGGTTCATTCCCAATTTGATGAAAAAACAGTCGAACGCAGCTTGTTGAAGCTGTTGGCACTCTATCAAAAAAAGCTATCGGCAAAAAGAGTGAGTTTCTCTTCACTCAGTGTAGATAGCGATAACCGTATTTTCGGAAAGACTTTACAAAAAGCAAAGTATAAATTCATTCTATCCTGGCTTGACGGATTCATTCCTGCTTCAAAATCCCAACTAATTGAGTCTTCCGAGTCATTTGATTTTGGATTGATTCAAAAGGTCGAAGTCAGCCATTTTCAAAAAATAGCTTCCTCTGATTTTTTCCGAGGCGGAAGATTTTTTCTCGATCCCAGGTTCGATCAAAAGAAAGTTTTGAATATGTATTCCGAATTGGTTGAGAATTCATATCTAAATCAGAGCATACTCCTTGTTTGCCGGTACAACCATAAGGCTGCAGGAATGGTTATTTGCCAGAAAATCAAATGTTATGATTCTTTTGCTGATTTGACAGTCGCTCCACTACGATTGTTAATCGTTGATCCTGAATTCAGAAAGAAAAAGGTAGCCAAATCTCTTTTTCAATATTCGATCCAGTATTTGAGTGATTTAGCTGATATCATCACCACGGGTATTGAGGTGCATAATGTCCCATCATTGAATTTGCATGCTAACGCCGGCTTCAAATTCAATTATGTGCATAATGTCTATCATCTATGGCTTAGTTAGCCGGGTACCGATGGAAAAAGAGATTCTGATTGTTGACTATGGCATGGGGAACCTGGGTTCTATTTATACTATGCTGAAACACTTGGGTATTGCTGCTGAGATCTCCTCATCTGCCGAACGTATTGCGGACGCCGGAAAAATTATCCTGGCCGGAGTTGGTGCCTTCGACAATGGCATGCGTAAAATCAATGGACACGGATTTACGGAGTTGCTACACAAGAAAGTACTGCAGGAGAAGACCCCTGTCCTCGGGATTTGCTTGGGTATGCAACTTATGACTCAGGGGAGCGAGGAAGGGACAATTCCCGGCCTCGGCTGGCTCACCGCTTCTACCGTCCGCTTCCAATTCGCTGATAACCCGGGGCGGTTGAAGATTCCTCATATGGGGTGGAACATTGTACAAAAAAACCGTGAATCACAGTTAACTGCAGGATTACCTCAGGAGGCGCGCTTTTATTTTGTTCATTCATATCATGTGATTTGTCGGCAGCAAATGGATGTCCTGCTTCGGACTCATTATGGATATGATTTTCCTTCGGCCATTCAAAAGGGAAACATTTTCGGTGTCCAGTTTCATCCGGAAAAGAGCCATCGGTTCGGCATGCAGATATTGAAGAATTTCGCGGGGATATGATCCATGCTCCTCCCCCGGGTGATCCCTTGCCTGTTGGTTGATAGTGGCCGGCTGGTTAAAACTGTCAAGTTTGAAAATCCCGCCTACATCGGTGATCCGGTCAACGCCATCAAGATTTTCAATGAA
>Ga0105099_10002541_pt1 | contig 10808 bp, 12 predicted proteins | sample PPLLak3cmMay2015_2_FD_79138 | JGI IMG/M metagenome (GOLD analysis project Ga0105099, IMG submission 79138) | Freshwater sediment microbial communities from Prairie Pothole Lake near Jamestown, North Dakota, USA - PPLs Lake P8 Core (1) Depth... | ecosystem: Environmental > Aquatic > Freshwater >...
CCGGGTCTGGCTTGTGGGGGAGTGTAGGAGAAGCCATTCAAAGTTTTTCAGATAACCTATTAGGCCCAATGAAAACATAGCTGCGGTTTTACGCACTATAACTTCCCTTTTTGTCTTTGGAACCGGAATAATCCAATGACAATCGGTAATAAGTACTCACTTTTAATGGTAATCTTGGATTTTCGAGAATAATAAGAGTCAAAAGCATATATGTCCAAGCATTCCAAAGCATTATCGTGTCTTGAAAACTAACAACATTTTCTAGAAATATGCAAAAATAGAGTTGCCAACAGCGATATTTCCCTTTGATATCAGCGCTTTGCGATAAACTTCCTGTTCTTTTTAAATATGGAACAAATAGTGCACCAAAACGCAGCTATGTTTTCATTGGGCCTAAAATTTAATCCTGGCCCGATTTTGTGTTGATTTCATGCCCTTGTCATTTACATTTCAAGCCGTTACAATTAACTATCGAAATGGAGACCTGAATTTTTGATGGCCATGGAAAACAAGAGCGAAGCTGAGAATCATGAGGCTTTGACCATCTTCGTACATCGAGGAACGACGGTCTATTTCGATTCTTTCCGTCGTATTCTAAGACTAGGCGATACCCGCGGAGTAGACCACTGGAATGACAAAACTGTCGCATCTCCGCTGGAGCTTGAATTCACTGCCAGTGGCAAGAACGCCCCCTCCTTTTTCACACTTATGCTTTCTTCCCATTGCAATCTCGCCTGTTCGTATTGCTGCGAATTCCATGGTTCATCCTCGCGATTCCGACCTCTCATGTCTGTAGAAACGATCCGACATACCTTGGATTGGGTGTTTCATTTCGAGAACGAAGGCCAACTCTCAATTGTTCTGCTTGGCGGAGAACCTCTGCTCAATCCCCAAGGCGTGCGGGAGGCTGTTTCCTATGCAAAAACCCTGGCGGCTCGACAAGGAAGGGCATGTGATCTGCAAATGACTTCCAACCTGACCCTTATGACGGAAGATATCGCCCGTTTTCTGACGGACCATGAGGTCTTGATTCAAATCAGCCTCGACGGACCACAACTGATTCACGATAGATATCGAATCTTCGCAAACGGCCGCGGAACGCATCGCCTTGTCATGCAGGGTTTGGAAATATTGGCGCGCTATCAATCCCTCCGCGATATTCACGTTTATGCAACTCTAACTGATCAGTCTTCGGCTATCGAAGTTCTCGATTATTTATTGGGGCTTGGTTTTCGAAAAATCTCATTGGTCCCATGCAACGGATCGGATGTCCAGGAAATGTCTCCAGAAAAGCGTGGCCGGGAGTTCGATTTGCTTCTGGAGCATTCTCTGCCCCTTTTTCGAAAAGACCCGGACGTCAGGATTTTTCCGGTGACGAACGGCTTGACCCGACTTTATCAATTTTTGGGCTTGAACAAAAAAAAACATGGGATGGACTGCGGCGCCGCGACGAAGCTGGTAGCGATTTCAGCAGAGGGGAATATTTTCCCCTGCCATGAGACGGCTACGGATAAAGACTCTTCCCGCTGGGTTATCGGAAATATTAAAACCGGATGGGATTCAGGAAGGCTGAAGGCTTTTAGGGATCAAACCAGCATGTACAGAGAAAATTGTGTTTCGTGTTGGAGCCACCCGCTCTGCGGGGGCGTTTGCAAACTCCAACTTCTTGCCAAAGGTGTAAAATCCGGTTGCATCATACGCAGTACCTACAAATCGGAGTTTTGGCGTTCTTGCCTCTTCTGGTACGCTGCTTTACGAGATCGTGATCCCGCTCTTCTTTTGCGAATTGTCGATCCTCCATCGGAGACCGTAAATCCTGGATGGGCTTGGAATGACCTGGACGACCATGGAAGGATAATGATACAAAATAGTTGACTTTTCCGTTTATATAAGTGTACTTAATCTAAATTTAGGAGGGTTCAAATGGACAAACAAGCAATGTCGTCGGTTGTCGCCATGATTTGCAACAGGCTGTGTCTGGATCACATGTTTTTACTTGCTTTTCAAGCCAACCCGATGGCGGCTCTGATCGAAGTCAGCGAAAGCGATACTGTCAAAAACGAGATCATCAAAAACGTGCAAAAAATCATGAGAGAACGGCTGAAAGCCGATACCACGAAAAAATCCGAGGACCGTGTTGAAGCCTGCACAGTTTCTCAACCTATCTACATCTAAGAGATAGAATCGAAGCGTCGCGTCTTCCCCGGACTGAGGGTGGTCATTCCGAAGTTCGTGAGAAAGTTTGACTTGCAAGGAGACAGAGCGAATTGCTCTTGAACTGTAGGTAAAGGTTTGTTTAAACAGATATTGTTTAACCTGGAACTGGAGTGAGTGAAAAATCGTGCGTATTTGTTTGGTCGCAAATCTGAATATCGGATCGCGCGGTGAAGGAATGAAGACCACATTCTTCCCTTCGCCGCCGATCGGTTTGCTTTCTCTGGCGTCCGTTCTCCAGAAGCACAGCCACGAAGTCATGATTGTCGATTTCAACACCTTAGGCGCCGAAGGGGAGTTTTTCATTGAGCAGGATTTTATAGCCAAGGCTTCCCGGTATATTTCATCGCAATCGCCTGAAATCGTCGGTTTTTCGACGATGTGCAGTTCCTATCATATCGCCCTCCGCCTGGCCGAAAGCCTGAAAAAACAGCGCCCGGAAATCGTCACCTTATTGGGTGGGCCTCAAGCCTCGGTAACGGCCGTCGCGACCTTGACCGCTTTCCCTTTTGTAGATATGGTTTTGCGTGGAGAGGCCGAAGCGACTCTCCCAAGACTGATCAACGCACTGGCTGCGAACGACTTTTCGACTCCGATCGCCGGGCTCACCTGGCGCCGGGGCGGACGAATCCAAAGTGAGGCAGATACGGATTTCATCGAGGATCTGGATGTCTTGCCGGTCCCTGCTTTCGAGCTTCTTCCCCGTTACGATTCCGCATCCTGGATGATTGATGACGGGCGAGGTTGCCCTTTTTCATGCAGCTTCTGTTCTACGTCACGATACTGGGGGCATCGCGTCCGGACAAAGTCCCCCGACCGGGTCCTTCGAGAAATCCAGATACTTTGTGACGACTTCGGAATGACTTCGTTCGGTTTCACTAATGATCTGTTCATTCCAAATGAAAAACGCATCGGCATGTTGGACCGTCTCAAGTCCCTGAAACCTGAAATCACCTGGTCGGGCCGGACAAGGCTCGATTGTCTAACAGTCTCATTGCTCGAGGATCTGGCCGCCGCCGGTTGCCGGTCGATCCTGATCGGTGTTGAGTCGGGATCGGCAAAAATGTTGCGAGGCATTGGCAAGAGCCTGCCCCTCGACAAGCTTCAGGGACTGATCTCAGCCGCCAATCGAGTCAATATTCATGTGACCATTTCGTTGATCGCTGGTTTCCCCCACGAAACGGAAGACGATCTCAGCTTGACGCTGGACCTCGTTCGAACATTTTTAGATTCCCCCGGGGTGATTTCCAGGCTTCATCTCCTGGCCCCCCTGGCTGGGACACCTGATTATGCTCGTTTTTCAAATAGCTTGCGGTATGACGAATCTTACTCCGATATCTCCGGGACGAAAAATACTTTGAGCGAACCAGTTTGGTTCAACAAATATCCCGAATTGTTCAGCTCGTTTTATTACTATGAAACGGACTATTTACCCCGGCGGCTTCTGCGAGAGCTCGATCGTTTTGTGAACATTATCTGCCACTTCATGCCGGAATCCGTTCTTTTCTTGTCGTCTGGCGGGAAAAGCCTATGGAGCCTTTACCAGGATTGGAGGAATTGGGCGGATGGGTTGGGAGTAAGCCTCAATGTTCTCTCCGGCTTGAGTCCCCATCAACTTCTACTGAAATTCTTCGATTTCGTTTACACGAAATCCGGCGGAAACGAAGAAGATATTGCATTGCGGAAAGTAAAGGATGAGATTCTCGAATATTGTTTTCGTCATGATCCTCTCATCCTTCCGGACGTTGTCTCGAAATTCCTGAATCCAATTTGACGGAGACCCCTTGTTGGGGTAATGAAAACATAGCTGGACCAGCGGGGCCATTTGAACAGAAAGGTACGGTTACGAATGATTTCTTTGCTTTATAACCGGACCTATCCGGGGAGAAGACAGAAAACGGAAAAATCGTACGCTTAGGCGTAAATAGCCTATATAAAGACGTTATTAGACATGACATTGCACACAAATATGTGCAGTGAAGAAATTAATCTTTATATATAGGCCGTTTCGAGTGTCCAAGTTTTTTTGTCATTTTAATGAAAACCGTAGGTTTGGGCTGACTTTTATCAAAGAATTGACTCTTCTTTCATGTATCATTCCGAATTATTCCTAGGAAAGCTGATGAAAACTAATAGTAACCTGGAATAACCTTACTTTTTCTAAGAATATTCTCATAAAGGAATAGATTTCATATGAATATTTAGACATGCCAAGATGGGCTATATTAAAAGATAAAAATATTTAATGCACATTTTTATGTATAATATCAAGGCAAATATTATTGTATTATCGGCTATCTACACGCTAATGTACGATTTTTTCCGTTTTCTGTCATCTCCCCGAATTGAAATCGAATATTTACTGAAAAGCAGTTGAGATGCCGCTAAACCTCTGAGAGGCCCTTAAATGAAAGACAAATTGGATTGCCGTCTAAATAAAAATCTCCAGAATCTGAGCAAAGATGTAACCTTAGTTACATTTATAGAGGGTTGGGCACAAATAGCCAATTTTGAAAGAGTTCCGGTTCTTTTAAAAAATCGGAACATATTCTGCACCTTGGCGCAGCTATTTTTTCATTGGGCCAAAAAGTTGATATCTTATACAAGTAAAAGGTGATGTCCTCGTGGTCTGGAAGCTGGACCGCCTGGGAAGGAATCTTAAAGGTCTCCTGGATCTCATAGAAAATTTTTATCAGAGGGAGATCCAGTTCAAGTCACTCACAGACGGAATCAACACCACTACGTCCGTGGGCCGCTTCTTCTTCAACATCATGGGCAGCCTGGCCCAGATGGAACGGGAGCTGATGATCGAGCGGACCTTAGGCCGGTCTCAAGGCTGCAAAAGACCAGGGCCGAGTCGGGGGCAGGAAAAAAGCCCTGGTGAACTCCAAACTCGACGCCGCGCATAAGCTCCTCGATGAGGGTACGCCGCGCAAGGAAGTGGCCGAGATTATGAAGATTTCGATAGCGACACTGTACCGTTATTTTCCAGGGGAATCGTGCTAAACTTTAGAAGTGGAATGACGGCATGTGACATGACTGTTGGGTTTAGCCCTTTTTGTTGGGCAGCCATGGAAGAGCTCCTAATTCAATAAGGATGGGCAATACCGAATGAAGACACTCGAAATGATCCGTGACAGGCAGTTAACGGTCCCGATGACGATATCCTGGTTAATTGCTGATATTGGACGATCTTTAGGCACCCGGGAGATGTTCATCCACCAATCACCTCAACGATTGAAACTTCTGCGCGAGCATTCCATGGTGCAGAGCGTCATTTCATCGAACCGGACAGAAGGTGTGGAAATCGACCAATCACGAGTTGGCACGGTGATCTTTGGTCAACCGCTTTTGAAGGACCGGGGCGAAGAAGAAGTAAGCGGATACCGCGACGCCCTCAACACGACATTGCTCCTGTGATCGTCTTGGCAGCCCTCAACCTTGACTTTCTTTGCATCCACCCCTTTCGGGATGGGAATGGCCGGGTATCCCGCCTGCTTCTTCTCTTGACCTGCTACCATCTGGGAATGGAAGTTGATCGTTATATCAGCCTGGAACGCCTGATTGAGGATCATAAGGAACGATATTACGAAACCCTAAAACAAAGCTCGCAGGGTTGGCACGAGGGGAAACATGACCCTTGGATCTATATTGGCTTTTTACTATTACTCATAAAAAGAGCTTATTCGGAATTTGTCGAAAGAGTAGGCGCAATCAATACGCCCAAAGGCGCCAAAACAGAAATGATTGACCGTTATTTGCAGCAGATGACTGGTGATTTCTCAATCAGTGACATCGTAAAAGCATGTCCTGGCATTAGCGTGGACATGATCCGAAGGACACTCAAAGACCGAAAAGCGGCAGGGAAACTGGAATGTCTGGGACTGGGGCGTAATGCTCGGTGGCGAAGAAGTGGGTAATACCCAATTAAGTAGGTAACAATGTGGGTAACATTTCCTTTGTCGTTTATTCAGAGGAATCCAGGAAAAACAGAAGGGAAAGAAGAGCATTATAAATGCTCATTACTTCTGGTTCTTTATTTAAAAATAGAAGTTATAGTGCATGAAAACGCAGCAATGTTTTCATTGGGCCTATATTAAGGCCCGCTGAACGGAATAATCAGTGCGCCAAGTCGCCCACTATTTATTTTTCCGTTTCGTGGGCCGTCCCCTCATCTGGAAAGCATTTCCCGCTGACGATTCACCACGTAGCGCATCAACAGGTTCCGACTTTTTTTCAGGTTGGGGTTTGCCTGTCCTTCTAAAAATCTGACCCCCCAGGCATGAACATCCAGGTTGTCAATTTTCCTTACATTTCTGACTTCTGCCAGCAGATGAATCTCTTCGCCACCTGACTTAAGCGAAAAAAACAACTCCAGATGATCTCCCTTTTCCAGGGAAAGATCAACTGTCTTTTCTTTTGAGTAGACACAGAGTCCTGCGCCCGAGACATCATGTATCAATCCTTCAAACCAATACGGCTGCCCTTTCAGAATAGCCGACATTTCCGGTTCTTTTTCACCATGTTTGTATAGTAAAAAGCGAACGGTTACCGGCTGTTTTGCAGAGACCTCAACTCGGAAATACTCCCGCCTTTCTCCATCTGAAAGTCTGTCGGGTAGAGAAATATTCAATGCATGTATAGACCTGGCATTCAAGAAATAATCAACATGGTCCAATACCTTGCTCTTAAACAGGTAGCGGAAGGATTTGTATTCAAAAAAGCATTCAAGATGCTGGTTTTTCATAATCAAGGCCGCATCTCTGTTTTCCGGAGAAGGATCATCAATGATCAGACTCTTCTGAGAAAAATTAATCTCCAGAAACCGGCTCTTGTAGACATCTATTCTATCATTGGCGGCTGAAAACACCGTAAGATTTTCATTACTTTCGGCACAATTTTGTAATACAGTCCGTTCAACATCATTCATAGCCCGGTCATTGTAACATTGCCTCAACGCATTTTCAAACCATTTTTACTGATCATACATCAATAACGGCTGTCTCCAAAAAACAATACTGAGAGAGTCAGTTTCAGAATTCAGAAAAGATTCATTTATAAGAATTGCTAATTGGCACTATTCTTCCACTGATTTACTGCGAGCTCTCTTTTTACAGGCTGTGGGGCCCCAGCCCCACCCCCGTCACACCCTAGAGATCGAAACAAAGCAGAATGTTGAAACTGGATCGAGCATTGAGTAAAAACTCTCTTAGCAAAAGCAGAGCTTTTGCTCCTTTGTTCGTGTTTGTTCGTTGCCAAAGACTCTTCTATCTGATCGGTAACAACAATGATATGGTCATGCAAAAGATTGAAAAAAAACAGGACCTTGGATACAATGATATGAGTGAATAAAAAATCATGATATTGACCGCAACACCAAAACAGGAGAACCTAATGGATTTATACAAAAAGATTGATCTCCGTGATATCGTTTTTTACGATTCCATACCGTCAACAGACCATCTATACTCTGACTATTCTGCTTTTTTGAAAAAAAGATCTTTGATTCAAAGCGAAGATATCATTAAGCGCTTGTTTATCAAACGGGAAAACGTCCATTCCACTGCCATCGGCCGGGGTACCGCTATTCCACACATTTTTTCAGAGGAATTTCAGCAATTCACCATTGGTCTGGCCATCATCAGACAAGGCCTGGAATATAAAGCCCCGGATAACGATCTCGTTTTTGCCGTTTTCCTGATTATGAGTGACGAACGCAGTGTGGGCTTACACCTGAAAACATTGGCTTATATTGCCCGTTTGGCTCAGGACAGTAACTTCGCGCAACAGATCCGCATAGCCACTACGCCAGAGAACGCACTTAAGTGTCTGCGGGAAGCGGAAGCAACTTTACCCAAACGCACTTGAACAACAGGGGAACAAACCCTTTTTTTGTTCACAACTTCAGCCCCCGCTGACCATGTGAATCATCTCTACCCGATCGCCGTTTTTAATGAGGGTCGCCGGATAGGACTCTTTTTTAACCAATATTCCATTGATTTTGACAATGATATTGGGGAAAACATACTTTTTGTAAACCAGAAGATCGCTAATAGTAATGTTTTCCAGGGACTCAAACAGTTCTTCCCGCTTGTTCAGTATAATTCGCATGCTACCCTTCAGGCGACAACAACCTGCTTTCCCCCTTTTCTACTGTCGGTCTGACCAATCAGGTAATATGGTTCACTGATCCCGGTTAAAACGGCTTCCAGAGTACTCAGATCTTTCTGGTCAATAAACAGAACCATACCAATTCCCATGTTGAACACTCTGAACGCCTCTTCAAAATTGACTTTTCCAGACTCGCAAATATAGGTGAATAAATCTGGAATGGGCCAAGTCCTCTGAATGTGTACCATTAAATCATCGGGAAGTGTTCTGGGAATATTTTCATAAAATCCACCACCAGTTATATGGGCCATTCCTTTAATCAGCTTTTGATCAAGAAGTTTCTGGACGGGTTTTAAATAGGAACGATGCACTGCCAGTAAGGCTTCACCCACAGTTGCCCCAAGGGAAGAAATAAAGCTGTCCACATTGAGCTTTTGGTCATCAAAGAGAATCTTTCGGGCCAGACTGTAGCCATTGGTATGCAAACCCGATGAAGGAAGTCCAATCAGCAAATCACCTGGATTGATTCCTTTGCCATCCACTATACGATCTTCGTCAACCCAACCGACAATGAACCCAGCCACATCATAATCTCCACAGGTATAAAACCCCGGCATTTCAGCAGTTTCTCCACCCAGAAGAACCAATCCATTCTCAAGACAGGCCTCCAGCATGCCAGACACAATTTGCTCAACAACATCGGGATCCATCACACCACTGGCTATGTAATCCATAAAAAACAGTGGGCTTGAACCATGAACGAGAATATCGTCAACACAATGATTAACCAGATCTTGTCCAATTGTGTTATGCCGATTCATCATGATTGCTACCTTCAGTTTAGTCCCCACACCATCAGCTGATGAAACAAGTCCCCCTTTCTTATTGCTATTAAAGGGGAAATACCCACCAAATTTTCCGATCTGGTCTACGCCATATTTTTTGGCCATATCCCTTATCCTCGATACCGCTTCATTTCCTTTGTCGATATTGACACCAGCCGCTGCATAGTCTGATCTCACACTGTCCTCCAATGAAATACTGGCATTCTATAAGAGATCAAGCGGGTTGTCAAAAGGGGACGAAACCATCCATGGTACAAATCCCATCCGAGTAGTCCCCTTTTTCCAAAACAACACCATCACAGACAATACATCGTTTAAGGCGTACCCCGGCTCTGATCACAGAACGGGGCCATAGGATTGACCTGTCGACGGAGACCGGGTTTAGCGGAACCTGAGATTCCGGAGACCATAGTTCACATCCAGGGCGTTGAAACCGTTCCAGATAACTTATATTGGCCAAATAATAAGCCAAAGGATCACCAAAATCCAACCAGAGTCCGTTATAGTGGCAAATACCAATATCGATCCGGTTTTGTTCGAAATCATCAAAAAAATTCTTTGACTGAATTTTTTGTACCGCTTTACGGCTCAGCACACACACACCGGTAAACATCAGTCCAGACTCCGCAAGCGGACCTCTTTTCAGGAATTGCCCGACTTCGCATTCTAAAGAGCGATACCTTGAGCCAGTCACTATGTCTCGTACCAGCAGCGCACCATCCCGGTTTTCCGACGCCTGAAACAGTGCTTTAAAGGGGATATCACAGTACATATCCCCATTGATCACCAAAAGATGAGTCCATTGTGTGTTTGACAATGCCTCAAGTAATACCCGATTGCCACTGAGCTCCGCTTCCATCAGCGTCGTAATCGGCCACTCCTGTTTTAAACAGGCCCGCACAGAATCGGCCAGATAATGAACATTGATCCAACCCTTCTCCACAAGCGTTTTGTTGTCCAGAACCTGCCTGACCATCCGGGTTAATAGCGGAACACCCAACAGTGGAAAGGAGGGCTTGGCCCGAACCAAGGATAAGGGTCGGGCCCGACATCCATACCCCCCGGCCAATATGAAAAAAAAAGTTTTCATTTGGTGAACAACATATCGCCTATGTGTCCTTCGTTCAAAAAAAGTGCCCGATAATTAAGACAAATGGCATCACTTTTTTTGTAGCCCAGGGCCTTGATATATCTGTCAATGAGATCCGGGTGCCCCTCCAGTTCAGCAAAAAAGCCTATCGGGGTCTCATCCACAGTCAGAATCAATCCTTCCTGGCTTAGGTATGCACTGCGAAACTTTTCATAACAAAACACCTTTCTGAAACCGAGGGCATTTAAAATGATCTGGGTTTTTTCAAAATCACCCACAGAAATCTCCACTTCCTGCCTGACTTTATACTCTCTGTGAATATCCTGGGGCTTTACCGGGGTCTTAAGGGTTAATGTGCAGATCTGGCCCCATTTTCTCAATCTCAGCAACACCTGTTCTATGGCCAGGCCACCGGTAACGGTATCGAAAACAATATTGTATTCGTGTAAGCGAGGTGCACTGCAGACAAAAGAAAGAGATTGAGCTGTTTTTACCAAGGCTTCCGGATTACAAACCTTCAGTTTGATTTCGATCTCAAGGCCCGTGGA